>TARA_R110001592_G_scaffold50620_14_pt1 | contig 12659 bp, 11 predicted proteins | sample TARA_R110001592 | Tara Oceans TARA_R110001592 (sample SAMEA4398387) | marine metagenome | biome: Polar Biome; feature: [SRF] surface water layer (ENVO:00010504); material: water (ENVO:00002006), including particulate matter (ENVO:01000060) such as... | depth 5 m
CCCCTTGACGCAGATCTTATGCATCGTGAAGCGCAGGTCTTGCTGGGCGAGCATGACTTTAGTGCGTTTCGGGCATCTTCTTGTCAGTCTAAAAGCGCGAAGCGTAATATTCATTTCGTTAATGTGAGTCGCCGTGGTCGCTATATTGTGCTCGATATTGGCGGAAACGCTTTTTTGCATCATATGGTGAGGAATATTGCTGGTGTTCTTATTGCTGTGGGTAGTGGTCAAATGCCGCCAGGTTGGACGCAACAGGTCTTGGCGAGCCAAGACCGCAATCAAGGTGGTGTCACCGCTAAGCCTGATGGCTTGTATTTGGTTGACGTAATCTACCCGCCTGAGTTCAATTTGCCGAAATCACCAATAGGCCCTGATTTTGTTCCCAGTTAGCGGCGGCGCCTACAGACAGATAATGTAGTTATTTGTTAGTATTCGATCCGATTAATTGTCTGGTAGTACATCCAAGTGTTCCGTACCCGCGTAAAAATTTGTGGTATCACCCGAGCTGAAGACGCGCTTGCCGCGATCGATGCAGGAGCTGATGCCTTAGGCTTTGTGTTTTATCCTAAAAGTCCGCGCGTCATCAGTATTGAGCAAGCCGCAAATATTATGTCGATGCTGCCGCCGTTTGTGAGCAAGGTCGGTTTATTTGTTAATGCAGATGCTGCCGAGATACGCGAGGTTTTGGCGTGCTGCCCGCTTGACGTTCTACAGTTTCATGGCGATGAGTCAGCAGAGTTTTGTGCATCGTTTGCGATGCCGTATATGAAAGCATTGCGGATGCGCGATGATCTGGATTTGAGTGCCGCAATACGGTCCTACTCAGCGGCAAGTGCCTTGTTATTGGACAGCTATAAACCCGGCGTACCGGGCGGTACAGGTGAATCGTTTGACTGGCAGCGTATTCCTAGCAATATAGACATCCCTGTGGTGCTTGCCGGTGGTTTAAAGCCTAGCAATGCCAGTGCCGCCATTGCAGCTTGTCATCCTTATGCCCTGGATGTGAGCGGTGGTGTGGAACTGGCGCCAGGGATAAAATGCGCGCAAAAAATGACAGAATTTATTACAGCGATCAGGTGTGCTGATCGACGGGAGGATTGAGTGAATAGCAAGGTAGGTAAAGCTGATTTTAGCCAGTTTCCTGATGCCGCTGGGCATTTTGGCATCTACGGCGGCCGCTTCGTTTCAGAAACGCTGGTGTTCGCTCTAGATGAGTTAGACGCAGCGTATCGTAGGCTGCGCAAAGACCCTGGATTTCAGGCTGAGTTCGATTACGATTTAGCCCATTACGTGGGTCGCCCGTCGCCGCTGTATTATGCTCGCCGCTGGTCTGAGGAAGTCGGTGGTGCAAAGATCTATCTCAAGCGCGAAGACCTCAACCATACTGGCGCCCACAAGGTAAACAATACCGTTGGTCAGGCCCTGCTGGCAAAGTATATGGGTAAAAAGCATGTTATCGCTGAAACCGGTGCCGGCCAACACGGTGTTGCATCGGCAACCGTAGCCGCTCGTTTGGGTATGACTTGCCAGGTGTTTATGGGCGAGGAAGATATTCATCGTCAGGCCTTAAACGTTTATCGCATGAAATTGTTGGGTGCTGAGGTTGTGTCCGTTAAATCGGGCTCTAAAACACTTAAAGATGCCATGAATGAGGCGATGCGAAACTGGGTTACCAATGTTGACGATACCTTCTACATTATTGGTACTGCGGCTGGTCCGCACCCTTATCCGATGTTGGTTAGGGATTTCCAGTCTGTGATCGGCCGCGAGGCGCGTCAGCAGTGCTTGGCTCAGAACGGTCGCTTGCCTGACGCTCTGGTTGCCTGCGTAGGCGGTGGATCCAATGCCATTGGTTTGTTCCATCCCTTTCTCGATGATGAGTCGGTGGCGATGTATGGCGTTGAAGCGGGTGGTTATGGCGTTGAGACTGGGCACCATGCGGCGCCCTTAAACGATGGTACTCCGGGTATTTTGCATGGCAATCGCACGTATTTAATGCAGGATGAGGGCGGTCAGATTATTGAGACCCACTCAGTGTCGGCCGGCTTGGATTATCCCGGTGTTGGTCCAGAGCATTCTTGGTTAAAAGATATGGGCCGGGTGAACTACGTCGCTATCAATGATGATGAAGCGCTGGCAGCATTCCGTAAATTAACCCTAGTTGAAGGGATAATGCCTGCCTTGGAATCTGCGCATGCGGTGGCCTATGCTGAGAAATTAGCGAAAACCATGAGCCCTGAACAAACTATTGTGATCAACTTATCTGGCCGAGGTGATAAAGACATTCATACCGTCGCTACCCTCGACGGTATTGGCATTGAATAACGAGGAAGTACTTTGAGTCGTTTAGCAGCTGTATTTGCAAAACTAGAGAAAGATGGGCGCAAGGCACTGGTGCCATATATTGTTGCCGGTGACCCGGAACCTGCCATAACCGTGCCCTTTATGCATGAATTAGTGCGTCAAGGTGCGGATATTCTTGAAATAGGTGTGCCATTTTCAGATCCAATGGCGGAAGGTCCGGTTATTCAGCTCGCCCACGAGCGCGCTTTGCTTAACAAGGTTACGTTAACCATGGTGCTCGAGCTGGTGACAGAGTTTCGCGCCAAGGACGAGACAACCCCTGTAGTGCTGATGGGTTACGCCAACCCGATAGAGCGCATGGGTTATCAGGTTTTTGCGGATCGCGCTGCATCGGCGGGTGTTGATGGCCTACTGACGGTTGATATGCCACCCGAAGAAGCGGAGCAGCCGAGCAAGATACTGCGCGCAGCTGGTATCGACAATATTTTCTTGTTAGCGCCAACGAGCAGTGACGATAGAGTTAAAAAAATCGCCTCGTTAGCCAGCGGTTATTTGTACTGTGTGTCACTGAATGGTGTGACCGGTGCGGGTAATTTAGATATCAAAGCGGTGTCTGAGAAGCTAGCGAGCATTAAGGGCTTTACTAATCTCCCCATCACCGTGGGTTTTGGTATTAAAGATGGTGTTTCTGCGGCTGCTTTAGCGCCTTTGTGTGAGGGTGTTGTGGTTGGTAGTGCCTTGATAGAGCGCTTGGTCGCTAGCGATGCCTCATTAGCAAACGCGGAGCGCGCTGCAGTGGCGGCCTCGCTGATCGGCGAGATAAGAGCGGCCATAGACGCCTGATAAATACGCCGTTGTTGACGGCGCTACTGCTCATGATCGGATTTATAGGGTAAAATAATGCACAGCAGATCACGTGCATAAATTATAAATAGACGAATAATGACTACAGGAATGGATTATGAGCTGGGTAGATAAGATTCTTCCCTCGGGAGTGCGACGGGTTGATTCGGAAGAGCGCCGTGGTGCAAAGGGGTCGGTGCCAGAAGGTCTTTGGAAAAAGTGCGTTAAGTGCGAAGCCGTGCTTTACAGGCCGGAGCTAGAAAGTCATCAAGACGTGTGCCCAAAGTGCGACCACCATATGCGTATTGGTGCACGCCGTCGCATCGCTTTGTTTTTAGACGAAGTGGGCCGCGAAGAGATTCTTAGCCATATTGAGCCTGTTGATAGACTCAAATTTAAAGACAAAAAGAAATACCGCGATCGCTTAACCGCCGCGCAGAAAGCAACCGGTGAAAAGGATGCCTTGATCGCTTACAAAGGCAGCGTTAAAGAATTGCCAGTAGTTGTGGTCGCTTTTGAATTCAATTTTCACGGCGGATCTATGGGCTCTGCTGTAGGTGAGAAATTCACCCAAGCCGCCAATGTTGCGCTTAAAGAGCGCTGCCCACTGATTTGCTTTTCCGCCTCCGGTGGCGCCCGCATGCAAGAAGCGCTTATTTCGCTAATGCAAATGGCGAAGACCAGTGCGGTATTAGAGCGCTTAAAACAAAATGGTGTGCCGTATATTTCAGTTATGACCGATCCGATCTACGGTGGTGTGTCTGCAAGTTTAGCCTTGCTCGGTGACATCAATGTTGCTGAACCTGGTGCGCGCGCGGGTTTTGCTGGCCCCAATATTATTGAGCAAACCATTCGCCAGAAGTTGCCGCCGGGCTTTCAGCGCAGTGAATTTTTGCTGGCTCACGGCGCTATCGACATGATCGTTCGTCGTCCAGATATGCGTGACACCTTAGGGCGGCTGCTCGGAAGCCTGATGCATTATCAGCGTTAATCGGATTCTATGAGGTTTACACAGCTCGATGATTGGTTGCGGTGGATGGAAACGCAACATCCCCGCAGCATTGACCTCGGTCTTGAACGTGTCGCGCTGGTGGCGCAGCAGCTAGAGATCGCGCTGGATATGCCGGTAGTTACGGTTGCCGGTACCAATGGTAAGGGGTCCTGCGTGGCCCTGTTGTCTTCTATATTAGGTGCTCAAGGTTACCGAGTGGGCGCTTATACTTCTCCCCATTTAAATCACTATCATGAACGTATTGTGGTTGCCGACAATAGCGTTGACGATGACTCCCTATGCCGTGCTTTCGCTGCAGTGGATGATGCGCGCGGCGAAACCTCGCTGACCTATTTTGAATTTGGCACCTTGGCGGCACTGCTTATCTTCCAGCAGCAAGCAGTTGATGTAGTGATTCTTGAAGTCGGTTTAGGTGGGCGTTTAGATGCGGTTAATATTATCGACGCTGATGTCGCGATTGTGAGTTCAATTGCGATTGATCACGAGGCCTGGCTGGGGAGTGATCGCGAAGCAATAGGTCGTGAAAAAGCGGGTATCTTCAGGTCGGGTCGACCGGCAATTATTGGTGATGGGGCACCGCCGGCGTCTCTATTACATTATGGTGCTCAACTTGGTGCCGAGCTTGTTTGTCGGGGCGACGATTTCAATATTACCGATAGTAGTGAGGGCTGGCACTGGCAGGGGCGGGCCGTCAATGGTGAGCTTCTTTGTTACCGTGATTTGCCCTATCCAGCGCTGCTAGTTGATAACGCGGCAACCGTGTTGCAGGCACTCCAATACGTCGGTTTACCGGTGTCAGAATCGGCAATACGGCAGGGCTTGACTGCAGTGAGTGTTGTCGGCCGCTGCCAGCATCTTCAGTATCGGGGCATTGAGTTAGTGCTGGATGTGGCGCACAACCCAGCATCGGTGCAAATATTGCGCGATCATCTTAATGCCAAACCCATTGCCGGACGCACAGAGTGTCTTTTTGCGGTCATGGCTGATAAATCAATTGCTGAGATGATTACCATATTAAAACCCTGTTTCGGCCATTGGAGCTTGGCGCCATTGTCAGGCAATGAGCGTGCAGCGCAAGTGGTGACAGTGGAAACGCTGCTTCATGCGCAGCAAATTATCGACGTATCAGTTGCGACATCTTTTGCCGAAGGTGTTGATGGCGCACTGGCGCGCCTGTCAGCAGGCGATCGTTTAGTGGTGTTTGGATCATTTTTCACTGTGGCAGCGGCCATGACAGTATTGGCTGACCCAATCAGTATAGAAACAAGGTTAGCGGGAGAGTCTAAATTATGATGAGACAGCGCTTAGTGGGTGCATTGGTGTTGCTGTGCGGCGGGGTTATTCTCTGGTCACTGCTGTTTACCGGGCCGGCGGCCTCAAAGCTGGACCGAAAGACTCAAATTCCAGATGCGCCGCTGGTTGATCCGGTAATAGATACACCGCCGATGAAGCCAGAGGGTATAATGTCGGCAGACACCCTGTTAGTTCCCGAACAGCCAAGTTTGCCGATTGCAGATGCGGATGACAATGCAATAGGCGCAGCAGTGAGAGCCGAAGCTGGTAATATTCCTGATCCAGCAGACAGCCCGAAAAAATCAGCGCCTGTGGCTAAATCTGAACCGGTCGCAGTGAAAAAAGACCTGCCGGCTAAACCGGTGGCCGCAAAGAGATTAGATGCTAATGGATTGCCGCCGGCCTGGGTGGTTCAGGTAGGTGTGTTTGGTAGTAAGACAAATGCAGAGGGCCTGAAGAAATCCCTGCAAGGTGCCGGATATAAAGCATTTATCGATGAAATTCAGCGTAATTCCAAGCCCTTGTATCGGGTGTTGGTCGGGCCGGTGATTAGTAATGAAAAGGCCGTCTCCCAGCAGACTGCAATAAATAAGCGCTTTAAGGTGAAGTCTATTGTTAACCGTTTCGAGCCTTAGTTGGTGTTCAACGCAAAATCTTACTTGGGCTGTAGCGCTGGGCTTGTTAGACTTCGCATCTCGAACTTCTGTCGGAGCCGCTTACAGTGCTAAGCACGTTTAACTGGGCTGATTGGGCCATTCTGGCGGTTATATCAGCCTCTGCGCTTATCAGTTTAATTCGCGGTTTTGTAAAAGAAGCGCTGTCCTTATTAACGTGGGCGGTCGCATTCTTTATTGCCGTTGCTTTTCATCCACAAGCCGTTGCGTTGCTAGAATCCTTAATAGATAAGGTCTATCTGCGGGAAATTCTTGCCTATATTCTGGTTTTTATTACGGTCTTGGTGGTGGGTAGCTTAATAACCCATATTATTGCCGTCATGGTAAAGCGTACCGGTCTTAGCGGCACAGACCGCTTGCTAGGTATGATCTTTGGCACTGCCCGCGGCTTGATCGTGGTGTTGGCCGCCTTAGTCTTGCTGCCGTCCTTGTTGACGGGAGTGGAAAATGATCAGTGGTGGAAGGAGTCCCAACTGGTACCCGAGTTTCTGTTGATGAAAGACTGGTCAGAGCAGAGCTTTAATGATGTGGTTAACTGGGGCTCGTCTTTATTGTCGAGCCAGAGTAACTAGTTTAGATCTTCGTCCAAATGAGGTAGTAGTGCATGTGTGGCATCGTAGGTATAGTCGCAAAGACTAATGTAAACCAAGATTTGTACGATGCATTAACGGTGCTTCAGCATCGAGGTCAGGATGCTGCGGGCATTGTGACTTTTGAGCACGGCAAGCTAAATCAGCGCAAAGGCAATGGTCTAGTGAAAGATGTTTTCCATACGCGGCATATGCAGCGTTTAACGGGGAATATCGGTATTGGTCATGTTCGTTATCCCACGGCGGGCAGTTCTAGCCCAGCCTTAGCACAACCTTTTTATGTTAACTCACCCTATGGCATCAGTCTTGCGCACAACGGTAATTTGACTAACGCCGCGGAGTTGTCGAAGGAGCTTTTTCAGTCTGATTTGCGACATTTGAATACCGAGTCAGATTCAGAAGTGCTGCTCAATGTCTTCGCCCATGAATTGCAAAAATTGGGTAAGTTAGTGCCAACCGCCGACGATGTATTTGCTGCTGTTAGCGGTGTGCATTATCGCTGTAAAGGTGGCTATGCTGTAGTGGCGATGATCGCTAATTATGGCGTTATTGGCTTTCGCGACCCCAATGGTATTCGTCCGCTGGTCTATGGTGAGCGAGAGTCGGAGCAGGGTAAAGAGTATATGTTGGCGTCTGAGAGTGTCGCTCTGGATGCCCTTGGGTATAAATTGCTTGGCGATGTGGCACCGGGCGAAGCCGTGTATATCCAAACTAGCGGTGAAATCCACGTTCGGCGTTGCGCCGAGGTAAGTGACTATCGCCCCTGTATTTTCGAGCATGTATATTTTGCGCGTCCAGATTCTATTATGGATGGGATCTCGGTATACAAATCCCGTCTGCGCCAAGGTGAGCGTTTAGCGGAAAAAATTCTCCGTGATTATCCTGACCACGATATCGACGTTATTGTCCCCATTCCAGATTCAAGCCGTATTGCTGCGCAATCTATGGCCGCTAAGTTGGGCGTTAAATTTCGCGAAGGCTTGGTTAAGAATCGCTACATTGGTCGGACGTTTATTATGCCGGGCCAAAGTGAGCGTAAGAAATCGGTCAAGCAAAAGCTCAATGCCATCGGCTTGGAGTTTAAAGATAAAAACGTGATGTTAGTGGATGATTCAATTGTTCGCGGCACCACCTGCCAGCAGATTATTGAAATGGCCCGCGATGCAGGTGCTCGCAAGGTCTACTTCGCGTCTGCTGCGCCGCCGGTGCGCTACCCGAATGTTTACGGCATAGATATGCCGTCTGCCAATGAGTTAATTGCTCACGGCCGCACCCCAGAAGAAGTGCAGACAGAAATTGGTGCCGACTGGTTGTTGTATCAGGATCTTGAAGATTTGATTAGCTGCTCTTCTGAAGGTAATCCTAAAATTACCGATTTCGAGTGTTCGGTATTTAATGGCAATTATGTCACCGGCGATGTCGATCAAGTCTATCTGGATAAGCTGGCGGCGGATCGCAATGATAATTCTCAAAATGAACGCAATGCCGTGGTCGGTGAAGGCGCGTTGATTGGGCTGCATAACGACGTATCATAGAGCGATATCGTTCTGACTTGAGTGGCGAGAGAGCAATAATCATGACCGAGCAAGAATATTTGGCCCAGCGACAAGCAGTATTGGCCGAAGCTGAACTCGACACTCGAGCAGTGCGCGCTGGCCAAGTGCGAACGTTTGAAGGCGAGCACGCTGAGCCTATTTTTATGACCTCGAGCTATGTGTTTTCGACGGCGTCAGAAGCGGCAGCGCGTTTCTCAGGTGCGCAGCCTGGCAATGTGTATTCCCGCTATACCAACCCGACGGTAAGAACCTTTGAGGATCGCATTGCTGCCCTTGAAGGTGCTGAAATGGGCGTTGCCACTGCATCTGGTATGGCTGCCATTTTAAGCACCTGCGTTGCCTTGCTTGAGTCTGGCGATCACATTATTTGCTCGCGAAGTGTCTTTGGTACAACTACGGTTTTACTCAATAAGTATTTGGCTAAGCTTGGAATTAGCACGACCTTCGTTTCACCGATCGACGCGCAAGAGTGGCGAGATGCCATTAGCCCTAATACCAAGATGTTGATGCTGGAAACGCCGTCAAACCCGCTGTCGGAAGTTGCCGATATTCGAGTTTTGGCAGATATCGCCCATCAGCATGACTGCCTATTGGTCGTAGATAACTGTTTCTGTACTCCTGCTTTGCAACTGCCGCTAGCCTTGGGCGCAGACATCGTGGTGCACTCTGCAACTAAGTACCTTGATGGCCAGGGCCGCAGTGTCGGTGGCGCCGTTGTTGGCCGCCGCGAACAAATGAATGAGGTACTTGCGTTTATTAGAACCGCTGGTCCAAGCATGAGCCCCTTTAATGCCTGGGTATTTCTCAAGGGTTTAGAAACCTTGCGGCTGAGAATGATGGCGCATAGCAGCAATGCTTTGGCGCTGGCGACGTGGCTACAAGATCAGCCTGGTGTAGTAAAAGTTTACTATTCAGGCTTACCTGATCATCCTCAGCATGCACTTGCTGCCTCGCAGCAAAAGGCATTTGGCGGCGTATTGTCCTTTGAAGTTGGCAGTGATCAAGACGCCGCTTGGCGCTTTATTGATGCCACGCGCTTAGTTTCTATTACCGCTAATTTGGGCGATACAAAAACCACCATCGTTCATCCGGCCACGACCACCCATGGCCGCTTGACCGTCGAGCAGCGCCGTGAAACCGGCATTGCCGATAACCTAATTAGGGTGTCAGTCGGTTTAGAAGACATCGAAGATTTACGTAAAGATATGCAACGTGGTTTGGACGCTTTGTAAGCCATGGACATTTTTGCGCAGCTCACTGAAGAAATCTCTAGGGTCGTACTGGGCAAAGACCATCAAATTCGACAAGCCTTGTGCTGCTTGCTCGCTCGCGGTCATCTGCTGATTGAAGATGTGCCGGGTGTGGGTAAAACCACACTGTCTCAGGCCTTTGCTAAAGTTACCGGTTTAGATTATCAGCGCATGCAGTTCACTAGTGATCTATTGCCCTCAGACATTCTCGGTGTGTCGATATTTGATCGCAATAGCAATGCCTTCCATTTTCATGCCGGGCCAGTATTTACCCAATTTTTATTGGTCGATGAAATTAACCGCGCAAGCCCTAAAACCCAAAGCGCCTTACTTGAGGCGATGGCTGAAAAGCAGGTCACGGTAGAAGGTGAAACGCGTGCTTTACCTAAACCTTTCTTTGTAATGGCGACTCAAAACCCGTGGTTTCAATCCGGTACGTTTCCCTTACCCGAGTCTCAGTTAGACCGATTTTTAATGCGGATTTCACTGGGTTATCCCGATGAAAAATCAGAGCGTCGATTACTGGCGGGCGGTGATCCGCGGGCGTTAATAGCGGAGCTCCGCGCTCTATTGAATGCGGAAAAAATTATTGGCCTACAGGCTATGGTCGATAAAATTGAAATTCGCGACAGCGTGTTGTCTTATGTGCAAAGGCTCATTGCCTTTACTCGTCAGGATTCTCACTATGCATTTGGGCTTTCTACCCGCGCTGCCTTGGCCTTAATCCAGGCGTCTAAAGCGTGGGCAATGCTAGACGGGCGTGAGTATGTTTTACCTGATGATATTCAGCTACTGCTAGAGCCAGTGGCTGCTCACCGCTTAAAGCCCGCTGCAGATAGTCAGGATGATGGTCCGGACTTAATTAAGCGCTTGCTGTCACAGGTGCCGGTAGTGGTGTAGCTATGGTGGGCAAAATCAAGGCCTTTATTCGTGGTCGCTTCGACGCTTGGTTGGAGAAACGAAGCCCTCCCTGCAGTCACTTAGTGCTTAATCAGCGCCGTATTTTTATTATTCCATCGCGCGCTGGTGCTGGATATCTATTGATGTTGCTGGGGCTTTTATTACTGGCGATTAATTATCAAAACAATCTTATTTTTGCGCTTACCTTCTGGCTCTTTAGTCTTCTCTTAGTAGCGATTCTTCATACCTACGCTAATTTATCTGGAATTAGTTTACGAGCCGGCGCGGCGGAAGCGGTATTTGCCGGTCAGCCGGCTGCCTTCCATTTGCACCTGGAAGCGGGCGCGCGTGATCGCCATCGCTTGTATTTAGGATTTACCGATCAAGCACCAGTATCTTGTTCTTTGAGTAGGCAAATAGGGGGGGCGGATGTGATTTTAAAATATCCGACGCTTAAGCGTGGTCCGCTGCGCCCAGGCCGAATGACGATTACCACCCGCTATCCACTGGGAATATTGCGGTGTTGGGGCGCGCCTAAATTAGACTGGCACTGCCTAGTTTACCCGCAGGCAAAGTTACTGCGACCATTGGTGAATAGTGCGGCAGAAGGTGAGGGTAGCATTCCCGATATCGCTCGTGATAGTGACGAATTCAGTGGATTTCAACGTTATCAGCCGGGACAGCCACCTAGGCGTATTTTCTGGAAGGCTTACGCTAAGGGACAAGCGCTGCAGAGCAAGCAGTTTGAGCAATCTCAGGCGGATGAATTAATGTTGGATTGGAATGAGCTCGACGGTTTAGGTACAGAGGATCGATTAAGCACGCTGTGTGCTTGGGCGCTGGATTGCAATGCACGCGGACTCTCCTTTGGTTTGCAGATGCCTGGTGTCAACATTGCTGCGGCCAGCGGCGGAGATCAATTGCCGCGGGTCTTGCGCGCACTGGCACAATACTCATGAAGTCGGCAATTAATATGGAGTGGTGGTCGTGAACGCTGCGGATAATCGTCACGCAGTAGTCTGGCTATTGCTGGCGCAGTTGTTAGCGATACTACCCTTGGTTGCAGTGTTGCCATTTTGGATTGTGCTGGTGTGGGCTGCGTCGGCATGGTGGTATTGGCGCATTATTACAGTTGGCTGGGTTTTTCCAGTTGTGGCTGTAAAGGGCTTGTTAGCCATTACCTCGGTGGCTGGCGTTTATGCGTCATTTGGCTCGCTGTTTGCCATAGAAGCGATGGTAGCGATACTTGTTCTGGCGGTTATTTTAAAGTTGCTAGAGCTCAAAACTGAGCGTGATCATTGGTTGGTGCTCATGCTCAGTTATTTCGTTGTTGCCTGTGGTTTATTGTTTTCACAACAAATTATTGATGTGCTATTTACCTTATTGCAAATAGCGGTACTGTTGATTGCGCAGCAGGCCATGAATCGCGATAAGGCGCCGGCGACAACCCTGCTGCGATCTGTGTGCGTGATGGCCCTGCAATCGCTACCGCTAATGCTGCTGCTGTTTGCGATTTTTCCTCGTATTGGGCCACTGTGGACCATGCCATTGCCCAGTGGCCAAGGCGTCACGGGAATGTCCGATTCACTTGAGTTTGGTGATATCGCAACCCTAAACCAGTCGAGTGCCTTGGCATTCCGAGTGCGCTTTGAGGGGGATCTGCCCAACCCTGAATCACTCTACTGGCGGGGTTTAGTGCTTGATCAATTTGACGGCCGGCGCTGGACACGAACGGCCTGGCCGGCGCGAAATAAAATTTCCTCTCCCAGCATTACTCAGGAGAGTATTGAGTATACCGTTACCCTAGAGTCGGCACTGCACGAGTGGCTTTACGTTTTGCCGCTAGCAGCAGTGAATAGAAGCGATGTCTATTACACGGCCCAACATCAGTGGTTAAGTAAGCGGCCGATCAGCGGGCGAGTCGAGTATACGGTTAAGAGCTATTTGTCTGAGGCCTTAGTGGACAGTGACGGCAGTCAGCGTCAAAATTTACAGCTGGGTGGTAACTCCAATAACCCTAAAGCGCGGGCTTTGGCTGCTCGGTGGCAGCAAGAAATCTCCAGCCCCAGTGAACGAGTGGCGGCGGCAATCAGGTATTTTGAAACGACACCCTTTGAATACACGCTCACGCCAGCCATACTCGGAGAAAATAACGTCGATGAGTTTTTATTCACCACTCGACAAGGCTATTGCGAGCACTTTGCGGCTAGCTTTGTCTATTTAATGCGAGCGGCGGG
>TARA_R110001592_G_scaffold1469_2_pt1 | contig 12658 bp, 7 predicted proteins | sample TARA_R110001592 | Tara Oceans TARA_R110001592 (sample SAMEA4398387) | marine metagenome | biome: Polar Biome; feature: [SRF] surface water layer (ENVO:00010504); material: water (ENVO:00002006), including particulate matter (ENVO:01000060) such as... | depth 5 m
ACTAATCGCGGGTGTTGCACCGCTCTGTATAGCAACTTTTAATGATCCACTATCTAAAGCGGCTGGTAGACCTCCGCCTTGTAATGTAGCAGTAGAAAATCCGGTAATCGCTGGGGTTGCACCACTCTGTATAGCAACTTTTAATGAACCACTATCCAAAGCTGCTGGTAATCCACCACCTTGTAATGTAGCAGTAGAAAATCCGGTAATCGCTGGGGTTGCACCCGCCATGATCTTTACTTTAAGATTTCCACTATCTAAAGCTGCTGGTAATTTTGCACTCATAGCAGTTTGTGTTGTTTCTGTCGCCAACCCAGCACCGAAAGTTTCTTGAATACTTACTTTTAAATTTCCAGCACCGGTGAGTGCGGTAGGTAACTTACTGCTCACAGTATCCCCAATGTCTACATTCAGTCTTTCACTTCCTTCATTTCCTAACTCTTGAATACAAACTTTTAAGTTCCCCCCACCAGTAAGAGCAGAAGGTAATTTTGCACTCAAAGTAGTTTGTGTAGTATTTATAGTATCTAACTTTCCATTGGTGGCGGTTTGTAGGGTTTCTAAATCGTCTACATTAACACTTATTTCTTTAAAATTATCAACAAAAACTTTTTCTAATCCTGCTTTATTTCGAACGGTGGGCATTATATATACATATAATATTTTATTTTAAAATGTTAATATAATATAAACATGAATAAAAATGCTATTCTTGAAATAAAACAAACCGACGGCGTAGCAATTCAGAACGGAGAATTTGTTAATAACCTTAATCCTATAACTATTTATGATCAAGATCAGATTACAATAAATAAAGTGTTTATAGATACTGAAGCACAGACAGATGCTCTTATAGATATACCTTTTGATATTGAAATTAGGACTAAACATGTCTTAAGTATAACTAATGATAATCAAGCAAAATTTGCAAATTTTTCAGACGGTTCAAGCACAATAGATAATATTCCTTATTATGTATACGATGTAACTGCACAAGGACATCCTGCTGAAGCCAAAATGAAACATATAACAAAAATTGAGTTTTTAGCACAAGATGTTACTAAAGACATAGGTGACCCCGACGGGACAAATCCTATAGAATTTATATATGTAGACCTTATAGGTAATTCAAGAAGAATTTATATAAGTTTTCCAAGACAATCAGCCAACGGGCCAAACGAATTAAATCAGTTTACAGTTAGTATATTTATTCAACTACAAGGAGCAAAAGCCCCCAGTCTAAGTCAAGGGAAACAACTTCAGATAGTTAATACTAAATCAAATATTTTAAGGTGTAATAAATGTAATATTCCTACACAGATTGAAGACGACGGTGGGCGTGACGATCCAACTTGTATAATAACTTTTTCCAATCCACCAGCGGGGGCATTTACTGAAGACAACATGACCCCCCATCTATTTGATAATAGAATGTCTATACCAGAAGGAAAATATTTAGCACAAGATATGTGTGACTTAATTACTAATAACTTTTCCCAAAATAATCACGGGGCAACATTCGCAGCTAAAGATAATGTAGTATCTCAGTTTTTAGTTAATAGTTCAAATTTTAATGACCCTACAGAGCATTTGCTTGTGTCTAATTTTGATAGTGGGGGCGGTGGGTCAGGTGGTTTGAATTTACAAAGTATGAGAAGCGGAACTTTACATGATAATTTTTTTATAGGAAGTAATCAAGTGCAGTTATCATATAATACTACGAATGGTAAATTTTTCTTTAACTTCCTACATTTCCCAGTATATAATAATTCGGGGAATATTTGCACAAGAATAATAGGGACACAAGACCCAATATTTGCACACCAAACAAGAAACGGTTGTATATGTTTTACGGAAATGACTGCTATAAATCTTAAGACGGGTGAAGACTTCGCATTTTGGGATGATAAACTCGGGTTTCAAATGGATCGTATATGTGTAAAACCTATTCCAAATTTAAGTTTTGACGATAATGGGTCTATTTTTCATGCAGAATTAATATCTTCAAGCGACGGAATAAATACAACTAATGCTAAAGTAGACTTAGACAGTATTGTTCAAAAAACACCCCCTACGGGGACTACCACTCCTTATACCTATCAAAAAGTTCAAGCAGTTGCACCATTTGACTTCGTAGAAAATAATTTTAATACGATTGTAGAAGCTAATACAAGTATTGTTTCCGCTATAGCAGATTTAACTATACCGTATTTCTTAATAGAAATGAATGCCGGATTTCATAATGATTTAATATCAACCGATAAATCTTCTTCAACTATACAAGCAATAGTAGATAGATATTATAGTAAGGGGGCGTATACTATGGGATCACCTAATTCTATAACATACACACATAGAGGACAACCATTAGTTTTATCTAAATTTTATACAAGAATTTTACAACCCGATAGGACAGTTCCAAAACAATTAGGCGATGATAATACAATTTTTATAGAAATTATTAGAAACAATGAATTTTATCTTATGAAAAGAGAATTAGAAATACAACAAGAAATTCAAGCACAACAACAACAAGAACAACAAACACAAAATAAAACCAATTAATCAAATCTATAAAAATAAAATATTGTTATAATATATAAAATGGAATATTCTAATGATATTAAAATACATGAACTCGAACCGCTTTATTATTCCGCAAGTAATCGTGCTGAATTCCGCCTCTCACCTGATAAAATCTATACGAACTCCCTACGGTTACTTAATGTGGGCGTTACTAAACCCTCTAATCAAGATAACCTTAATAAACTCGCTGGGGTTGCAGGGTGTATTTCTAGCATTAGTATTTTAGATGGGAATGTTGAAATCCAATCCCTTACCCGTGCTAATGAATGGGCTGCTATTAAGCATAGTTTCAAATCAAATTCTTATAATGAGGATTTAGGATCTGTTCTTAATCTTACGAGAAAGTCGGCACATTTTAATCTTGCAGATAGAACAAATGCTCAAGGTGGTGCTGGTGCTAATATTAAAATTGTAGGTTCTAAAGTTGTTGAAGGCACATTAAGGGCGGGTATTTCCGCAACAAACACCACCGAAAGACGGACTGCTAAAGGTCAGTTAGATTTATCTGATTATATGGGATTTCTTCAGTCTGTAAATTATCTTGATACAAGTCTTATGAAAGATCTTAAAGTTGTTATTGAGTATAACATGGACGCTCTAGCAATTATGTTCGGTAATCAATCGACTGGTGGTCTTGCAACAACCCGCCCCCTTCTTGTCGTTGAAGAAATTGTTGACCCATCTATTGTATCTGCTAATATGGGTAAAACACAGGTGATCAATTACAAAGTTATAGAAAACGATATTGTATCAGTTGAAGCTATGCTTCCAACCGCAGCTATTCCCAATCCGGTGCAACCTAAAACCTATCATATTCATGCTTATAACAACAAATCTGTAGATAGAATGCTTATTAAAACCCGCACCACTCTTGCCTCTACCGAAAATACAGGTAATACTAATGTTATGTATGGTATGTATAATTCTCAAGCTATGTTAAAACAGAAAAATCAGGTTAGAGTTAATGGTATGAATATCTATGCTCGTGATGGTATTTCTAAAGAAAATGAACGCCTTGCTGGTGTTGCTGATATATGGTCGCCAAATATGAGTATCATGCCTTTCCAGCAGGGTCTTGCATTCAGATCGGCAGACACAGATACTAGGGATAATGTTATTAATATGGGTAATGAAGCAATAGGCACTCAGTCATATTTTGCGTGTGACCTTGCTGGTGAAAAGGTTAAGGATCTTCAGATAGATTACGAAAGAGTTGGTTTCTTTAATGCTGATGCAGGTCAACTTGCCCTATGTAAATACAACAGTGCCGTAGATCTAATTCTTTTTGCTGAAGTTAAAAAGGCAGTTATCTTTAGCGGTGGTTCATATAATGTTGTCTATGTCTAATTATTTTCTAAAAGATTATTATAACCAATCATGTAGACCTATAGATGCATTAATCCTCCGACCAACCCGCTTATTTTATTTTTTATTTTATTTTAACTATTTATTTCAAAAATATACTTTTTTAAAAAAACGATTTAAAAAAATAATATATAATAATATTATACAATATAATGAACTCACAAGAAATTATTGCGACTTTTGAAACTTCAACTAAAAAGAAGGCAACCTTTAAGAATGGGAAATTCAAGGAGATATTTTTGGATTACAATCATAAACTTCTTAAACAAGGTAAAACAAAAATTTATTTGAACCCTCTAAAGTTTTATAATCCTATGTCTACATATTTGAATAAACATAAACTAACTAAAGCGGGTGTGCCTACTAAAGCATCATTAAAAAAACAAGCAAGACTTGTTGCAGAGGCAGATATTGACTATGTTACTAAAAATGGAGATTTGGTCAAGCTTCCGGAAAGTGTTAAAAATAATCCAGTTCCATATCTTGAACAGGAATTTGATGTTAAAGTTTCTAGTCTTACCGACCTTAAAAACAACAGTTTTACACTTCTTAAAAATATTCCTTCCAGTAAAAATATTAATCTTCTTCTTAAAATTACATTTGATTTGTTTTATGATAACGAATTTGATAAAACATTACGATTTAATAAAACCGTAAACACAAATGCTGAAGAATTATCAGATAAAAATTATATCATGGGTTTAATAGAAGAATGGTGGGGGGGAGATCTAGAAGATGGAACATTGCGTGCCTCAAATATTATTGTAGACCATTTTTCTAAAAAAACTGGGCAAAAACTTACACTTGAAGACATGAAATTATTTTTAGGAAATCCGCTAAACATCGATAATCTTTATAATGAAATTATTACCAAAGATTATAAGGATTGTGTATATGATTATCTAATGGATTTATGGGGTAAAAAATTATCAAAAAAACAAAAAATATTATTAGAAGATAAAAGAACTATAAACGAACTATATGAATTTTGTAAAATATATCATATCAAATTACTTGCCTACGATATTACTGGTAATATAATCAAATCATACTATCCTACTAAAAAACAGAAAAAATTTAATAATCTTGTTTTTATTGCATATAATGAACATTTATATCCTGTAAAAAATCGGGTTCTTAATAAAGTTTATATTGATACAACAGATCTTATTCATAAAAATATTACTAATACACATGATAAACTTATAGAATATTTTGAAAAAGGATATTTACCTAAAATATTAAGATTAAATTCAGATGCAGAAGTAACTGCATTTATTGCCGATAAAATTATTTATTTTCAAAATGAAGACTACGATGACTGTAAAAAAATATTAGAAAATATGGGTCTTGCAGATAGAATGAAATGGTCAGTTAATTACAATAATATTGCGAATGTTATAGAAGAAGTATATACAAACGGTAATAATATATCTTCATTTTGGACAAATTCCCGAGAGTTTACTAAAGGGGGTTTCACCTATAAAGTTAATGACTATAAACAACATAATAGTCTAATTGGTGAAGAATATGTTACAGCTGATAAAAATAAAGCATATAGTAATGCATTACTAAATTTACCCTTCTTAATAACGGTTGATTTCAAAACTGATAGAATATGTAAATATGAAAATAATATTATTGAACCCCAATATTTATATATTGTTCAGGTGAATAAATCGAATATACTTCTACCTAATACAAATATATATAGTGGTTTTCATATTGCCTTGTGTAAAAAGAAAGGATTAAAACAAGGTAAAGATTTTATTATAAAGGAATATATCGAAACAACAAGACAACCGAATTATTTGAAACAAATGATCCTTGATATTTATGATAAAGTAGAAGATAAAACTATCGCAAAAAAGATCGTAAATGTCTATATAGGTAAAATGGAACGAGCAGAAAATGTAGATGAATATGTTAAACCTTCTAAAATCATGGGCGAAGTAGAAATGCAAACATACACCGGAGATTATGAATGTCTTGGTTTTTCTTGTGGTGAAGAATTTTATGTAGGTCTAGAAACCCAGAAAGTTGCAAGGATATGTAATAGAAAACCTATTGCAATCATGATAAAGGATTATTCAAGATTTACCTTATTTGAATTTATGGAAAAAAACAATATTATGAATGAGGATGTTATACAAGTTAAAACAGATAGTATTACATTTAAAAAAACAAACGATAATTATAAAGAATATTTATCAGATACATTAGACGGGTGGAAACTTGAAGATTTTAAAGAACTTATATCTACTAAAAAATATAATAAAGAACAACTTACATTAAACTTTAGAAATAAAAGTATTATAAAACTCAATAATACAGTTCCATATAAAAAAAATTGTATTGTAATGGGTTATGCGGGTAATGGAAAAAGTCATTTTGTAAAAACCGAACTTATACCTAAAATTGTAGAAGATAATGAAACTTATGAAGTATTAACCCCTTCCCATGATAGTGCTAATGAATATCGCAGAGATCAATTATCAGTTAGAGTTATTCAAGGTTATACCTTTAATAATAAAATTCCCGAACAACAACATATTATTATTGATGAGATCGGCATGGTTTCATCCAATGATTGGTTAGTTATTATTAAATGTATACTGTTAGGCAAATATGTATATTGTTTCGGTGATTTTAATCAGTTGAGCCCCGTAAAAAGTTCTAAAATAACTAGAAATTTTCTTGAAAGTTTATTTGAATATCAAGTTTGGTTCAAAGAGAATTTTAGAAATAATTATAGCACCGATTATTACAAAGAACTTATTACCTCAAAAGATAGTAAATTTCTTTATAATGAAGTTATGAATAAATCTTGTGAAAATTGGTCTGAAGGTTGCATATTAGTTGCTTATAGGAATACTGTAAGACATAAACATAATAAAGAAATATGTGATAAACTTTCAGTTCCATATATTCTAAAGAAAGATAAGAATGATAAGGATATACTAGAAATATCATCTAAAATACCGATTGATGTTCCTATTATATGTAAAAGTAATATATTATCTAGTTTTGGTATTTATAATAAATTTACTTTCAAGATCAAAGAAAATAAAGGTGATACAATTATTATTACAGATGGTTTATCAGAATATAACTTAAAATATGAAACAATAAAACGATATTTTGATTATGCATATTGTAGAACCCTTTATTCTATACAGGGAAAAAGTATTGAACTGATTAAATTCTGTAAAGAAGATATTAAAATGTTGAGTAATGAAGAAGCATATACATTTATTTCAAGGTTCAAAGAAAAAGTAGATACAACAAATAAGATTAAATACAAACTAATTAATTTTGAAACACATAAAAATATAGTTAATCCATTTAATTATATGGTTATTAATTATATGGAAAAACATGAAAATAAAGCAGGAATAGAAATTAATGAAATAAATTGTTATTAGCGTCTTCTTCCGAATGTTGAAAACTGGTTTCTTACCGGTCGTGGATTTACTACAGATTGTTTAACTTCCTGTTTTATCTTTTCTTCTTTTTTAATTTTATCAATATTCTTAGTAGCTTTTAGTTGTGCATTTTCATTACGCAGATCATCAAGTTCCTTTTTCCTGTTCCGTTCTAATTCTTCTTTCTCCTTTTCTTTTTGTAATCTTTCCCTTATGCGTTTTTCTATTCTACTTTCCATTTCTTGCTCGGTTTCTTCCACATATCTTATATTTTTCTTTCTAGGTTTTTTAATAATTTCTTCATGTGTTTCTTCCCCCGCAGAATTTGTTTCTAATAGACCTTTAACTTCTTCTTCTTGAACTGTATCCAACTTTTTCTTTTTTGCTTTTGCCTTTCTTTTTTCTAGACTGACTGCCCTTGCCTTTTCAAGTTGCACCCTTAATTGTGCTTTTCTACTTTCAGACATGGGTTGTCGTTGTTTTTTTTTCTTATTTATTGGTTCGTCGGGTTCTGCAACACCTTTACCCATTTCTGTCTTTTCTTCAAAAAGTTGTTTATCGCTCATATATTATTACATAATATTTTTTTTATACTAATAATCCCCTATATCTATAGGTTCAAAATTCTGATCATAATATAGATTTGGTTTAGAAAAATTTATAATTAGTTTACTAAATGGGATTTCGGTTACATCTCTAAACATTTCTTTAAAGATTTTTTTACCTGATTTTAAATAGTTATGATCCGCTTCTATTAAATCTACTTGTTTATTACTTGCTTTACCTATAATTAATCCCGATGCATTTTCTCGCAGGGTTGTGCCTAAACTGGAATACTTTTGACTAATAACAATAGAACTAATAAGATATTTCCTACCATTCATGAAAATCTTTTTTATAATACTTTCTTTTGTTTGAGCTTTCATACTATCATTAAATGCTAAGTCATCAAATATTATGAGTGAATTTAATAATTTTGGTTTGTTTATACCTTCTTCTACATTATCACAATAATCTTCTACCAGCATATCATAAATAACTGATAATATATCGTCGTCGTAGTCATTAAATATGTTTTCTTCAGGTATATCTAACTCTTCTATCATGATTTTCAGTTTCTCATCACCCTTTACGGATGCGGAAAATACAAATATTTTATCAGGTGTAAAATCATTTCTATACCCTTCTTTTTTTAATAGTAAATTTCCTAATGTTGTTGACTTACTATCCCCAGTTTTAGCAATCATTAAAAGTCGCATAGGTAAATCAAATAGATTATTACCTTTTTCTGTTGTAAAATTATCGGTCTTATCTATCATTTTGTCTATTTTAAATTTCTTCATAATAATATATTATTATAATATATTATAAAATGGATAGTATAAATGCATTAAATAGTTCAGGTATACAAAGTGCCGAAAGCATAAGTGAGAGTGCTAAGCAAAATGTGTTACTTGCCGAACAACTGGCTGCTCAAAAAAAATCAGAAATTAATGATCCGCTTAACATGATCGGCACGGAATTATTAACGGGGGGTTTAGGTAATCTAGGCAAAGCAGTTTCTAAAAAAACTGGAATAAAAAGTTTTGAAAAATTAGGTTCAGAAGATTTATCAAAAACATTAAGAAATGCGGGTAGAGAAATCGGTGATAAGGTTATTAAAAAGGGTGGTAAGATTATAAAGGATAAGACCGAGGATTTCCTTTCAAAAGGGAAAAAATTTGCCGTTGATAAAATAAATAATGAATTGAAAAGTAGGGGTGTAGATGTGCAAATTAATGAAGGTGACCTTGATAATATGAGTAATTTCAAAGAAATACTACAACAAAAAGTAAAAGATAAATTAGCAGAAACTACTCAACAAGCAAAAGATACAGTAGCAGATACAACTCAACAGGTAAAGGATACATTAGCGGAAACTGGTCAACAGGTAAAGGATACTGTAGCGGAAACCGGTCAACAGGTAAAGGATACTGTAGCTGATACCACTCAACAAGTAAAAGATAGGGTAGAAAGTCAAGCACGGGGGCGAGATGTAGGAAAAGGTCTAGACGAAGAAGATAATGTAACACAAAAAATATTAGGCGATATTCAAGAAGCAAAAGTTCCCGAGTTATTAAAAAATACAGCCACAAAAAACTATAGGTTTGCAGATAAGAGTATAGAAAATATAAGAAACACTATAGATGATTTACCCGAGTTTAGTAAAAAGGCAAAAGCACCAGCAAAAGAAACGGGAACACTGGACGAGGATTTAGATACACCTCAAGAAATAAATTTATTTGACGCTTCTAATAAATCCTTTCAATCAAAACAACCCAGTAATATACAAAAAGAGGCAACACTAGACGCTAGGGATAATATAGAAGAAACTTATGAAAGTCAATCGCAAAAGGCAATACAACAAGCAGAAACAGAAGCAAATCCATTTACTAAAGTAGCAGACACTTTACCGGATCTTAAAGCACCAAGGATTTCAGAAAGTCAATACCTTGATCAGTTACCACAGAGCGAATTAGACACATTACCAACTTTAGACGAATTTGCACAAAGGGATGCCCGAATACCTGAAACTGCTGACCAAAAAATACTAAGAGAACAAAAAGAAAGAGTTGATAGAAGTATAACTGATAAGGCAAATGAAGACATGGGGAAAAAACCAAGTGATTTATTTTCAGACGACCCGAACATAAAAGACCCCACCACACTTACCGAAAGTGATACTGCTTCATTAGGCAAAACAACTGCTAAAGTTCCTGCACAAGTAGAAAAAAAGGTAGTAGAAACTGATTTAATCGCAGACGACGACGAACCGTTTACACTTGATAGAGATGCCTCCGATTTTGTTGGACAAGACAAAGTTGATGAATTAGCAAAAGGGGTTGATGATAGACTTTCTACATTAATTGGTAAAGATAATGATATTGGTATAAGAGCATCTAATGAAATAGGCAAGGTAAAAAAAACTAGCGATTTTTATAATAATGAAAATAAAAATCCAGCGTATGATCCTAAAGAATTAGAAGACGAATACAATCAAAAAAATAAGATTTTAGATGATGCAGAAGCAGAACAAAAACTAAATGAACCTAAAATAAATCCTAATCTTGAAGCAAATATAGATGCGGAGCCAGAACTCGATAATGATTTTAAACCTATAAAAACTGATGATTTTGACCCAACAGATTTACCACCACCCCCAAAAGATTTATTAACACCCGAAGCAGATGATTATCAAATTCTTCCACAACAACTATTTAATCCACGAGCAGATCAAGTTTCAACTTTAGTAGACGACGACGACGAGATACGCCCCGCAACAGCCGCAGACGATGCCTTAACCGGTTGGAGGCGACAGGTAGCAAATGCACAAAGGGCGACGACAAACCAAACAACGCCCCAAAATGTAAATGATCAAGAAACTGAAGAATTAAACAAAGAAGCTCCTGATGTTGATAAATCAGTAGAACAGGCACAAAAGGCAGAAACCCCACCAAAACCTTCGGGATTAGATGAAGATATTGATGATTTAGGTAAAGCAGACCTTGCCGAAGGTGGTGAAGATATAGGTGGAGATTTATTAGAAGGTATACTTGGTATTGCCTCATTAGTTGTTCCTAGTGCTTTAGAACATGACGATTTAAATTCACATAGTGCAGTATTTTCCAGCAGTTTCCAAGCGGGTGCTACAGGATAATTTTATTTTAATATAGTATATGGATAAAGATGAAAAGACTGATAGTTTTAAATTTTGTAAATTAATAACTGATATAGAGAATGGAAAAGTTGAACCAAAAAAACGGAAAAGAAAAATGAATGAAATATTTATTATAATTAAAAAAAAAACTTCGAAAAAATAAAATATAATGTTAATATATAAACATGGATACGCAAATTAAAGTTTCAAGTAATGAAGGTGGTGTTTTTACAGCCGCAAATAATCGCTGTAGTTTTACATTAAGTGGTAATACCGGTCATTATGATCTATCGTCGGCGTATGTTAATCTTATATGTTCTATTCCAGTTACTGCAGAAGAAGAACGATCTGCCGTGAATGCGGGAGGTAACCCATTCGATGAAGGTGTGGGGGCAATTACCTATAATACAAATTCTACCGCTAATGGTCGTGGTGTGTATATTCTTAAAGCAAGGATGCAGGACGACGGTGGAAATGGTAGGGATTTTGATTATCAGAATGCTGTGTTGGTAAAGAATATTAACATGAAATGTTCTAATTTCGGTAGTATTGAACGCTGTAAAAGAAATGATATATATGCTTCTTCTATCAATGCCTATAGCAAAAACATGGCGGATCGTGTAAGTGATAGTTATACAAATCTATTTAAAGTTCCACAAATTTCTAATAGTTTTGATAGTTTATTTGCAGATTTAAACAAAGAAGGAAATATATCTTCTCGTAACATTCAGAGGCAATCTGTTAAAATACCATTAAAAGATATGCTTGGGTTTGCTAATGTTAAACAGTATGATACTGGAAAATACGGGCAGACTGATATTGATATGGAACTTAATCTTGATAAAATTGTTAGCACTAATCTTTTTGGACAAAATACGAACCTTCAACTTGCTCTTGGTAATGACGAATTTAATCAGGCGATGGGCGGTCAGAACCTTTTCCAGTGCATTAATTTAACAGCGACTATAGGGCCGGATATGACCCAAGTGCAACTAGGGGTTACTGCTAATCAGAATGGTGCGGCCACTACAGCACCCCGAGTATTTCAACGCCTTGAAGATTGCCCATATTATGTAGGACAAAAAGTATATGTAGCTGCAACTTATACAAAACTAAATGATCCGCAAAATAGAAACGGCACGGGTAATGTTTTAGTTGTTACACGCAGAATTACAGCCATTACTTATAATCGTGGTGACGGTGTAGGTATTGTAGGGGGTTTGAATAATTTAAATTCTATAACTTTAACATTTAATGCGGCTTTAGATGCAAACGGAGCATTAACAAACAACGGGACTTATACTAATATTCGTCTTCGTGGTGCGGAATGCACTCTTGGAGCATTTCAAGTAGATTTTGCTGAACTTGAAGTTAAACAGATTAATCCTAATAATGTTGTTAATGATGGTGGATTACCTATAGATTATAAATCTTATGATACTGAAGAATTTTCTACACCGCCGGTTGTAAACTTTAGGCGTATTTTTGAATGCCCTGCGAATGCTCACAATCTTTTTATTGCTAATACAAGTTTAACTAATGGAACTGCTGGAACGAATGGTGTTGTTTCTCGTCTTGAGGAAAT
>TARA_R110001592_G_scaffold112924_12_pt1 | contig 12651 bp, 27 predicted proteins | sample TARA_R110001592 | Tara Oceans TARA_R110001592 (sample SAMEA4398387) | marine metagenome | biome: Polar Biome; feature: [SRF] surface water layer (ENVO:00010504); material: water (ENVO:00002006), including particulate matter (ENVO:01000060) such as... | depth 5 m
GAGCGGTGGCGAAAGCGATGGCGACGGTGACGCTGGCAAGTTTGAAAACCGCGAAGAGGCTGCAGGCGGCAACCCCGACGGGGGCGGTGACGGGGAGCGCGTCCAATCGGGAGGCAAGCCCCGAGGCGATGCGGAAAATAAAGAAACGGCGCGACGCCTTCGGGAGTTGGTCGGCCGGCATCACGAGGAGCCATTCGACAAAGACAACAACTGCAATAAGACGTGTATAGATCAGCAGCTGCCATTCACTAACCAGCTGGTCGGTAAAGTTCGCAAGGCGCTGCGGGCGGACTCGATGAACCGCATTAGCCGGTTCCGCGACTCGGGGCAGCTGGATATGAAACGCCTCACCGACATTGCCCAGCTCACCGACGTGACGAACGTGTACCAAAAGACACGAAAAGGCAAAAAGCTCGACAGCTGCGTGCAAATCTACATCGACGAGAGCGGGTCAATGGGCTGCAACTCTGGAGTTAAAGACAGCAAGGGCCGGCCGTATTCTATGATGGCGGTGGCCGCGACAGCTGCGGCGGTGGTGTCAAAGTCGATGGATCAACTGCAAATCCCTCACCAGCTGCTTGCCTTCTGCGGGCTTGTGCGCGTAATTAAAAACTGGCGCGGCAAGTGGCAAAACTCGCAGCTGGAGTCAATGGCTCACGCTGGCGGGACTCACGCCCCGTGTGCGCTGGAGGCCGGCGTTCCTCTGATGATGAACCGGCGCGAGGCGCGCAAAATTGCGATCGTCATCACCGACGGTGACCTCTCAACGCAAGACCCTTTCTATAAACTCGGCGGGCGCTTGGCCAAGATGCGGGCGCAGGGTGTCGAGTTGTACGCGGTCGGGCTAGAAACGAAAGTCCTCTGCTCTGATCCGAAGCGGCCCAACATCGACTGGTGGGGCGCGGTTGGAGTGGGGCCGGTGGTGAAGCGTTACCGTTCACGGCGGGAGGCTGACCAAGGCGGCAAGCCTCAGTCAGAGACGGTCGGGTTCAACGGAGGGATCGACAACGTGCAGGCTGACACGCTGGTGAGCCAGCTGACCAAGCATCTGGTGGACGTGTTCACGCAAGGGCGGGAGGTGGTTCGATGAACCACCAACCCCCCAGCCCCGTGGCTGACGCCGTTGGAGCTGTGATTTTATTGGCCGGTGCAGCCTTCATTTATATCTGTGGAGAGGAGTTACTGGACACTTTGGTTTATTTCGCGAGTAAGTAGTAGCAAGCCCACTCTCACGCGCTCCAGCTGGGGCGCGTGACGGAGGCCTTGCCTCGTAAACAAATAAATAAAAATGAACACTGATAAAATGCAACAAGCCGCCTTCGAGACGGCGCTTGAAAATGAGAACGAACTGTTCAGCAACAAGGACACTACCAGCCTTGCTATGTCTGCTGCTCTCGTTGTCAACCACATGCCAAAGGAGTTGGCGCGGGTCACGCAAGTAATAGCGTTTACCGCATTGAAAGCTGCTTCCGAAACAGACGGCCCGCAAGAGTGGCACGATCTGTTTGCGACCAAGCTCGACGAGAGCGGAGAGATGGAGCGGATACTGAGCGGCCTTGCTTTTGTGGCTCGCTACACCGACGGGCTAGCAAAAGTGGCAGCTCTTCAGTCGATGGGGTCGGAAAGGAGGACGGCGTAATGTTAACTGCGTATTTAATTGAGCCAGCTGAGAGGCGTATACGAGAAATCCTAATCGGCGACGGGTACGAGGAGGTCAACGCCGCGATAGGTTCACGAATGATGTGCGTTGGAACATACTTGCCCGAAGGGGACACCGTGTATGTAGATGATGAAGGGCTTCTTTCTGAAGAGCCTAAAGACTTCTTCAGAGTCAACCCTCGTTGGACTTCGGCTGGACACGTCGCAACCCTTTGCGGCAAAGGCGTTGTCCTTGGCAGTGACCGCGAGGGCGAGTCTGTTGACGTGAAGATCAGCCTTGAGGAGCTGGCCGATGCAGTCAGCTGGGGATTAGCGGATGACCAAGCCGAGCCTCAAGCTGGCTTTACGTTCATTGCATTGGGTGACTTGGAGGTGCAGTCGTGAGCGGTGCAATCAATCGCAAACGCACGGCCGAGGTAGCCCTTGGCACACAGCGGGCGCACAAGTTCAGCCGAGTCTCAGCTGCCTTCCTCGATCAGATGGAGGCCGAGCATATCTCAAACGTGCGAAGACGAGTTCGCGAGTTACCAAGCAAAGGAAAGACAATAAAATGAAACAAAAACCAAAGCGCAGAAAGCGCAAGCATATAGCAGCAACAGTGAAGAGAGTTGAACATTTGCCTCGTTCGATTGGCAACCCTCACGGGACATCTCTAAGCGATTGGAAGCACGCCGTCCTCCAAGGCCCAGCTTAATAATATGAAAATGAAAAATCAAATCAAGATAGCAGAATGGGCGGTGGGGGTTGCGTTAATCGCAGCCCTCCCGCTGATTGTTGTCGGCAAAGTTTTTGGCGACAAGCACGGGCTGGTCACGGCCAGCTGGTACGGCGAGAAATATCGAGGCAAGCCAACCGCAAGCGGTGAGCTGTTCGATCCCGACAAGCTTACAGCTGCACACCGCAAGCTGCCATTCGGGACGCGGGTCAAGTGTACGTTGGGGCCGCGTACTGTAATCGTTACGATCACAGATCGCGGGCCGTTCATTAAAGGGCGGTCGATAGACCTATCGCGCAAAGCCTTCAGCCAGCTGGCGCATACAGATGCGGGGCTGATTCGGATTAAGATGGAGGTGCTGCGATGAAGGACAGCTGGATGAGGCCGCGCACTAAAGCGGGAGCCGAGGAGTTAAGGCGTCGGCTTGAGGCGTTTGGGAAAAATATGGATCGCGTTGCCGAGGCTTCCCAAAAGGGCATCGAAGTTCACCCAAGCGTCTTGGCCTCTATGGCTGAAACTTTTGACGTACAGTTTTTGAGCATATCAAAAGACTGGAGGATTATATAATGAAATACGAATGCGAAAGGTGCGGCGGCTGGGGCGGGTCGGAATTGGATGACGGTTATCTACCGTGCTTCAACTGCGGCGACACGGGCTACCAAGATCAGAAGCCCAGCTGGATGGTGCAAGGGCCGTTCTGCCGTGGTATTGTAACCACGCCCCACTACCGACAGGGCTGGTATTACAATGATTAAGAAGCGAGAAGAGATGTGGAAAAGTTTAGGAATGAACTGGAGAGGGAACAGCTGCTTGCCAACCGTAAAAGAGAGAGCTGCTTACTCTTTCCTAATTCACCTCACCATAACGGGAGCGGCTACTGGTTGCTCAACAAAGCGTCCAGCTAGGCTAGGCTGGTAATGGAAGATCGCCGAGAGGGCTGAAGGTAAGAAGGCGTGTGGTGGTTGCAAACACTGAATCGAGTAACCCTCCACCCTCGTTGAGAGAGCGAGGCGGCGTACAAAATAGGAGCTAGAGTAAAATGCAAACAAAGGTCAGCTGAGAAATCAGCTGGCCTTTTTTTTTGGAGTAATTACCAACTGCTGCATTGTGTGCGCCGGTTGTCACTCAATAGCTGGATGTGCTTCCAGCTTCTTTTGAACAGACCGAACAGCAGCTCTGGCTCTGGTCTTCGCAAACCAATACCCGTCTTTGCGAAGAGCTGTGAGGCAGCTAGCCAATGCGGCGCGGATTCTGGCCTCGCCCCTGTCATTTGTGATTACAGCCAGCGAGTCGGCGACCATAGCGTACACATCATCGAGGTGGATGTTCCGCTCAACGTAGTTGCCGGTTGCTGTTTTCTGTGCGCCGGTGATCATTGATCGAGTATGTCCCAGCGATTGAGCCAAGGCCACCACTTGCCTCCCTTTTTCGTCTTCACAGTAAACTTGGTATTGATCAAGTCGATGGGCATCACGAGGTAGACCACCGGCTTCGCTACAAACACGCAAACAATAAAGTCAAAGTCGTTATGGCTGTACAAATCTTTGGTCTGGCTTCCTTTACTTGTCGTCCAAGAATAACCTCCTTGAGGGGGGTGGTGGGCGCTGGCTTTAACTTGGATGCGGTGGACTATGCAGCCTTTCGTCACAACCAAATCATAGTGTGATCCGTTTCCTCCAACCATTGGGACACAGCAAGTCCACCCTCTCTCTGTCAACTGCTCGGCAACCATCAGCTCTCCAAGTGCGCCAATCTGGATTGCCCCTGCGCCCATAGCTATACTGAACTCTTCGGCTCTGAGGTTGATATGATCCTCGATCCGTCCAACTTAATGTGTGACACCTCTCTCGTTGTGTTCCCCTTGTCCATACCAGCTGAAATGTTTCTCTGCTGGTTTCGGGTTGCGCAGATCACGATGCCCCTTTCGTCTGTAATTGGTGTGTTGATAACCACGCCGTCGAGAAGGAAGTATGTCGTGATGAAGCTGGGGACTTTCAGCACGGTGCTGACCTTTGACAGCGCCTCAATCTTTGATGCGTCAACCATCAGCTCGCACTGATAGTCAACGATGACTTGAGGAAACGATAGGTTTCGACACTTGATTTCATAAGCAGCTGTAATGACGCCTCTCAAAGCTGTAAGCCCATCGATGTTGGCGTACTGGCTTGCGGAACTGCACCACTCGCATTGTCCCCTTTGCTTCAAGATTTTAATGACGTGCAGCTCGTGGGCTTTAGCTGTCTCTTCTCTTGATGTCATACTCGTTGCCAGACTTTAAGGAACTCGTTGACGCCTAGCCCCGATAGCTGGAAATCTTCAATCATCCTCTCATCCCTTGAGTCTTCGGCGCGGAAAGCTCCAACCGCCAGCTGCTCTGGTAGGTAGTCCGCCAACATCTCCTCGTTAGTCTCGTCTATCGCGCCGAGAAGAATCATCTTCCTTATTCCGCTGCTCCATTTAAGTTTATCGGCTCCCAAATCTCGGTCGTAATTTGGCCACTCGCCAACCTTTGATGTCCCTGCGTTTTTTTCCATTACTTTTTGTTGCTGTTTTGTTTCTGCTTTAAAAATTCCCCAGACACCGCAATCGCGGGCTGGGGCTTCAGCTGTGGTTCTTGCCCAGCTTCCCAACCCTAGACTAATAGCGGCCTTTCATTCCGCTGTTTGTTTTGTGTTGTTTGACTGCCACAGCTAAAAGTGATTGATCCGTTGCCCCGCCTTAGCAGCTGCAATAATAGCCCGCCGGACAGCATCGGGGCTGATAGGCCAGCCAGCGGGAATGATCTCGTCGAGCGCCTCTGACTGGAACAGGAACCAGCTGGCACTGTAGATGTCGCTAGGCTCCAGCCATTTTGGAAATGGAGATCGTTCGGGGTAATAGTTTTGTAGTCGCTCGACAATCGCCTCGGATTTAACCGAGCAGCTGCTCTCCTTAATGAGTCCGAGCTTGTAGGCTTCAGTAAAATCCATTGCAGCTTGAACAATGATCGCACTAACCATTTCGCTAAATGCTGTATCATCAATTTCCATTTAAAGGCAGCAGCTAGTGTTCATCTACGGAGGTCATTACCAAGAGAACCCCACCCGTCCGGCGACATCCGCCGACTCTATGCCCAGCTGCTAAATTATTTTTTGGCCACCTTCATTCTCTCCTTCACTCTTTGGTTAAGCGCGGGGTCGTGCCTTGTCCCGATTTCAGCTGTAGCTAGGTCGGCGAATTTTGTGCGGTGATCTGCCACCAGCCGCTTCGCTCTTTCCTGCCACCACTGCTGGGCTTTTCTGTCCTTCATTGCAGCTGCCACCGATGCTGATTCCTCCTTGCTAATCGTGCGAGGCTTGAACGACTCTTCGATAACCTTCAACGGTTGTGGGCTTTGCAGCTTCCAGTAAGGCACGACTTTTCCTTCAAAGAGTTGGCAGGCAAAATCAACCAGTGCGTCCTCGTTCATTTCGCAGCTTGGCTTTTCTTCTCGTTCAACCATTTTTCGTGCTTGGCTTGATAGGCTGTCTCAAACCTAACTTTATTTCTAACGAACACAAGATCAACCTCTCCCTGCCTGCCCGCTCTATTTTTTCCAATGGCAAACTTCAAGAGCATATTCGGGCCTTCCATCATAGATGGGTCTTCGACGTAGAGGAACCCCACCACGTCACTATCCTGCTCGATTGATCCACTCTCGCGAAGGTCGGACAGTCGTGGCCTGCGTGCCTCTCCCTCGATACCTCGGTTGAGCTGAGCCAATCCGATCACAGGAACCTTTAGCTCCATCGCCATCTGCTTCAGCTCGGCGGTGATGTTGCCGATCTGAACGTGCCTCTGCGCTCGCCGATCCTCGACGGCTGGCTTAATCAGCTGGATGTAATCAACGATGATAAGCTTCACGCCGTGATCCCGAACCAAGCGCCGTGCGTGGCTGCGAATTTGGGACACGGTGAGGTTGCCGTTGTCTATTATGTGAATAGGCGCGTCGTTCAGCTTCGGAACAAAGTTGGCCGCTTGAGCCATAATCCTTAGCCGGTCAGTCTTGTCGATTATCCCTCCGTTTATCACGTCGCCGATTAGGTTGGTGTCAGACAGTGAGCAGAGCATCCGAAGGTTAAGCTCGTCCTGCGTCATCTCGTAGCTAAAAAAAGCAACGGGCGTTCCGTCCATCACAAGCTTCTCAGCTATGTTTCCCGCCAATGCCGACTTGCCTACCGCTGGTCGCGCGGCAATCGTGACTAGCTGTCCGCCTCGCAACCCCCCTAAGATGCGGTCAATGCAATCAAACCCAGTCGAGACTCCAACCCTGCCCCCCTTGTGAGCCTCTTCGAGAGTGTCAATGATTCGATTGAAAGAGTCCTTGCGGCCCTCACCCTTCGTCGCGACTTTTTCGGATAGCTCAAACATCACCGACTCAGCCTTGGCTACTAGCTCCTCGACCGACTCGCACGTCGCCGCCGTCTGGGCCAGCTCTAGGCCGGTCTGTTGAGCGAGCCTAGCCTTGCGCTTTTCATCGCACACCTCGGCCCAATACGTCCAGTTCGTTGGCGAAGCACACGCCTCCTCGGCTGCTAACCAATCGGAAACGTCCAGCAGCCCGCTTTCTCCGCTAGACGAGTGAGTGCAGGTGTCCAGCTTTACAGCTGTGCCTTCCGCGTTTAGCTCATCCATCTTACTCCACATTTTTCGGCACTTGGCATCGTGGAAATGTTCAGCTGTGATGCCAGACGAGTTGATGTCATCCAGCTTGCCTTGCAACGCTGCGCCAATGAGGCCCAGTTCAGCTGCGTGATCGTTCGGTATACTTGGTGTTGTGTTCATAGAGATTATTAGAATTGATTTTAGAAAGTTCATCAGTTGTTGGCGGCATCCATAGCGTAGCGTGCGTCCTCGGCGGACATCCCTTGGCGTGGCTTGACAGCTACAGCTGACTTGTTCTTTGCCCACCATCGGAACATAGCTTTCCAGTTTTTTATCGGCTCACCCTTCGACATCCATCCGCGCTCAGAGTAGGTGTCAAAAAATTCATCAGCGATGTGGGCCGCACCCTGCGCTTCGCTGTAGGTGACCACCTCCTCCTTCGTCGGAGGCTTGGCTTCTGGGTTTTGATTTGGCTTAGCCGCCTCTTCTTTCTCACCTACTAAACTACCTACTAGGTATGGAGTAGCGTTATTGCTACACTTTGTATCAATATCGCTACACTTTGTATCAATATCGCTACACCTGTCTACTGGGTCTGGTGTAGCGATATTGCTACACTTTGTATCAATGTCGATACCCTCAAGCTTAGCCTTTTTTATGGCATTGTGGACGCTTGATCGGGTGATGTTCAGCAGCTTTGCAACCTCGGCTTTGGTGTGCAGAGGGTGCTTCATTACCACGGCAATAGTCAGCTTCGCGGACACGGACAGGCTGGACGCCATCAACTCGTCTGGGATGTTGAGAGTCACGCGACCACCTCCTCTGACTCCAGCTTTAGAGACTTCGGTTCGGGCTGTACCACGAGGTCACTTCGGCGGAGGATGTCTAGGAACTCCTCGGCTGGCAGCGTGACCAGAAATCCGTGGTTGTTCTTGGTGTGAGCGACCACGGCTATCTGGCCAGCAGCAGCGTCGGTCAGCGCCTGCTGCATAGCGGGCCATATTGCCAGCTTCTCGACGTTCTTCACTTCAAAGTGAAGGGAGGGGAGCTGCGGACACCTCACGTCCGCGCTCCCCTCTGGACACGCACCGCTGAATTGTTGCGTGCGGTACGCGGAATCGAAACCAGCATCGCGAAGAACGTCGCGAAACATCCTCTCACCGCGCTTCCCTTTCTCTCGCTGTGACTTACCCATTTCCGTGGATTAGATCAGCGTTGGCCGCTGGGTTAAATTTTGATGTGATCTGCCAAACTTGGCAGCTGGCTTTGAATATCTTCCAAGCACTCGACAACTCCTCACGCGACCACACTTTGATAATTGGATAGCACGGGGTTTGAGAACATAGAATGACGTTCATCACTTGCTGAATGCGAGGCGGCTTGTTCTTCCAGTTCGCATTCTTGTAAGCGGCAAGCTGCCATCCCCAGCTGTCGTAAACCTTGGGTGACAGTTCACCCTTCTTATCTGGCTTCACGTCTTGAGTCTTGTAGTCGAGAAGTGTTAGCTTCCCGTCAACAATGGCCAGACCATCCACCTGCCCAGCGTAGCCTAGCTTTTTGTTTACGCACACGAACTCGGTGTTGACGAACGACACCTTATGGTCACGAGTCCACTCAATGTAGTGCTTCACGAACGGCTTCACCTCGTCGAACTTGGAGTCCAAAAACCCAGACTTATTCAGCTCGTCGATGGCTTCGTGAAATAAGGAGCCGAACGCCCTCGCGTCCACCATCTTCTTTTGAGACTGCTTGCGAACCTTGGCCTTGTAGGAATCAACATTCTCACCAGCCCCCAAAGGGCTTGCTATGCAGGCGTCAAGAATCTGCTTCTCTTTCCACCGAGAAAGCCCGTCATTATGAACCACCTTCGTAATGGCGGTCACGCTTGGGTATAGCCCTAGCGTCCTCGCATCAGCTCGCGTTGTGTTCCTCTCCCCACTACCGTCCTTCTTTGGGACAGTGTGAAGGGGGCGACCATCGGGGTAGTACCAATGGCCGCCACCGTCGTGGTTCAGCTCGCGATGTTGCTGCGGTTGAGCTGAAAGAAACATATTAGAACGGGGCGGACGGGTTAAAGGCTTTGTAGTCCCTAGCAACGAACGCTTCCGCTCCTTCTTCAATAGGCGTACACGCCTCGATGTTGGAGTAGGTCACTCCGTCAGCCTTATTATGGCTAAACATCAACATGCACGGTCGTCCAACGACTGCATCCTCAAACGCCTCCTTGGTGGCGAAGTCTTCGATAGACACCTCCCAACCCTTGAGTCGCTTGTGCAGCGAGCTGTTCTCGTTAGCGATTGACTCTGGGATGTTATGCCAATCCCAGTACGCACAATTCACCGTAGTGCCGTCATCCTTTTCGGTGGTTTTTTCGGTTTGGAAAACAAGGATGATCTTGTTTTTTACCTTTCCGTCAATGGTCTTCGAGTACGGCACACCCTCCTTGTTGGCGGTGATTACCTCGACACAGACCCCGTTAGCCAGACCCTTCGGGTGTGGCTCGAACTTACCCTTACTGGGCGCTTCAGTTGCGTTAAGAAACATTATGCTATCCTTTCTATTTTGTGACTACCCCCCGCCGCATCAAACCGGCGAAGGGGAGGGGCGAGGGGAGTCGTTGTTATCTATTGTTACCTTTTTTTCCTTGCTCGCCACTCGGCGGCAGAAATCCTTTGCGATCAGCATTCGAGCCTCGAACGCCAATTGTGGAAGACCTCCACGATTGTTAATCGTGCAGTCATATTCGCTATAATCGTCCATCACAGTCTCAGTGGAGTGTTGGTCAGTGTGAACACCCCCGCGCTCAACGCGGATGAGTGAGCCGTTTAGCTCGCGAACCAATGAGGCTTCGTCGGGGAACCGAATATCTGTGATGAAGACATATTTAAAGTGGCTAGGAATATTGCCTAGACGAGTACGCATAGCATCGATCCAGTAAGACTCGCCATCAAAATGCCTGCGATACTCAGTCCCCCACCACTGAAGGAGGGGGCGAAACCTTGCCTTGTGTGCCTCAATAAAACCGAGCGTCTCCTCGGTGTCGTCAAAAAATTTGCAAGTGTTAGCGACCTCCAGTTTGACTATGTCACCGAAGGCTAGCCGAGTAGCCACGTTACCGAGTTGTTTACGGCACTGGGCGTAAAGAGTGTCCTTGCCTGCGAGCTTTTTCCCCGAAAGGCCAATGACGTGAGGCTTAGTCATTGGCTACCTCCAGCTGATTGGCAATAAAGCGTGTAGCGACCGCGCCGATTTTCATACCGCGTTTATCGCAGTATGACTTGAGTCTCCGATGCAAGTTGCGGTCGATCACCACAACATTATTTTTTTGTTTCGGTTGCATTATTCCTCGCGTTGCAGGCGAGAACAGCAACCTAGCGTTGACCTAAATCAGAGTCAACACTTTTTTAAAAAAAAATAAAAGTAATTTTACTTCTTCTTTTTTGGCTTCTTCATTTTCATAGAAGGCGCTCTCATTTTATTTTTCTTTGGTCGGCCCATTTTACTTCCGTAGGTTCCTTTTCCGCTTGGCATAATACTTTTTTATTTCCTTTCTATAACCGACTCTAGCCGGTTAATTGTTTTCAGAGCATCCGAGACGAACACCACAGAGTTGGTGCTGGCCTGCACGGCATCTTTAAATCCTTGAGGGTGGCGCTCAATCAACCTCTGGCTGTTGTTCAGCCGAGCTGTCGTGCAGCTGCTGCTCGTCGCCACGATCAGCAAGAGCGGCAGAGATAGCGTCATCCACGAGCGTGTCTTTTTTTGTTTGTCTAACATTTGCCGAGGTGTGCTTAACAGCGCCCATCACTCGCTCCAAGATGGCGCGGATGTCGCCGAAGGACAGTATCAACTTTAGCCAGCCCCACACGTCAGCTCGATGGCTTTTCTGACGAAGCTACCGTCACAGCTGTGGCTTCAGATGAGCCAGCTGAGTCGCTCTTCGACCCGCTTCTTAGGAAGACGGCAAGGAGGCTCGTCGTAACCACACTTATCATTGTACCTAGCTCCATTTCGCTAGAGAAGTACGCGCCTACAGCGGTGAGGATTCCCCCAATCGCTGTCATATATGTCTTTTTTCCACTTAACATAACAAATTTATTTCTGCCGCCGGTTTCGTTCCAGTTGCTCCTTAATCTTTAGCACGATATAGAAGAGGCTGGCCAGCGATATTGTGATCTGCAAAACCAACTCCAGCTCAACCAGCCAGTTTCCAAGCCCAGCTACAGATGCGATCATCACTTTAAAGTCATCAAAAGTAACCACTTCAATTACCCTCCCTTTGCATTAGACCGGGAATCCAGCTGGAGCCAGCTGGCGGGTTATTAGTGATCACAACAGGAGGCAGCGGCGGCGGTTCATACCACTCAGCCTCAAATCCAGTGATAGAAAAATCCACCTCTTTCAGATTCTGACAACCAGCACCCACCCAAATAACAAGAGAGGCTATGGCGACTATGGCGAGTAACCGTTTCATTATGGAATGGTGGGGTGGCAAACGTAGCAGTTCCTATGCACGGCTATCCCACCTAGATACAGCGAGTCACCGCGAAATTCAAGACCCCCAACCCCACCGACAGCTGAATAGATTTTCAGCTGTCTCTGGAAATTTAGGCATTCAGTCCGCTTTGCCTGCAAAACAGCACGGCTAACAGCCGACATCAGCAAGCCGCTGATAATAGAGATGATTGCAATAGTGGCTAAAAGCTCAAGCAAGGTCGCGCCTTTCGCCTTTTTCATTTACAACCTCCACTTTCATTACACCTGTCTCGTCACCTTTAGGTAAGTATGACGCACCTCCGTTGACAGGCAGTTTCTTTTCTACCGTTAGCTCCTTCAGCTGGGAGTTAGGCACAATCATTTTTGTTCCGCGATCTGTCATAAAAAATGTAGTGGCAGTTAGACCTAATCGAATAACCCTCGCCTGTCGGCCACTAATGTACAATATCTCATCATTCGAGAAGTCACTCCCCCAATAAATTACCAACCCTTGGACGAAGTTCACCAGAACATCCTTCCCCATCAGTGCAGCAAAAGCGCCAAGCAGGAGCCAGCCGTAATGGCCGACCGCCTGCTCGGCGATTCGTTCGAAAGCTACTGCATCTATGCTGTTTGTCATTCACTTCGCCAAACTGCATAGCAGCTCCCACTATCAGCTCTCGTCTTTGACAGCTTCTAGCGTAGCCTCATCTCCCGCCTCAACGCTTGCCGTTAACTGGGCCATAAAGAAGCTTCGCGCACCTTGTGCTTGAGCTAAGCTAAAACTCATCTGGCCAACCTTGCTGTCAAGATCAACTACTTGGTTGAGTAGCGCAATTTGCTGTTGAGACAAATCCGCTACGTTGTGTTCCTCTCCGTTGATGGTTACAACGGACTTCTCCTGCTCTGGCTGTGTTGCTTCTGCGGCCATAAAATTATCCTTTTTTCCACTTGCTAGAACTTGAAGCCGTTTTGCTTGGACTCCACTTAACCTTGTTGGCCCAGTATGCAGCGGACATTGGCCCTCTAGCTATGTTTTTCTGATGTCTACTTTTAAAAGCTTCTCGCTGGCCAGCGGTTTGGTTTGTCTTAACGCCTTGTTGACCAAATCTAATGGTCTTGATCTCGCCGCCACTCTTGGCAACGACAACGTGAGACTTGGTTGCGTGAGACGGTGT
>TARA_R110001592_G_scaffold18816_3_pt1 | contig 12644 bp, 12 predicted proteins | sample TARA_R110001592 | Tara Oceans TARA_R110001592 (sample SAMEA4398387) | marine metagenome | biome: Polar Biome; feature: [SRF] surface water layer (ENVO:00010504); material: water (ENVO:00002006), including particulate matter (ENVO:01000060) such as... | depth 5 m
CAAGAGTTGTCTAAAAGAGGATTTACACCTGTAGAAGTGTGTTTATTCATGAAGTTTGACTTTGAGAATGTTTATGGATTTTAAAAGTTATTTAATTAAATAACTTTTAAAATGGATAAAACTTTAGGTTTTATTATATTGAGACATGTTAAAGACACCCAATCTTCTAAATTTTGGATTTTATCTCATCAATCTATAAGGAAATTTTATAAAGATAATAAAATTATTATTATAGACGATAATTCGGATTATAGTTTTATAGACGAAGATTATCAAAATAGTTTGGAGAATACGAGTATAATAAAATCTCAATTTCCAAAAAGAGCAGAACTTCTTCCCTTTTATTATTATTCAAAAAATAAATTTTTTGACATAGCTGTTATAGTACAAGATTCTGTATTTATTAATAGTAAAATAGATTTTTACACAAATAAATTTAAATTTTTATGGCATATTACTTCTCATCAATGGGATTACCCTGAGAAAGAAAGAGAAATAATTTCATCTTTAAAAAATAACGAAAACATTTTAAAACTTCATAGATCGAAATTATGGAGAGGTTGTTTTGGATCTATGGTTTCTATAAATTATAATTTTTTAAAAAAAATAGACGATAAACATTCTTTGTCTAACATGTTGAACATCGTTATGTGTAGATACGATAGGATTGCTTTTGAAAGAGTTATAGCTTGTATACTTTTGTCTGATGGTTTTTCTCAAACATTAGAAAAATCAAATAATCGTAAATTCATTTACAAGAATTGCAAGGAACTAAATAATAATATTTCTTACACAGGCGATATTATCGGTTATTGTAAGTATAGGAGCAGATTCGAAGAGATAGAAAAATTAAAACACTTACCTATAATAAAAATATGGTACGATAGATAATTAAATTAAATTTGTTAGTCCTTCTTCTAGCAATATAGTTATATTCCAACCAAGATCATGTAATTTATTACTAGAAATATTATATCTTTTATCGTTAAAAGGTCTATCTTCTACATATTCCAACCAATCTTTATAATCTTCTCCTGGTTTTATTTTATTAATTAATAATTTTGCTAAATCCAGAATAGATATCTGATTTTTATCGTCGCAACCTATATTATAAATTTCTCCAATTCCCCCTCTTTCTAAAATTATTTCGAATGCTCTTGTTACATCGTCCACATGAATAAAGTCTCTAATACTAGACCCGTTCCCGTGAATAGTTATTTTCTTATTATCTTTTAATAAGCTAATAAATTTAGGTATAGCTTTTTCCGGGTATTGATTTCTGCCAAAAACGTTATTTCCTCTAGTAATAATAACGGGAAAATTAAAAGAATGATAATATGATTGAGCTATTAACTCCGCACCTGCTTTTGTAGCAGCATATGGATTAGTTGGACATAAAACAGATGTCTCTTTTTTCTCCTCGGTATCTTCATGTAAACCGCCGTAAACTTCATCAGTAGAAACGTGAACAAATTTTTCTATCAAACCATGTAACCTGGATTCTTCTAATAAAATATGAGTTCCCAATACATTATCTTGTGTAAATTGAAGAGAACTATTGAAAGAATTATCTACATGTGACTGTGCTGCAAAATGAACTACATGCGTAATTCTATGTTTTCTTAAAACAAATCTTATCTCTTCTCTATTGGTAATATCCATATTATAAAATTTATAATTAGAATGATCTCTTATTTCTTTGTTTACATTAGTTATATTTGAACAATAATTCATAGAATCTATGTTAACTAGAATAGAGAAATTATCTTTATTAAAATAATGATTTATAAAATTACTTCCAATGAAACCACAACCTCCTGTTACTAAAATAGATGGTTTTAAATTATCTTTATATTTATAGAGACATTTTCTAACGGCTTCTTCTATACGATCTACTTTATAAAGAGAAGTTAATTTATCGGTTTCCAAAAAATTATTAGATCTCTCGGATTTTAATATTTCTGCCTGTTCTTCAACTGTAAAATTTTTCCATTGGAAATTAGGATCTATAATTTCTTTGTACATTTCCAGGATTCTGTTATGTGTAATTAAACCCGGATTAGTTAAATTAATAGTACCTGTCTTGTTCTGTTTCATCATGTCTAGAACAAGTGGCAATAATTCAGGAAGAACTGTCATTGAATTGGGTATAGAACAGATTTTTTCGTAAGAAGTAATTTTTGTGATAAAATTCCTTCCATTGTAAGAATCCGTGATAGGCATTCTAATTCTTAAATTAAGAGTATTTTCCTTGAAATGAGACATTAACCTGTCTGTAAAACCCTTCACGGTAGAATAAGAACTACCAAAAAAATTAGGGATCGATTCTTCTGTAAATCCATTTTCTTCGCTTCTAGAATGACCTTCCGGATAAGAAAAAATACATCCTGTACCCGTGTAGGTAAAATGAATATTTTTTTCTTTAGCAATCATAGCAAGTGTTAGAGGAGAAAAAAGATTATCTCTAACATTCTCATAAATTTTTCCTTTTTTTTCTAAATAATCTATTGTCGAAAATTCCTCTCCGTGAGTTCTCCCGATAAAAGAAATTAGGTGAGTTGGGTTTAATTCTTCTATCTCTCTACTTATTTCTTCTGTTTTATCTACTCTCAAATTTGACATGTGATAATCTATATTTTGGCTTTTAAGAATCTCTACAAATTGTTTTCCTATCCATCCTTTACCTCCATAAAGTAATAATAACATTTTAATATTTTTCTTTATTAAGATATAAAAGAAAAAATATTAAAATGAGTAAAGATTATTCTGAAATAAAAAAATGTTTATGTTGTTATAGTAGTATAGAAGAAGTGATAAGTTTAGGAGATCAGCCACTGGCAAATGATTTCCATAGAAAAGGAGAAATTACTACAGCATATCCTTTAAATTTGATGTATTGTAAAAAATGCTTTCATTGTCAATTATCGCGCAGTGTTAATCCGTCAATATTATTCAAAAATTATAAATATGTAAGCGGAACTTCAGATACTGGAAATAAGTTTTTCAAGGAAAACTGTGACTATATCCATACTTTAAAAGGTAAACCGGGAAAAATTTTAGATATTGCATGTAACGACGGTTCTCAATTAAATTTTTTTAGAGATTTAGGATGGGACACTTACGGTGTTGATCCTGCTGAAAATATATGTCCTATAGCCGAAAAACAAGGGCATAAGGTTTTCTGTGATTTTTGGAAACCAGAGATAGCAAAATTACTTCCAAAAATGGATGTAATAACAGCTCAAAATGTTTTTGCTCATACAATTTATGTTGATGATTTTTTAGATACATGTAAAATGGTTATGGGCGAAAATACTAGTTTATTTATTCAAACTTCGCAGAGAGATATGATTTTAAACGGAGAATTTGATACAATTTATCATGAGCATATTTCTTTTTACAATACTACATCCATGAAAACTCTAGTAGAGAGACACGGTTTATCTTTAGTTAAAATTTCTGAACACAGTATTCACGGGAGGAGTTATATCTTTGAGATAAAATTAGGTCCATGTGTTTTATCCAAAAATGTAGAATATACTTTAAAATTAGAAGAAGATCTAGGATTATACAATAAAGACACATATTGCAAATTTAGAATGAATACAGAGAGAAGTATAAAGAACCTCAAGTCTAAAATACAAGAATTTAAAGAAAAGGGATTTAAAATAATTGGTTTTGGCGCAGCAGCAAAAGGTCAAACTTTGTTATGTTATGGAAACGTTATTGTAGATTATATTATTGATGAAAATCCTTTAAAAATAGATTTATATTCCCCTAAATTTAATATACCTATAGTATCATTAGATCATTTTAAGAAGGATACACATGATAACTTTTTAGTAATCATCTTGGCATGGAATTTTGCAGAAGAGATAAAAAATAAATTATCAATAAATAAAGGTTCAAAAAATATATCTATTATAGAAAAATATTTCCCAAACATAATTATGAGTTAAATAAATTTAAATAAAAAGATATAAAAAGATATAAAAATGGAAAAATTTGAGGATAACAGAGGTGAATTACTATTTCCTTTTAAAGATAATAAAAAATTAGATAATATTTTTCAATGTACTGTCAGTAAAAATAAAAAAAACGTATTTAGAGGTTTTCACTGTAATAATTTTGATAAACTAGTAACGTGTATAAATGGAAGAATATTAGATATAATAGTAGATTTAAATGAGAACAGTGAATGTTATTTAAAACCTCAATACTATTATCTTGATCCAAATTCAGATAATTATCAAGTGTTAGTACCGAAAAATTTCGCACATGGTTTCTTATCATTGGAAGAAAATAGTATAGTTTTATATCATTTTAACGGAATATTTGACACCAAGGATACAAAATTTATAAATTATCTAGACCCATATATAAATGTAAAATTACCGACTAAGGATATAATTTTATCGAAAAAAGATTCACTAAATATTTTTTCAGATAAAATAAATTATGTAATAATAGGACACAGGGGATATATTGGAGAAAAAATATATAAGCAGTTTTTAAAGGAAAAAAAGAAGATAATATTTTTAGAAGAAAGATTGGAAGAAATAGACGAGATAAAGAGAAAACTCAAAATATTTCAACCTAAATATGTTATAAATGCAGCAGGACTTACTGGATACCCAAATACCGGTTGGTGTGATAAAAACAGAACCAAAACTATAGAAACTAATCTTATTTTCCAGATGACATTAGTTAAAATATGTAAAGATTTGGGAATACATTTAACTGTAACAGGATCTGGTGGAATTTTTAGAGATAAAGATGTAAAAAAAGAATCAGACCAAGGGGATTATTTTGATAGTTTTTATAGTGAAACTAGAATATATTTAGAAAATTTAATAAAAAACTACCAAAACACATTGTATTTAAGAATAAATTATCCTATATCATCTGATAAAAATGAAAAAAATTTATTAACTAAGATTTCTAGTTACAGTAAAATAATAGATTCAGAAATGTCTATTACATGTTTAGATACATTATTACCGTTATTATCTAACATTATAGAAAATAAAGAAACCGGTATATTTAATTTCGTAAATCCAGGGACTATAAATTTAATAGAAATTAAAAAAATGTATAATAAAATTAATAATATTGACGAAGATTTTTCGATAATACAAAATAAAGACAGACCTTGTCCTATTTTGTTCACAAAAAAAATTGAAAAATACAATGCTTTATCTATACAAGATTCTATTACAATAATTTTATAATAATATAAAAGATATTATTATAAAATAGTATGGAAAATGATTCTACAAAATCAGTATTATTAATTTACGCCTATTATAATAGAGTAAACGAACAAAAAAATCAAACCAATCTCTCCTTTTTTCTAAGATACGGTTTAGATAGAAATAGATGGAGAAAAAATGTAAAAATTACAACATTAATAGTCCTCAATAAAAGTATTTGCGAGGTATTAATACCGCAGAGAGAAGACATACATATTTTAAAAGCAGAAACAGATAGTGATTGGGATGGTTGGAAAAAAGGGATAGAATATATTCAAAATATATTCAAGAAACCTATTTATGATGTATTCGATTATCTAAGTTTACTAAATTCAAGTGCATTTGGTCCTGTTTATGAAGATACAAAAGATTTTCACTGGTTGGATCCATTTTTTAACAAATTAGAAGAAGAAAATTCTGTTATTTGCTGTCCGTGTTCTAATATATTACCCCAAAGTGATTTAGGTGGTCCTGGCAGAAGAGTAAGCCCTATTTTTTCACTAATAAAAATAAGTGAAAAGATACTAGACTTACTAATCAGTGAAAATATATCGAGTTGTTCTAATGGATCCCAAGGAAGCTGGTACAATACTGTATTAGGAAACAAAATGAGCAAAACAGACGCTGCACTAACTGGAGAATACGGGCTATCGAGGATCCTTCTAGATAATAATTTTAAAATATCTAGTTTAGTAGAAGGAAAAACAGATAAAACTCGTATAGATTTTTTCAGTTTAGATAACCGTGAATTAAAAAAATCTATTTTTTTAAAGAATGTATGGAGATGGGAACATAGTTATTCTTCTCAGCCAGTTTTGTATGATTTTTGTATCGAGTTTATGAACAATAAATTAAATTATATAAATGAGTTCAAAAATTATGAAGATTTATTTGATTATGAAAAGCTAGACAGAAAAAATGGGGAAATTTTTTCTAATGGCGCACAGCCTGTAAAAGAAGGACCTACTACTTTTTGGACAAATAATAGAGAATTTTATGATAAATTTGGAAGAGCAGAAGAACATTTTCTTTTTCCAAAAATTAAAAAAAATAATTCTGTAGTTATATATGCTCATTATGATAAAGACAATATTATAAAAGATTATGTGTTGAACTCTTTAAAAATATTGATGTTATTAGAATATGATATCATGTTTTATACAGCTTCCGAGAAAATAACTAATATTAGCCAAATCAAAATGCCTTTTAAAATTAATTATGTCGAAAATCAGTTTGCTGGAACAGATTGGTTAATATGGAGATATGGATTAATGCTAGCAAAAAAATATGACAATATTTTATTAATAAATGATAGTTTAATACTCGGTATTAACGGTATAGAAAATATGAGAAACTCCATTAAAAAAATGAGATCTCAAAATTTTGATCTATGGGGGCATTGGTCTTCAACTGAAGTGTCATATCACTATGTTGGAACTCCTATAGAATTAAAAGGTACATCAATAGATTTATTATTAGATTTTATGAATAGAGTACTCCCGCAATGTAAAAATAAGATGGATTACATTAGAAAACTAGAAACAAAATTAGTTCTATTTTTTAAGCATAGAAAAATGAAAACAGGTGTAATTTTTGAACAAAGAAATATACTTTTAAATAGAATGATAGTATGTCCTTCTCACAACCCATTCTTACTTCATCGATGGATAGATAATAAAGATGCATTTGCTATAAAATGGAAGTATACATTACCTTATTTACTATATAAAAATATAAAAAATCCTTTCTTTAATTATTTATTAAGATATCTACACACAGATGAATGGAATTTATTCAAAAACGAAGCAGAAAAAAAAGGAGTATTTCCTAATCAGAAAAAATTTAAATTATTAAATTCGGATGGATTGGTTATTTTGTTCTAATAAAATGGATGAATTAGTAAGAATAAATCAATTATCAGATAGCCCGCCGAAATTATTAAATACAGAATGGTCGACAGCTTTTGAGGAATGTTTTAATATGTTCCAAAAAATTATATAATTATATTATACGATATAATTATACATTATTTTTAAATTTTTCTTAATATCCTTCATAACCAAATAAATATATTAAAATTAATTTTTATTTTTATCATTATCAATAAATAACTCATTATATAACACTATAATCATCTAAACTATTAAGTTGTTCTAATTTATTTTTTATTAAATTGTCTAAATTAGGGAAGTCTTTTTTTAGTAAAAGTCTTTCTGAACCTACATGAAGAACATGATGATTTATTATTTGTTTTTCGTCCCATTGACAATGAAACCCTACCCTATGAATAATATCTTCTTCAGGTTGTCTCTCTCCTTGTTGAGTCCTCCTTCTAATCATATGTTTATTTAAAGGACAATAACCAAAACATACTAGTAGAATTTTTTCAGGGGGCAACTCGGAATGTTTACGGAGTATACCTTTATAATCAGGCCAATGTCTCCCTACTCCATAATTACCATGAGGATAATTATGGATAAATCTACTACTTCTGCCTAGAGAACTTACAAATACACCTTCGCTAGATACATTATTAAATAGTTCATAGTTATTTTTTGGAAAAAAATTATAGTTATCAGGGGAATATACTAATTTTTCGCGGATAGAAAATTGTGCAGCAGGTTTTTCATCAGAATATTTAATATTTTCACAAAAAAGATCTTTAATATTTTCGCAAAATAAAAATTCTGGAACAGTTAATACAATTTTTATACCATCAATCGTTCTTTCTATATCCATTACTTCCTTATCTACTTCTGAAGCTTTAAAATATTTATTCCTCGATTGAATTATTTTACAATTAGGGCATATTTTTTTACATATTTCTAAAGATCTATCGTCGGATTGATAATCAATAATAATTATATTATCAAACATATCTTTATGATGAATTAAGAAAAATGGTAATAAATATTCTTCATTATAAATATGAGTTATTAGAGTTGTTTGTATTTTATACGGAGTAAATGAAACAATCTCTTCGGTCATTTTTATAATAAATTTAAAAAATAATATTTAAATATTATTTTTTAAATTTATTATAAAAATACTTTAAAAAGCTGTTATTGTTTACATAGTTACGAAAACATTCCAAATACTGGTTTTAAATATGATCCGTCTTCGGGAAAATATTTAAGATTTTAAAAATATGTATACAAAATATCACTCGAATTTTTATAAAAATTCGAGTGAAATAATTTTTCTAAAAGAATATTTATATCTACATGTCCAAATATTACGTTATTAAATTTATATTCTTATTTTATTTAATAATTCTAAACAATTTTCTTTCGTTGTAAAATTAGTATAACTATCTTTTACAATTAGTTCTTCAAATGCTTCATTATAAAATTCTTCCATATCTTTCCATTTTTTTGGCTCTTTTGTCTTTTGTATTCCGTTAAGATATAATATAATATCCCTAGATTGATATTTTAAAATAATATCTATATAATCTTTCGTTAACATTTCTTTGTAAAAAAATGAATACTTTCCTTTATTTTTTTCTATATTTTTTTCTATATCGTATTTTTTCCCAAATATAATTATATGATCTTTATTAAGATTTTTGCAAATTTTATACTCATCTAATTCATCAAGCATTCTTTTAGATTCTATAGAGAACATATTTACATCTTCAATGGTTTTGATGAAATCAAATGGTTCGTAACCTCCGAAACTGTCAAACATATTTAAAATTTTTTTTGGGATATGATTATTTTCATTTTTTATATTAATAGTAGGTCTTCTTAATTTTACAAGTCCACACCAATAAGATAAACTTTCTGATAAAGAAGAATTTTCTAAGATAAATTCTAAATTTTCGGGAGTATGAAAATCATAAAATACTGGTAAAAAAATTTTGTAAAATTGAACTGGTGTTCCGTCAAAATTTTCCCAAAATAAAGAATCTTTGCACGCTGTCACTAATTCGGGTAAAGGAAGGTTTATAAACAATTGAATAGAATAATTAATTTGAGAAAATAAGACATGAATAGGGTTCCTAAAAATAGTAAAAACACGGTGATTTAAATTTTTATGAGTATTAAAATAATTTTTAATAACTTTATATGTTATATGACTGTATCCGCACCAACTATCTGATGAGTATTCGCTACTTATCTTTTTATTTAAGGCTATACAACTATCGATATTATTATTAGTTTTTACTACATTAGAAAAAAAAGTACCAGCGGATTTTGGTATATGAACAAAACAGTTAATAGTTTTTGTCATTTTAATATATATATTAAAATAAAATAACTTCTTTAACATAACCTAATAATTTATGATCAGATCTATAATTACATTCTTCTTTTATTTTTATTTTTATGTTTTCTTTACTCTTATATAAATCACTAACAGAATACGAATTATATTTATGATTTATAGATATAAACTTATTACTTAAAAGATGGAATCTATCAAAATATTTTTGAGCTGTTTCTATCCCATATTCTGTTAGTCCGTCAAAATTAGCTATAATATCAAATTTTTCATTTAAGGTAGAATATTCTGTGTTATTAATTATTTTTAAAAATTGACCTGTATCTTCTTCTCCAGAAAGACACACATTTTTTGAACCTAATGAGCAAAAATTATAATGAGCCTGTATAATATTAGAATTAACTATATCTATTATTGTATACTTTTTAAATCCAAATTTATGCGCCCAGTAGGCAGTTCTTCCAGAACCAGGGCCTATCTCTAAGACAGAAGTATTTTTAACATCTTCAACGTGTTTTGAAATATTATATACATAATATAAAGCAAATATATTTCTATGTGAAATTTTACCCCTTGATGTTAAAATATCATAACGGTTTTCATAATCAAAATATTCGGGAAATTCTACTCTAAACCCTAGTTTATCGTCTAATATTGTAAAAATATTTTCCATATTTAATTCATTATTGTCTAAATAAACAGGTTCTATATTCATTTCTTTTAACATTTTGAGGATAGTTTCTTCGGTGCTTTTTGTAAGATATGAATAAAAATTTTTAGTGCTTCCGCAAGGATCATAACCTTCTGTTACCCCTGGGTATTTTCCAATATTTTCTAGAAGATATCTACATTTTTCATATCTATTATTAGAAAATATATTAAATATTTTATGACAGGGTTTTGTTAAAGTTTCAGTCCACATTGAATTATGGTCATATTTTTTTTTAAATTTATTATAAAAATTGCATATTCTCTTTATTTCTTCGGTCATTTTATTTTATTTTAATATTAAAATAAAATAAAAAATGACCGAAGATAATTTATATACAGTATATGATACAGAGTTCAATCTTGTATCTTTAAATAATAAAAACTCTTTATTATTTAATTGGTTATTTAAATTAATTGTCGAAAAAATTTAGGTATATCTTATCAGTTCTATTTATTGCAAAAATAATATCGTCGAATCTTCCCTTATTATTTCGCAAATCAAATGTTTGTATATACGGTTTCAAATGATCAGGGGTGACTTGTTTTAATTTTTCCAGCCAAGAGATATCGGCAACATCTTCTATTATTAAAAGACCGTCTTCTGTTAACAAATCAGAATATAATCTTATAAAATCTAATTGACTTTTCAAAGTATGCGGGCCATCGTCTATTAAAACATCAAATTTTTTATCGGATAGATGAGTATCTATAAACCTTTTGTCATAAGCATTGGTTCCCAAAAATATTTTGATTCTTTCTGTATTTAATTCGTCTAACACTCTAAAATTCTGTATCTCTACACCGTATATATTTGCATTTTTAAAATATTTTTTCCACAGGACCAAACTACCCCCGTGAGGAACTCCTACTGATTTATTTTTATAGTGATCGCCTATACCTACTTCCAAAACATTTGTAGCTTTATCTTTAAGCCTTCCCATCAACATTTCATAAGTATCTAAATAGCTATGAATAGTATTTTTATCACTTTGATTTGGATCGTAAAAATCATGTAGACTCATTTTCATATAAACATTATTTAAATAAAAATGAAAATTCTATGTTTATATACCTTTCACGAAATAAACGGTTCTGTGATAAACTTTATTGAGAATTGTCTTTTTGAAGACAAAAATATAGATTTTCTTCTTGTTTCCAATAATTTAAATATAACTAAAGAGCATTTAAAATTACCAAATTACTGTAATTTTGTTTCCAGAGAGAATACAGGTTTTGATTTTGGGGGATGGAGTTATGGTTTATTGATAGGGAAAAAATATTTAGATTACGACTATTTTATATTATGTAATTGCAATATTATAGGTCCGTTTTTAAAAAACGACAATAAAAAATGGACAGATTTTTTTATAGACGGATTAAAAAATAATGTAAGAATTTTTGGTCCTACAATTAACTGCAGAGGACTGAGAGGAGATTTCCAGCCTCATCTACAAAATTATGTTTGTAGTATGAACAAAGAAACATTAGAATTTTTAATAGAAAAAAATATATTCAGTCTCGTGAATATTGCAAAAAGCTATCATCAAGCTATATTAGAAAAAGAAATTCTGATGTCTAAATTAATAATAGAGAATGGTTGGAATATAGGGTGTTTTTTAAAATGCTATGACGGCTACGACTTTACTAAAATAAACAAAAAATCAAAAAAATATTACGGAGATTTAATGTTTCCTAGATTTCAAAATAAAGCTTGGGTAAAAGAAGATTTAATTTTTATCAAATCCAATAGAGGTATACTATATTAATTATTTGTGTTTAAGTATTCTCTCAGTATTTTTTTAGAACGATTTAATACCCTCAAAAAATTATTCTTATCATTAACAACATTATATCTAGGGGCTCCTCCAGAATTTCTTACCATTATATGTCTTATCTTTGACGGTCTATAAACTGCTGTAATCCAATCATCAATATACCAATTTTCAATTTCTTTCGGATAATAATCTGTAAAGATTTTAAGATGAGTAGTATGAACAAAACTTTGTGTTAAAAGTCGAGGATTATTGATATCATTCGGCCCAGTTACTCCTATATTATCATTTTTTAACAATTCTGATATAAAAATGTTCTCCCATCCACTACTAATTATTTCTATATCATCTCCTATTTGATAAAGATAATTACATTCTTTTGAAGCAACATCTGCTAATCTTGACCAGATCTGGCCAACTTTTCCTTGGAGATTTATGATTTCTATCATATTAAAACCTATCTTATTCTCAAAAATCCTATCGAATTCTGTTTTCATTTCTTCTTTATTATTTATAAAGAAGGAATCGTCATTGTCGTACCCTAAATAAAAATTATATTTATATTTACCTGATTTATCATATGTTTTTGAAAAACTATTTACGAGTATTCTGAAAAAATCGGTATCTAATACATTTTTATAATTTCTTTTCCTACTACAGACGGGGACAATAATACCTATAG
>TARA_R110001592_G_scaffold97104_1_pt1 | contig 12637 bp, 9 predicted proteins | sample TARA_R110001592 | Tara Oceans TARA_R110001592 (sample SAMEA4398387) | marine metagenome | biome: Polar Biome; feature: [SRF] surface water layer (ENVO:00010504); material: water (ENVO:00002006), including particulate matter (ENVO:01000060) such as... | depth 5 m
CACTTATAAATATAGAATAAAATAGGCGCATTTCTTCAAGCCTCGCCCCCTTGCTTTTTCAACGAAAAACTAGTTGCTATGAAGGATTATGCATGATTGAATTTGACGAACAATTTATTGAGGATATACCTCAGTTTGGGATTGGAGGCTTTTTAAATAAAGCTTTTAAATCTGTAAAAAAAGCCATTAAAAAAGTAGCCCCTGTTGTAGGTGGTGGTATTGGATTTATGCTTGGAGGCTCTGCAGGAGCTGCCATAGGATCTGGTATTGGTGGTTTAATTGCAGGACAAAAACCTGAACAAGCTCTTCAAACAGCAATGCTTGGATATGGAATAGGATCTTTAGCAGGAGCTGGGTTTAGTCCATTAAAGAAATTTGCAGGTGAAGGTATTGGTGGCAAATTTGGTTTTTTAAAAGGTAAAGAAGATCCATTTAACCTTTTAAAAAATGTTGGAGGATCAAAATTACCTGATACAGGAAAAGTAACAGGAGTAGATATAATAGATAGCAAAGATTATAAAAAATTAGTTGATGGAGGAATAGACAAAAAAGATGCTTTAAATTTCTTACAGAAAAATAATAAATTAGTATCAACAGCAAAAAAATCTTCTTTACTTGGTAATGCTTTAACAGCAGGTTCTATTGCTTCACCTTTCTTAACTTACTATGCAGCAAAAAAAGCAGAAGAAGATTATGTTCCAACAGATCCAATGGGTCTTAATCCTTTATATTATCAAGACCCTCAACAGTTTCAAGTTGCAGGTTTAGGAACAAAACCTTACTATATGACGGATACACAAGATTATTATGGAATGCCTATAGAAGATTTACCGACTGACTTTATTCGTCAGTCTGCGGAAGGTGGTATTATTCAATTAGCTGATGGATCAAAAAAATATTTTCCTCGTAAGACTGGCCCTATTGATGGACCGGGAACAGGGACAAGTGATGATATTCCTGCTATGTTAAGTGATGGTGAGTTTGTCTTTACTGCTAAAGCTGTTCGTAATGCTGGTGGTGGTAATAGACGTAAGGGAGCAAAAAAAATGTATCAAGTAATGAAAAACTTAGAAAAAGATGTTAAAGAAGGTAGGAGAGGTAGAGCTTAATGGTTGAAGAGTATATTAATAGAGAAGCCCCAGATATAGAAGCTAGGAAACTAGGTCTTATAGATTCGGCTAAAGCTTTAACAGAACAAGGATATGTTCTTCCTGATTATGTTTTAGCAGGGCTTACACCAGAACAACAACAAGCTTTTAAACTAGCTCAGTCAGGTATTGGTGCTTATCAACCTTATTTAAAAGCGGCAGGAGATGCCACAACGCAAGGTCAAAATCTTTTACAAGGAACAATGGGAGCTCCAACACAAGCTCAATTAGATTCCTACATGAATCCTTTTCAACAACAAGTTATTGATGCAACCATGTCAGAGCTTGATAAACGAGGACAAATGCAAGCTAATCAATTAGCTGGCGATGCTGTAAGAGGTGGCGTGTTCGGTGGTTCGCGTTACGGGATTCAACAAGCAGAACTATCAGGACAACAACAAGATGCAAGAGCTGCAGCTTTAGCAGGGTTAAATTCTCAAAACTTTGGACAAGCACAAGCAGGAGTAGCTAATCAAATGGAAAGACAACGATTAGCAGGTTTAGGTATTGCAGGATTAGGACAACAACAATCACAATTAGGGGGACAAGCACAAGCCTTAATGGGTCAAGATGTTAATTCTCTTTTAGGTATTGGTGGAATGCAACAACAATATGCTCAACAACAAGAAGATATTAGAAGACAAAATTTAATGCAACCAATGTTACAACCATACCAACAGTTAGGTTTTTATGGTGATATATTACAAGGGGCTCCAACATCATCGCAAATGATTAATACGTCTCAATCAATGGGACCAAGCCCAATGCAACAAGCAATCGGAACTGGTATTGGTGCAATGACAGGTATTGCAGGCCTTAAAAAATTAGGAGTAGTATAATGAGTGCTTTAAATAGATCAATGTTTAAAAAACAAATTGTTAATCGTGAAGAAGGCTCGCCTTTAGAAGGAGAAGATTCATCAGGAGGTGTCTTGCAAGCTCTTTTACAATCTATTAAAAATCTTGCTACTGATGGTTTTACTATGAATGATACGGAGATGTTAGATGAAAGCACAGAATTAGAAAACCCAATTCCAAAACAAATTCAAGGAATTGTTCTTCGTGAAGGTGAATTTGAAACACAAGATGGTGCTATTATAAGAGAAGGTGAATATACAATTGATCAAAATGGTGTTCTTCGTGAAGGTGAATATCTAAGAACTGATGGCTCTGTTGTAAGAGAAGGGGAAAATATATACAATGATGCAGAATTTAATTTTAGATATAATAATGGTGTTGTTCGTGAAGGTGAATATCTAAGACCTGATGGTGCTGTTATAAGAGAAGGGGAAAATATATACAATGATGCAGAATTTAATTTTAGATATAATAATGGTGTTGTTCGTGAAGGTGAATATCTAAGACCTGATGGTGCTGTTATAAGAGAAGGGGAAGAAGGTTATCAATATGATTTTGATATAGATGGTAAAAATAAAAGTTTTGGTTTTGATGAAAAATTAGCTCCTTCAGGTGTAGAATCTTTTAGAGAAAAATTAGGTATTACTGCTGATCCAAACTCCGTTGTTCGTGAAGGAGAATTAATGAACATGAGAAGCATACCACGTTCTGTTCTTCGTGAAGGAGAATTAATGAACATGATGGATCCAAACTCCGTTGTTCGTGAAAGCGAAACACGATTTAGACAAATGGGATCTCCTCCTCAAGGAGAAATGATAGAAGAACAAGTTAATGTAGAAGATGTTGGTATTATGGATGGCTTTAGTGGTGGGGAAGAAGAAACTGCTGCAGCTGTACTGCAAGAAGGGGAAAGATCTAAAAAAGAAATTGATGATGCAGATACTTATGATGAATTAATGAGATCGGTTCGAGGTGATGATTTAAGTGAAGAGGAACGCCGTCAAGAATTAGCTTCTGTTGTAGGAGAAAAAGATGCAGAAGAAACACCTGATAGTGTACTAGCTCTTGTTCAACCTGTTTTACAAATGTTAAGTGAAGACACAGCTAATACTGGTATTGGTCAAATAGAAGAAGGTCAAGAGATGGCTAATGTTATGCCTACGCAAGCAGGAGCTACAGATGCAATGGCTATGATGATGCCAGAACAACCTGTTGGAGTAGCTAATGGTGGTTATATGAGTTCTTTTCCTAATCAAAATATGGGAACACAATCATTAACAGCAAGTGATAACATAGATGATCGCATTATGCAGAATCTACAATTTGAAAGAATGGCTCCAGGAATGATGGGCTATGCTGAAGGAGGCTTAGTTCAACCGTACGCCTTAGGAGGGGACGTACGCCCCATCCCAAAGTACTCTAATGGTACTAGTTCTGTAGGAGCAACTATTAATGATATCACAGCTAATAACAGTCTTTTAGATAATACTCTTTTAGACAATGAAGTAGTAGACTCTTCACAAGATGATGATATTGCTTTTTTGGATTTATTGATGCAAGCTAATTCTGTTGAACCAGGACAAAGTGCATTAAAAACAAAATACGATACGAACTATAAATTATTTTCTGAAATTTTGGGTGGTCAAGGACCAAGTAAAGATGAAAAAATTGGAGAAATTTTAACAAGTGTTGTTAGTCCTTTAGCCTTTCAATATGCTCAAGGTGCTGACATTCAAGAATTACTAGCTGCGGGAACACAAGCAATTGGAAAAATATCACAGAAATATTCTGCTGCGGAAAGAAAATCTGAAAGTGAAATTAAATCAGCTGCATTAGCTCAATCTTTAAAACCTGGTGCAGCAGATCCTTTAATAAAAGTGTTTACAATAGATGACCCAGCTACAAAAAATAATGAAGAGAAAGCAGTAATGCGTTTAACATCAGAGGTAATAAAAAATTCAGATTTATATTCCGCAGAGTCTGTTACAAAAGCTCAAGCTGAAATTAATAAATTAAATAAAGAAACAGATAAAATTCAAACTGAAGTTGCTCTTAATGAATTAGATTTAAAATATGGAGATAAATTTAAAAACATAGAGTATTCAACCAAACTAGTTGCTCTTGATAATAGTAAATCATTACTAGCTATTAATGAGGCTATTGCTGATCAAAAACCAGAAGAATTAATAGCAAATCTTAAATCATTAAATCTTGATAATGCAAAAAAAGTTATAGAAAATGAGTTTTTACGACCTACTAGTGTTATAGAATTGGAAACTTTATCTGTTAATCTTGATCAAGAAATTCAAAATTTAAAAATTAAAGAGATTGAGGCTAACTTTACACAACAAGAAAAATTATTAGGTGTAGAAGAGAGGCAAGGAATTATTGACGAAAGGCTTCAGACTATTGACTTTAATAAAAACAATAACATTCTTTTACTAGAGCAAAAAAATGCTGAGATAGATAATATTATCCTTACAGGTAAAAATATAGATCTTGAAAATGATTATAAAACTATTCAAAATAATTATGCTAATGATCAATTTAGTGAACAAAATAAAGGACTTCTTCTTGATAATATTAGTAAACGTTTAGAAAATATTAAATTATCAACAGAAAATAAATATATAGATGAAAAGGAAAAATTAAGCATAGATAAAACTAAAGCAGATATAGAAAATCAAATTCAAAATACATTGGGAATAATAACTTCTAATGAAAAAGATGAAATTGAATTAAAAAATTACGATGAAAAACTTAATTTGGAACTTAATTTAAAAATGCTTGAAGCCGAAACACTTGAATACAAACTTAATAATCCAGAAAAAGATTGGAAAGAAACTAAGACAGTTATTGATTACAAAAATAAATGGATTGATAGTGAGGTCTATAAAAACACGGTAGAGAGACAAGGCACAATGCAACAATTATTAAGAACGGCAAATGAAAGTACAGGAGCAGGTGATTTATCTTTTATATTTACATACATGAAATTTTTAGATCCTGATTCTGTTGTAAGAGAAAGTGAGTTTAATACAGCAGCAGATGCAGGTGGTGCTAAAGAAAAATTTAAAAACTTTAGAGATAAGATTTTAGGAGGTAACTTACTTACAGATAAAACTAAAAGAGCTTTTTTAGCAACAGCAGCTAAAATGTATGTAGATCAACTTAATAATTATAACCGTCAGTATGAGACTGAAAGAAAAATAGCTTTAGATTTATTTGGTGAAGATCAAGTTAAAAATGCTATTCCAAAAATTGATTTTGACATACAATTAATGAATCAACTAAAAAATATGGAAACTATTGATGCATTTTTATTAAAAGATAATACGGATGCAGGTAATTTTGAGGAAAATTAAATGAGTGAATCTAATTTTACAACTAAAACTGAATTTTTTGATATACCTCAAAAACAAATAAAAACATTACTTAACTTAGAAAGATTTGGTTTATTAGATGAAAAAACTGCTCAGGCTGTTCAAGAAGAAAGAGAAGCAGGACGTTATCCTGCACCTTTAGTACCTGTTTCTGCTGAAGAATTTCAAGAATACAAAGATCTTATGTCTATGTTTGTAGGCAAGGTGGTAGCTAATACTGATAGAGATTTTGCAGCTCTATGGTATGGACAAGAAAGAGCAAGTGATTTTTTAACGGACAAAGAAGTTAAAAAAGAAATTGGAGCTATCGTAGGAGGAATTATTGCACCAACTATTGTTCCTTATGTAGGGCAAGCAACTTTATTGCCTAGAGTAGCAGCTATAACTAGTCGATATCCAAGAGTTGCAAAAATATTTGCAGCATTCTTAGGTGGCACTGGTGGATCATACCCTGTAAGTGATGACATTATGGAAGCTATGGGATATGGAGTTAGGGAAATGGCAGGTGAAGGAGCTTTCCAAGGAATTAGTAAAGCATGGCCTTGGTTAAAAAAAGCTTTTAGAGGAAAAGATAAAAAAAATTTAGAAGAGGGAGCAGAAGCCACTCTTAAATTAGCAGAAAAAGAAGGATCAACAATAACCCCAGCTAGATTAAGTAAATCTAAACTAATAGATTTAATGGAAAATTTTGCAGAAGTTTCATTTTTTGGTTCACAAGTAATTAAAGATGCAGGTGAGGAAGGTTTAGATGCTGTTCAAAAGCAATTAGCTAAATTTTTAAATAAAGAATTTTTAGCTAAAGGTAGTCAAGAACTTGTAGAAGCAGAAAGTAAAATTATTCAATCTTTTTTAAAAACTATGGCAAAAGAAGATATGGATCTAGTATTAAAATCTTTTTTAACCAAAGGAAGTGATTTTTATGAAGGAGCTATTAATGGTGCTTATAAAGCTTTAAATAAACAAGTAATAGGAACAGTAGGAAATGCTAAAATTATTGACATAACTAATCTTGAAAGAGTCTTAGAAAATAATTTACGAACAATTTATATAAAAGGAAAAGGAAACAAAGCAGTTGTTCCTGATGAAGGCCCTATTCAAAGTGTTATTAATTATATAAAAAAAATAAAAAAAGAAAATCCTTCAGGAAAAATTGATTTTAATTCGGCAAAAAGTCTTAGAACTTTTTTATTAAATAAAACTGGCTACTATGTAGCAGGAGGAACTACTGCTGATAAATCTTCTAATTTAGTAGCTAGCAATCTTCTAGATGCTGTTACTAAAAATATGGATAAAAGTATTAAAGAATTAGCTAAAAATAAAAAATATTCTCCTGATAAACTTAAAGAAATTAAAAAATTATATAAAGATGCTGCTTCTCTTTTTAAACAAGGAAAAGAAACTTTTAACACTAAATTTATTACAGGTTTACTATTAGGAGATAAACCCGGAGTAACAAAAGCAGGTTTAGATATTTCTGATGCACTGTTTGAAAATTTTGTTAAATCAGGAAAACCAGGGAGAATTAAACAATTCTATAAATTAATTGATGATGCTGTAGCTAAAAAAATAATTACTTCGGAAGCTTCTGATTTAATGCAAAAAAAACTTCAAGGTCAGTTTATATTTTCAAGTTTAGCAAAAGCTTTTGATGTTGAAAAAAATACTTTTAATGCAGGTAAAGTTCTTGCAGATATATCAAGTTTTAAAGGTGCAGGAAGTGGTATTATTGAAACATTATTTAAAAACAATAAAAAAGGATTAGCACTATTTGAAAATTATATAAAATCTGTAAGTTTAGCACAAAAAAGAGGAATAGGTTCTCAACAAGGTGGTTTAGCTATGTTTTCTGGTCAAACAGGAGCCGCAGCAAAAGTAATTGCTTTTCTTCCTGCACTTGTTGCAGGAGCGGGCTCTGGTGGAGTTGGTGCAACAACTCTACTTGCAGGAGCGGGCTCTGCTTTACTTTTATTACTTGGCCCAGGATATATTGCTAAAAAATTTGCTGACCCTAAATTTGTTAATAATTTAATGAATATGCAAATGGCAAAATCAGGGACTAACTCATATGCTCGATCTGTAATTAGTATTATAAATTCTTTTGTTAGTGATGGAGCTGTAGATATATTCAAAGCAAAAGAAGTAATTAATGAAGGACTAGAAAATGAAATTTTTAATGATGAAGATATTAAATCTTTAGATTGGTTTTTTGAATCTAAAGATCCTATAGGTGATGAAGATATTATAGAAAAAGAAAAAGAAATAAAAGCAAACGAAATAGATACTGATCAAAACTTTCTAGATGAAATTAATGGAGAAGAAATAGTAGAAGAAACTGTTAGTGATAGACAACCGGGTTTAGAGGAAGCTGTTACAACAGAAGAAGTTATTGATATCCCTGAACCAAATACAGAAATGATGTCAACAGAAGTAATTCAACCTCTTAGTGGTCCTGCTGGAATGCCTTTTGATCCAGAAATGTCTACAACAGATAAACTAGAAGAAGTAGGTTTACCTGTGTTTGCTAATAAAGGTGGAATTATGTCTTTAATGGGGCCAAGAAAACCAAAACAAATGGTGGCATAAATGGGTTGGTTCAGTAATTTTTTTGGAGGAAACGATAAAAAAGAACCTTCATCTTCTTCGGGTTCATCTAATTCATCAAGTTCTAACAACAATAATTATAATAGTTATTTAGAAGCATCAGGTACAGGTAATCAAATTGCTAATGATCAAATTGATACTTTAATTGCTAATAAAGATAACTTACAAAATCAAGCAGGCACAGTTAATGTAAACCCAAAGTTTAACAAGTTTATAGAAAGAAACACAGTTAATGGCGTACCTAACTCTGCAGCTCAAGCAATTATAAATCAATATAATGATGGAACAAATGCTTATCAACAACAAATGCAAAGTATTATTAATAGTAATCCTTCCGCAGCTCAAGCTTACAAAAAAAGATTTCCCATAACTTCTGGTATTCAAAACTTAGCAGGCGCCGCATCTAATCTTATTCCTGGTGTTGGTATGGCTAAATCTATTTTAGGTGTTTTAGGTAATTTTGGTAAAGGAACAAAAAATATTTTTAATCAAGCAAAAACAGGTATTACAAATTCTGGTGCTTATAATGATTTTAAAGACTTGATTACTAAAGACGAAAAGCCTCCAACAGATATGGGAACAACAATGAGTAGTATGGATCAAGCAGATGCTGATGCAGCTTCTTTAAACATGGCTGATATTTCTGGTCCTTCTACATCAACAGATATTATAGAAATAAAAGATAACAAAGTTAAAACAAAAGACAATATTGACAAAGTAAATAATGCTCAAAAAACTTTAACCGAAGCTTTAGATATGCAAAACTTTAAAAGAATTTTACAAAATCCTACTGCTATTGAAACATTACCTGTAAATTTTAAATCTACTTTAGATACATTACTTCAAAACAATCAATTAAATTCTTCTGATTATTTAAAGTCACAACAATTACTAAGAGATAAAGGCACTCCTGTTGGACCATTTATTAATGGATACAATAATGCAGGGATTACTAATGCTCTTCCAAATAATAATCAAGTAGCAACTAATTTGTTTAATAATTTTACCCCTACTTTAGAATCTATTTCTAATTTTAACGAATCATTAAATGATGGCCAAGGTTTTGATGTAGATGTTAATGATCAAAGTTTAGAATATAATAAAGACCTCTTTGGAGGAAATTTAAATTTAGGTATCAATAATAATAATGGTAATCCTACTGCCGGGATTAATTGGAGTACATCACTTGGATAAAGATTTTAATTTAAGAAATGTGGTATGGTTTTCTATGATCCTTGTGAGTGCTGGAATTGTTTATGGTATGTTATCTCAAAAAGTAATAGCTTTAGAAACAAAACAATCTCAATTAGAAATGATAATACTCCAAGACATACCCGAAATAAAAGAACGAGTAATACGACTTGAAGTATTATTGGAAAAAGCATTAGATAATTAAATTCTTTCCTTTCTTACATTAATTTGTAACCCTTTTTTTTCTAGGCTGTAAGAAACTTTTATCTTTTCATTTGGTTTTATATCTTTGCTTTCTATTTTAATTAATCTATCTGTTTCTTTTTTTATAAGATCAGTATATTTATTTTTCATAATTAATTTCTCCTTTATTTAATATAATATTATACTATATTTTATTATACTAAAGTCAAGAAAATAATTTTTATGAAAAAAAATCTAAGTTGCATCTCCCCACGATTTTCCTACATCGCAATCAACTTTACTTGGCACAGACAAAGAAATACAGTTTTGCATTATCTCCATAATTTTATTTTTTACTTTTTCAGAACCATCAAAACTTAAAGTGAGTTCATCATGAATTTGTATTAGAGGAGTCAATCCTTCTTTGTATAATTCGATCATTGCTTGTTTTGTTTGATCAGCAGCTGACCCTTGAATTAATCTATTTAATGCTTTGTAAGTCCCTGCTCTCTTTAAATGGTGATGTTTCCCATATTTTATTTTGGCTTGATCTAATGGTAATGCTTTGAATACGCCAAAGGTGGTTGGTTCCCACAATTCAAAACGACATTTTCTACCTTTTAATGTTGAGACATAACCTTCGCTGTTGGCGTAGTTTGAAACCCTCATTGCTAAATCCTTAACAAAAGGAACTTTAATATTGTACTCTGATAATATTTCTTTTGCAACAGTAACATCAACTTGTAATTCATTAGAAAGTTTGTTTACACCCATACCATAAAACAAGCCTAGATTAATAGTTTTAGCTTGATCTCTTTCTATATTAGCAATGTCAGCTACAATATTGTGAAAATCAGCATTAGGATTCTTTTGGTATTCATCTACAATGGTCTTTGCTCCACTACATCCAAGTTTAAAAGCATAGTGTGACGCGATCCGTGGTTCTTGTTGAGAGTAATCAAAACTACCCCAGATCTCCCCTTCTTCAGGTAAAAACAATCCTCGAATTTGTTTTTTAATTTCTTTATTACGAGAAGGTAATTGTTGTAAGTTTGGATTAGAATAACTTAACCTCCCTGACACTGTTCCTGATTGACCATCTCTCATTTGATGAATGCTTGCATGTATTCTTCCTGTAGACCCGTGATGAATAATAGTGTCAAGAAAAGTAGATTGCACTTTATTAAACTCTCTAGCACTTTGTATTTTTTGTGCAATAGGATGTTTATGATGTAATAAAAAATCTTTAGTAAAGCTAGGAGCATTAGTTTTTTCTGTTCTTGGATATTTTATTTTAAGTTTATCAAAAACTTTCGCCACACTTGCTGCAGCCCAAACATCAACTGCAATACCCGAGTCTGCCAATATTTCATCAAGTATCTTCTTCTCTGTATTCTTAAAACTTTTTTTATAACTAGTGGCTTTTTTAACATCAACACGTACTCCTTTTTTAATCATCTCAAAAATAATAGGAATTAATTCCATCTCTAATTTGTAAACACTTGTTAAACTTTCTTTCTCTATAATAGGCCTCATATGGTGATATAATCGTAAAGTTAAATCAGCATCTTGTTCAGCATATGTCCCAACAAAAATAGCAGGGAGTTTATACATTTCACTTTTAGGGTTAACTCCAAATTCTATTGCAGCTTGCTTTAATAAATTTTCATCTTTGTATTCTCCTAACATATCTTTACCAACAGCATTCAATGCATAAGAAAATTTATTTTCATTAATGATGGGAGCCATGATCATTGTGTCAACAATTGGTCCTTTAACATCAATTCCTTCAGCATAAAGCCAACCTAAGTCATAAAGAGCATTATGAGCCACTTTTATGGCATCATTTTGCATTAATTTTTTAAACCATGTCATAACGCGTCTACGATCCCAATTGAAGCCATTTTCGTGTCTTATGGGGTAATACCCCTTCCAACCATCTACAGCGACAGCCACGCCTATGATATGGCCTTTTTTTATTGACCACCCTGGACCATTGGTCTTCAATTCAGGATCATATGTCTCTAAATCAAATGCAATGACTTTTGCGTCGGATAAATCAGGTAACTCATGCGGAGGTACCCATTCTGATTGTGTGAATCCAAAATTATGTTGCATTATTTTTTTCCTTTTATATATTCTGCTGTTTCTCTTCCTCGTTTTTCACCCTCTGATTCAAACGATTTGTCTTTCGTGGTTCGTGCTTCAATTTCTCCAGCTATACAAGCATAAGCTGCCATATCAATATAACTATCTTTTTTATGTTGATTCATGAGACGTGCTACTTTTACCAAAGCCATACAGATAGCAACATCATGTGCTGTAATTTTTTTCTTTAAAAATATAGACCAGAAGTCTGCAATGTTTTGATGATTTTTTAATTTGTCTCCATAGTCCGTTTGTCTATCACCACCAATTAATTTCTTTGCTTCATCTAATAAGTCTTGAGAGATCATATAAGATAACCTTCTGGTTGTTGTGATTCTACAATATATAAATTTTTTTTTGCTCTTGTTACAGCTACATAAAAAACTCTATGCTCATCATCTGGGTTTTTCATATAAGATCTGTATACTAATCTTCCTAAATCTAATAGAACAACAACATTATCACATTCACCACCTTTAGCTTGATGAATAGTAGATACTCTTATTCTGGGTTCTCCTTTTATATTTTCCCCAATTCTTTCTAATCTTCTTAAATATGTAATATCAAAGTCACTAACTTTATCCATTACTTCATGCCAATAACCATCAACAAGTAAACCATGATTATTTTTTAAATCCTCTAAATTAAACAAAGATTCTTCATTTTCTCCTTTAAAAGTTTTACCTCCTCTTTTAATACCTGTACCTGATTTAATTTTGTTATATAAATTTTTTACCTCTAATAAAGAAATTGTTGAACCACTTTTTAATCGTTGCCAAGTTTCAATAGCCTCTAATGTAGATGGAACTACAGGGCGATGATCTCCTCTACCATACCAAAATCCTCTATCCTTTAAAAAAGATTCTATTTTTTCATTCCTTATTTTTTTAGTTCTTCCTAATAGCAGCCAATTACCTGTCGATAAATCTATATGTCTTAGATCAGCAATATAGCTTATTGTTCCTATTTCTTCTTTTGGCTGCCAATTTTTTTCTCGTCTATTTTTAACTCTAGAAATGATACGATTAGCTAATTTATATATTTTTTGTGGGCAACGATAAGATTTATCAAGTACAGTTACATCTCCTTTTAAATTTATAAAACGATCTACATCAGCACCTGACCA
>TARA_R110001592_G_C13189109_1_pt1 | contig 12635 bp, 11 predicted proteins | sample TARA_R110001592 | Tara Oceans TARA_R110001592 (sample SAMEA4398387) | marine metagenome | biome: Polar Biome; feature: [SRF] surface water layer (ENVO:00010504); material: water (ENVO:00002006), including particulate matter (ENVO:01000060) such as... | depth 5 m
AACAGCTTATATTTTAATAGTTGAGCTATGCTGCCGTAAGCTCACGAATAGCGATATAGGGGCACCGAACTGGAACGAAAACTCGGTGCTACCTAACGGAGCAAGAACAAGTCCGATCGGGCTTAGGCGTCGAGATCCACGTACATTGTCAATCCTTTGGGAAGATGGTCAACTTGACGATTTCGATGTACGCGACCTTCGCCTAGCATGTCATTGCGCCCTCTGTGTCGATGAAATGAGCGGACGCCCGTTGCTCGACCCGAAGACAGTTCGTTCTGACGTAACTCCGCAAAAAATATTAAGTGTTGGTAATTATGGGATTGCCTTTCATTGGAGCGATGGCCATACAACCGGAATTCATTCATTTAATGACCTGCGTGACTTGGGCGCAGTGAAGTCGGATGTCGAAAATGTCTGACGCAATAGCAGCGAGGCAGCCGGTTACTATCCGTTGTGAAACCTCACTGGCTGACCCTGATACGTGCAAGTTTTCCACTAGCCAAATCTTGTATCACGGAGCGCCTTTTTTTTTCAGTAATAAAGAGAATGCTATTGGATCGCCGCTCGGAGAAAGGCTGTTCGCATTGTCTGGTGTACTTAATGTGCTCATTGCCGAAAATATTATCACTATAAGCAAGGAAGCTGATGCCAAGTGGTCTGAGCTGAAGCCTCGTATTGGAAAGGCTATCCGGAGCCATCTATTATCTGGCATACCGGCGATCTTGGAGATGGAGGTGAACACCAATATGCAAGGTAGGTCTGATGCTGAACTTGGCGTCGTCATTCAGCAACTGCTAGACAAGGAGGTAAATCGTTCAATAGCTAATCACGGTGGGAAAATTTCAATCATTGAGGTTAGGCTTGGGAAACTTTTTATTGCCATGGGCGGCGGCTGCCAGGGATGTAGTTCTTCACAGATGACACTTCGGCAGGGTTTAGAGGTCATGGTAAAAAAGGTGGCTCCCGAAATAGTGGAAATCGTGGATATGACGGATCACACTGCGGGGGCTAATCCTTTCTATCAATCTCATAAGTAGAAGTATATCGAATCGACTGTCCCAGGAAATATTTACTATCCTCAGAAACAACCAACTATGTCAACCAATTTATAGCTTTAGGTGTTCATCTGCATGCCACCGAGTGCAAACGAGAATGTAAGGGATTTTGAAATGACTAAGATAACTGATCACATGCGTAAGCATTCTTCCAAAGTAGTGGATGGCGTCGAAACTGCGCCAGCACGATCCATGTTACGTGCTGTCGGCTTCACTGATGATGACTTCAAAAAGCCGCAGATCGGCATCGCCTCGACCTGGGCCAATGTCACGCCATGCAACATGCACATAAATAAACTCGCTGAAGAAGTTGAAAAAGGGGCCAATGCTGCCGGTGGCAAGGCCGTGATTTTCAACACGATTACGGTATCGGATGGAATCGCTAACGGCACCGAGGGTATGAAGTATTCTCTCGTGTCGCGAGAGGTCATCGCCGACTCTATTGAAACCGTGGTTGGTTGCGAGGGCTTCGACGGTCTGGTCGCCGTGGGCGGCTGCGACAAAAACATGCCCGGTTGTCTCATCGGTATGGCGCGCTTGAATCGCCCATCCATCTTTGTCTATGGTGGCACCATCAAACCCGGTGCTGGCCATACTGATATTATCTCGGTTTTTGAGGCCGTGGGTCAGCACGCCAAGGGGGCACTGGACCTGATTCAGCTTAAGCAGATTGAAGACACAGCAATACCAGGCCCCGGTTCGTGCGGGGGCATGTACACTGCCAATACCATGGCTTCAGCTATCGAGGCCTTAGGTATGTCTCTCCCCGGCTCGTCTGCGCAAGATGCGATTTCCTCCGACAAGGCTACCGATTGCTACCGCGCTGGCCAACAGGTGCTGGAACTTCTGGCCCAAGACATAAAACCACGTGACATCATGACGCGGAAGGCCTTCGAGAACGCTATCCGCGTCATCATCGCATTGGCCGGTTCCACAAATGGTGTGCTACATTTGCTAGCCATGGCCCACGCAGTGGATGTAGACCTAAGTCTTGATGACTTTACCGAGATAGGTAAAACCACCCCCGTGCTGGCCGATCTTCGCCCCAGTGGCCAGTATATGATGTCAGAATTAGTCGCCATTGGAGGCATCCAGCCACTCATGAAGCGTTTGCTCGATGCTGGCCTCTTGCACGGAGACACGCTTACCGTCACCGGCAAAACACTTGCTGAAAACCTCGCCGACGTTGCCGACTATCCGGCCGTTCAAGACATCATTCGTCCATTCAGCAACCCGATCAAGAAGGACTCACACCTTGTGGTATTGCACGGTAACTTGGCACCAACGGGCGCGGTGGCTAAGATCACGGGTAAGGAAGGTTTGCGTTTCGAAGGCTTGGCCCGTGTTTATCACGGCGAAGAAGCGGCCTTGGCCGGTATTCTCAATGGCGAAGTAGTTGCGGGTGATGTCATCGTAATCCGTTACGAAGGTCCAAAAGGTGGCCCTGGTATGCGTGAAATGCTTTCCCCAACCTCAGCTATTATTGGCAAAGGCCTGGGTAAGGACGTCGCGCTTATTACGGATGGTCGTTTCTCCGGTGGCTCTCATGGCTTTGTAGTGGGTCATATCACACCGGAAGCCTTTGATGGCGGCCCGATTGCCTTAGTTGAGGATGGCGATAGAATTACCATCGATGCTGAGACTCGAGAAATCTCCCTGGATGTCAGTGACGCCGCGCTAGCCGAGCGTCGTAAATGCTGGAAACAACCTGCGCCACGTTACACTCGTGGTGTATTGGCCAAATATGCAAAAATGGTATCTAGCGCCTCGGAAGGTGCTGTCACCGATAAGTAATAATATGAGCGGCCACGATTAATTAGATGCATATTCGTTAGGCCGCTTGTAATTTACTTTATGCTGATAAAGCTATTCAACACTAAGGGCGCAGGTATTCATTTGTTCATATAGACACTTATTCGCTGTCATTATTCAGGCCAACGTTGTTTTTCATCAACACCTGTTCAGCCCGGTAGCTGGAGCGAACAAGTGCGCCTGATACTACTTCCATAAAGCCTTTATCCAGCCCCCACTGGCGATATTTTTCAAATTCTTGCGGTATCACATAGCGCTCAATCGGCAGGTGATTTACAGTCGGTTGCAGGTATTGGCCAAAGGTTAAAATATCACAATTTATCGCGCGTAAATCATCCATGGCTTCGATGATTTCATCTTCGGTCTCGCCCAGACCCAGCATGATGCTGGTTTTGGTGAGAACCTCCGGTTTGTATTCTTTGGCGTGCTTTAATACGGCGAGGGTTTGCTCGTAGGTGGCACGTGGGTCTCTAACTGGATGAGTAAGGCGCTTTACGGTTTCTACGTTTTGGGCAAATACGACAATACCGCTGTCGACTACAGTCTCTATGCTGCTTAAGATGCCTTCAAAATCGGGGGTGAGTGCTTCAACGGCTACATCAGGATTTTCGGCTTTGACCCGTCGAACAACTTCTGCGTAGTGGCCGGCTCCGCCATCTTCCAAATCATCGCGGTTTACCGAGGTTAGTACAAGGTACTTAAGTCCCATAAGTTTTACGGATTTCGCGGTGTTTTTGGCTTCATCTTTATCGAGCCAGCCTTGGGGATTGCCGGTGTTAACAGCACAAAAACGGCAAGCACGAGTGCAGGTATCGCCCATTAGCATTATGGTCGCAGTTCCTGAGCTCCAGCATTCGCTGATATTGGGGCACATCGCTTCTTCGCAGACTGTACTGAGCTTATGTTCGTGAACGATATTTTTAGTTCTGTCATAAATCGCACCGCCTTTTGCATTTATTCGCAGCCATGCGGGCTTTTTAAGGCGCTCTTGGGATTCCTGAACGGAGGCTTTAATGCCATTTTTAATCGCAGTGATACCTTTGTCATTGATGAATTTCTTTCCGCTTTTAATTGGTGCGGAGTGAATAAGAGTAGTGGGGATCAGGTTACGGTTGTTCATAAAAGTGGATTATTCTCAATCTTAGGCCCGGTGACTTGGGCAAATAAATAGTTTTCTGTCAGTTAAGTATGATTTGAGCAAGACACTTTTGATTGCGCAAAGCTTCATGTTTGCCGGGGAATAACTGGATCGCATTAGGGGTGATTAAAATTACCCGCTGATCCCTTAAGCAAATATAGCCAGATTTATACTCTTCAATCATATTGTCATCAATCCAGCTTAAATGGTGTTCAGGCGCCAGCTCTGCATAACCCAAACTACCGTCGGTCAGCGGGTCTTCAAAGCTAGCTCTGGATTTATGCAGTGCGATGGCGTCTTTTGCCAGTATCAGGAGCTTACCGTCATGAAATTCCAGTACCTGCACTTTTTCTGCATTCTCAAGCTGGAGAGAGTTAACGTTTTTTATGATGTCTGAAGTTCCGGAAATACTCATGCTCAACCTGATTCATAAAATAAGTCCAGATAATACTAAAGCTAGTGTTTATTTGCCAGAACGCTGTAAGTGCAATATCAGCCAATAATTCAATTGGATGTAAAAAGCGTTTGATTAAATCTCTATGTGTGGGCTTCTAATCTGCGGGCTTTATGATCCGAGAATGTTTTGGGTTTAGGGTTAGTCTATCTTGTTTATATTTAATAAGATTACTCATAACCTACACTAGCACTTGTCTTGTATTTGCCATATAGCGATGAATTTGACGTTCAATTTCAGGATCTATCATATTATCTGGGCGATAACCATTCGGGCAAGATAACCGTGGTGTTGTGCCAAATAGTCGGCAGATCAACGGGCGTTCCGAGTACACCGAGCAACCATTAGGGCCAAGGTGTACACAGTTCAATTCATTTAATGCCGCGTCATGTTCGGCATTTGTTTTCATCGGAAGACGTGACATTTCTTCCGGTGAAGTGGTCACAGGACCGCAACAATCGTGACAGCCTTTCTTGCACTCGAATGAGGGTATATTCTCTCGAAGACGGGCAATGATATGTCGATTAGTGTTCATCAATACACAACTCGCAGATAATTAGTGAGCACAGTTGATTAGTAATGAATCAATCGCTGTATTAAAAATTTCACTAGGTCGCATAACTTTGGTCACTTTTTCAATTTCAGGACGGTAATATCCACCAAGGTCAATATGGTGGCCTTGAGAGATGTTAAGATCTGAGATGATATTTACTTCATTTTCGGTGAGCGTCTCAGCCAGTTTGATAAAACGTGATTTTAACTCTGCATCTTCATTTTGCTCAGCAAGCGCCTGCGCCCAATACATTGCTAAATAGAAGTGGCTACCTCGGTTATCCAATTCACCTGATGTACGAGAAGGCGACTTGTCATTATCAAGAAATTTAGCCGTTGCTTGATCCAATGTTTTCGCAAGGATCTTCGCTTTGTGATTATTTGTTTTAATCCCAAGGTCTTCCAATTGATCAGTACTTGCTTTAGACGTATCTTGTCGGTGTATACAGTCGTTAATTGTTTGCTCAGTTTGGTTTTAGAAAATAGTGTATGTTAAGAGGATGGGGTTTGAAAGAGCTGGCTAAGTCGGCAATACACAGATACTGGCCGGGTTGATTCTCGGCTACTGGCTGAATGGCAATAATGCGGTATTGGAAACCCGCAAACAGTTCCTGTATGTCCTAAGATTTATTGGCTTGGATAAGAAATCTGCAGAGGTCTAATCCACCTGTAAAGGTGTTTAACTTCGCTATATTATGTTAACAATGGTGATTAATCATCATGGTCATGCTTTCTGTAATTGCTCTGATCAACTCCGTCTAAATTCAGTTGCTGCTGCATTTTGCTTTTATAACTACCTGACCGCCAAATTCTTTTGGCTTCATCTTCATCACCGCTACGGTGACAATCAACGCAGTTCTCATAGTCCCGGATACCTTCTTCAAGATGCTCCTCACGAATATTTGAACGAGAGTGTTCATGGCATCCATAACAGGTGTAGTTAGTATAGTCATTGTTAATATGACAAGTGGCGCATTCTGTATTGTGATCTTTGTCAAAACGAAAATACTTTTCGTGCTCAAACGTGGCGGGTAACCATGATTCATTGCTGTGACACTGTGAACAGTTACCTGTGATTTTTTTATGAAATCCATCGGCTGGATTGCTGTGACAGCTATCACACTGTTCCTTTACCGAGGTTTGGAGAAGTTCATGGGAGAACTGTCCAATAGGCCTGAAAGGTTGTACGCCTTTATGTTCACTATGGCAGGCCATGCAATCTTCTTCGACCAGCTTCTGATGGAAAGCTACATTCTTCTGTTCTTTATCAATAAGTAGACCTTTAGTCGTTTTAATACCGATATCCGCGACCGCATGACAGTCAATACACTGTTCTGCTGTACTGCCGATAAAAGGTGTATGGCAGGCAAAACAATCATCAGCGAGATCAATATGTGCTTCCACGGGCTTACCGGGACTGATCATAAACTGCGGTAACAAAAATACCAACATGACAAGTACAAACAGGTTGGCTGCTACGATAAGAGTGATTTGTTTTTTTTTCATTTCCATTGCCAAAAAAGAAGAATACTAAGAATGTGTGTCACACCAAGCACTGCAAAAGCAAGTGTGATTGGCAAATGAATGGTGCGCCACTGCTTCATCAAGTCATATGTAGTAGCATCCCAAAAGAGTCTCTTTTCAACTTCTTCATCGCTTAATCCCTGTTGCAGGTAGGTCTCTTTTTTCTCAGCAAGGAACCGCCTGGAACGATCCAGCAGGTATTTACCCGTCATGCCACTGATAACGTTGATCAACATGGCAAGCAAAGCCAGCCAGGGAAGAATGGCGTAAACGTGAACACCTGCATGCACTAGAATAAACAGCGCTCCAATCCAGGTCAGTGTTTCATGTACTTTCAGCAGCGTTTTTGGTTTACCGAAGCTGATCTTTTTTCGCTTGCGCAGTGAGTAAAAAAAAGAAGATAGAATTAGTAGGGTCCCAGGTATGCCGAGCCAGCGACCAATCCAGGCCAATTCAAACTGATGCAATACGGCATCTGTGATGAGGGTAGCCAGAATCAGAAAGCCAAACATCAGTAGGAATGGCATGACTTCTTTTCTTATGAGTGAACGCTGCATAATGACTCTCTAAGCTGCCAGTGTCAGATTGTTTTTTGGTCGGGTAATGCAGAGTAGGCAGTGACCCGGTTCAACATCTGCATCGGCCTGTTGATTATATTCTACTTCGCCCGATTCAATCATTGTCAGGCAGCTTCCACAACTGCCAGCACGACAACCGGAATCGACATCAACACCCTGAGCTTCGGCAAACTCCAGTAGTGATCCTGCATTCTTATCCCAGGAGAGTTTCTTTCCTGATTTACTAAAGGTAATACTGATATCCTTATCTAACGATTGACCGGTTTTAGCTTTCTCCTTGTCTTGTTGTACCAGTGTGGCGGGACCGAAAGATTCATAATAGATATCCCCGCTCTGCACGCCTAACTCCAATAAACCCGGAACCAAAGTCTCCATCATCGGTTTCGGACCGCAGATGTAAAATTGATAACGCTGAAGACCGAGTGTGCCACGTAAGAGTGGAATATCCACTCGCCCTTTGTGCTGGTAATCAACACCTTCACTCTCGTGCTCAGTAGGATTACTAAAACAGCAATACAAGTGAAATCGGCTATGCGCTTTCGCCAGAGAACGCAGATGCGCTAGCATTACCAGTTCACTGCCATTACGTACACCATAAAACAGCCAGATATCTCTTTGATTGTCGTTTTCTAGTAATGTATTAAGTATGCTGAGCATTGGCGTTATGCCGATCCCGCCACCAATCAAAACTACTGGAAGAGCTTCATCTTCGATCAGATGGAAGTGTCCAGAGGGTGCACGAATCTGCAGACGCATGCCTTCTTCCACATGATCATGAAAATAGTTGGATGAAACTCCAGGAGGAAGCTCTGGCTGATTGACTGGCGACTGGACCCGTTTGATAGATACTCGGTAATAATCGGGATGGTAGCGATCAGACAGTGAGTAACAACGTACCACCGTTTTTTCCTGACCTGTGGCAGCGTCCGCAATTAATAGCTTGAAAGTTAGAAATTGCCCTGCTTTGAATTTTGGCAGAGGTTTGCCATCAAGAGGTTTGAGATAGAATGAGCAGATTGATGCCTTGGCATCTTCAATCTCTCGACGTATTACAATAAATTCCCTAAATCCTTTCCATCCAGTATCTTCATATAGCAATACATCATCCAGTCTGTCGGCATTTTCTGTTATACAAGCAGTCTCGCTAGTTTTATCTTTAAGCTTCCTGCGCCGGTGATAGAGACCGAACATCATAATCAAGCCGACCTGGGCGATGATCACCACAAATATGATTAATGCAAGATATCCGGTTGACATAAAGGCGTATCCTTATCCATACAATGGAGCACTGTCTGTTCGATAGTTAGAGCTTAACATGGAATTTATGAACTGAAGCTGAAAAACCGCTTATTTGTTGGGACAAAAATATTTTTATCTGTTGGACGTGATCTGTATCAATTCAATCGTAGGGATAGCGATAGGCACGATATATTAGATTCAGCGCCAAGAATGGCTTGCCCCAAAAGTGGCTGATGTATTCCTACATCAGTTCATGTTCTCCTATTACTTCGTATATCTTCAAAAAGTAAAATTTATAACTATCGCTTTGTTCTCCTTGCCAGTTGTATCCTTCGGTCATCGTAATTATGACAATTAAATCAGTTCAGCAGATCTAGTCAGTGATGGGCTATGGCAAGGATTGCCTAAAACTTGGCTCTTTCAAAAATATAATCAATTTTTTTTGCACTTGTGCCTTTAAAATCTAGCGTTCATTTAAATCGTTAAATCTGAGTTATTACAAGTATTTTTTTGCTTAGATCTACCTTTGAACGTAACAAGTAGCAATATCTGGAGCATAGGAAAACGGGCTTGTTTAAAATCAACTCTATTTCTTGACGGTAAGTTCGTCGTGAAGGGTGTGAGCGCCTTCCGAGGCAAGCGCAATTCTGATCGCCTCATCCTTCTGCGCCTGACTGTCGAGCATCCCGGTCAACCGCACATCACCCTTGCGTGTCACGACCTTGATATCGAAGACCTTGAGCGATTCGTTCTGAATCAGGGCCGCTTTCACATTCTCGCTTACGTCGTTGTCCGAAACATGCCCAAGGGTTTCCGAGGCTACCGGCGGCTTGCTACAGCCACCCACCACCGACATCGCAGCTATTGTAGTGGCTAACAGAAAATATTTAGTGAATTTATTCATATGAGGTAGTCTCCAATTGGTAGGTCATCATATAGATTTGACCCAGAAAGCGCTAAGTAAATGATGGAATGACTTTAAACCATGAACCTGAATTGAAACTGAAAAGCTGATATGATCGATAAGACCTTTTTTTAGGCGGCATTCGACGTCAAAACTAATGGGTGTCTGACCGATAGCATATCGGCATATTCTAAGTTCGTAGAGATTAAAATATATTTTTTGGGGCTGACAGAAGATGTCGAAATCAAGAATTTTTCGGCTGCTTCGTTTGCCGATAGCTTAAGTGATTACCTGGATCCTGGTAAAGGTTGATGAACAACGAAACAACGAAATTTCAAAGCTCGCTAAAACCGATTTTACTACCTTTTACCCAAGTTGCCGAGGACGTAGCTGCTGACCTTTATGTGCTTCCAGAAAAAGGACTTTCTAGTGCGGAGGCAACACAGCGATATTCCCAATACGGCCCCAACCACCTTTGCGAAGCCCAAGCTCCTTCGACGTGGTCAGTATTCTTTGGCCAGTTCAAAAGTATCCTGATTCTAATTCTATTGAGTGCTGCGCTACTTTCTGCTCTGATCGGCAATATTAAGGATGGCATCGTTATCTTAGTTGTGGTCTTGATCAATACATCGCTTGGCTTCTATCAGGAGTATCGGGCTGAACAGAGCTTGGCAGCGCTTAAGAATATGTTACCGATGAAAACCCGCGTCAGGCGAGACGCCCAGTCTCTCGAGATTCCGGTGAAGGAATTGGTGCCGGGAGATATTGTGCTATTGGAAGCGGGTGATCTTGTTCCCGCTGATGGTCGATTAAGCACAGCGGTTGGCGTGGAAGTCGATGAGTCTGCCTTAACCGGAGAGTCGCAAGCCCTTGCAAAAGATCCCCTGGCGCTTTCAGACCGAGACTCGGCTATCGGTGATCGGCTTAATATGGTCTATATGAATACACTGTTGACCCGCGGCCGTGCCGAACTGATCGTCACGGCTACGGGCGTACAAACCGAGATGGGCCGTCTGTCGGAGGAATTGGCAGCAACCGAAGAAGCACCTTCACCTCTGCAAATTCAGCTAGATAGTCTGGGCAAGCGCTTGGGAATAATTGCGTTGACGCTAGTCGGTCTACTGTCTTTCTTCAAACTACTCCGTGGCACGGAAATTAGCTCAATCATTATAGATGCTATCGCGCTAGCAGTCGCTGCCATCCCGGAAGGTTTGCCCGTGGTGGTGACTGTCACACTTGCACTTGGCATGCACAAAATGGCGCAGCAACGCGCGATCGTGAAACGCCTTGCCAGCGTCGAGACATTAGGATGCACAACCGTTATCTGTTCTGACAAAACCGGCACACTCACACTCAACCAAATGACAGCAAGAGCGTTTTATTACCAAGGGGAACGCTTTGAGGTGTCCGGAGAGGGTTATCGACCAGAAGGTAGTATCAAGGTCCTGAACAAGCAAGAATCCATGCCAGATCTGTCACCGCTGGCCATGGCACTCATCGCCTGCAATGATAGTCAGGTCACAGACGGTAAGGTTGTAGGTGATCCGATGGAGGCGGCATTGCTGATCCTATCCGAAAAAGGAGGCTTTAACCGACTCGAAGTGACCCAGCGCTACCCTCGAATTGCTGAAGTTCCGTTCGATACGGCAAACAAGTTTATGGCCACTTTTCATCGCTACGACGATCAAGTGCAGGTCTGTGTCAAGGGAGCGCCAGATGTTTTGTTGTCACTTTGTGAACGGCAGCTCACAGGAGACACCGAGCAATTGATGAGTGCTCAGGACCGGGAAACAATCGATTCTGAATATCTTGAATTCGCCAGCGATGGTCTTCGTGGTTTGCTAATTGCTTCACGAATGATTCCGGCTGACGAGTTTGACTCAAAGGCAGATTTAGCAACATGGGTTAATGACTTGACCTTCCTCAGCCTGATTGGTTTGATGGATCCGCCAAGACCAGAGGCAAAGCAAGCGATTGCCGAATGCAAACAGGCGGGCATCGCGGTCAAGATGATCACCGGTGACCATAAGTCAACTGGCACCGCAATTGCCAAGGAACTTGGACTGGAGGGTAACTCGATCACGGGCGCAGAGCTGGATAAGATGGATTCCATGCAGCTCGCCACTCTCATAAACGATACCACGGTTTTTGCCCGCGTCACGCCGGTCCACAAAGTAAAAATCGTGCGTGCGCTGCAATCAAAAGGGCATGTGGTCGCCATGACTGGCGACGGTGTTAATGATGCACCCGCCCTGAAAAGCGCTGATATCGGCGTGGCCATGGGAATCAACGGCACGGCAGTGGCGAAAGAAGCTGCCACCATGATATTGATCGACGATAACTTCGCAACCATTGTGCAGGCGGTAAAAAGAGGGCGTACTCTTTACGACAACATTCTGAAGTTTGTTCGATTCCAGTTATCGACCACCATTGGCGCGATTCTAAGTGTTTTTTTCGCGCCTCTAGTTGGTTTGCCCGAGCCATTTACACCTATTCAAATCCTCTGGGTCGCGATCATTATGGATGGTCCCCCAGCCATTTCGCTCGCTCTTGATGCCGGGCGTCCTGGCATTATGTCTGAATCACCGCGTCATCGAGACGAACCTATCCTGCCTGTTTTCCGACTTGCCAAGATTATTGTTTTCGGGATTACCATGATGGTAGGTACACTTTCGGTTTTGTATTACGGGCTGCAAACGGGCACCGAGCAACGTGCGCTAACTCTTGCATTCACGACCTTTGTGATGTTTCAGGTGTTTAATGTATTCAATGCACGTAACGAAAACACACCATCAATAAACCGACATATGTTCAATAACATAATGCTTTGGATGTCACTTGGCGTGGTCGTTAGTCTTCAGGTACTTGCTATCCACTGGCCACCTGCACAAGCCATCTTTAGTGTGAGTAGTATATCTTTCGCTGACTGGTGTATCGTTCTCGGGGTAGCGGCATCGATCCTCTTCTTTGAAGAAGCACGTAAACGAGCTGCGATAATGCTAAAACCTCAGCACTAAAAGAACAAATCAGCGCTGCAGAGAAAACCAGAAACCACCTATGAATGGCTGTTTTATTCTTTTATGCATTAAAGTTACCTTATGAACGTTATGTGGTATTTTTTAGAAACGAGCAAGTGGTGGCATTAGTAAAGGTATTGCTTTTTTATAAAGAGACGGCATTAACTCAATATTCAAACTGGCTAAATTCTCATAAATAAAGTGTTGCATTGATCAATTGAACTCACACTCAAAACCGTTACTTTGATTTGATCTTTTGGCTCCAAATTTAGAAGTATATGAATGTCTGCTTTCAAACCTATTCGAGACCTAAAGTGCGGAAGCACTGAACGGCAGACTTGCGGACTTCACAGGCACAAGAG
>TARA_R110001592_G_scaffold1874_26_pt1 | contig 12618 bp, 10 predicted proteins | sample TARA_R110001592 | Tara Oceans TARA_R110001592 (sample SAMEA4398387) | marine metagenome | biome: Polar Biome; feature: [SRF] surface water layer (ENVO:00010504); material: water (ENVO:00002006), including particulate matter (ENVO:01000060) such as... | depth 5 m
AAATCATCCTTGCCGTATGAAATCACAGACTCCATTTTATGAGAGCGAAACGAGCGGGTGAGCGCTAAAGTATGAATAGCCTCTAGGATGCTGGTCTTGCCACTTCCGTTAATACCGTGAATGAAATTAAACGTGCATAGCGACTGCATATCCACGTATTGTAAATTCCTGAAATTATAGATGCCGAGTTTTTCTAAGCGCATAACGCGCACCATTCATCGCGCAGCGTTAGCTTATGTTTAAGAACAAATAATATATGGGGGAGGGGAGAACACATGAGGATGACACGCTCGTATTTCAAAAAAACATACCGTAAAAATAGAGCGCGCCCGAAAAACCCAACATTACAAACGCATTGGCATTACAACATACTGACAATTACTACCATCCGCCTCTTCTATTAAAGCCGAACTGTTAGCATCAGAAAGCGAGAACTTGGCAGACTCCCCATTAATAGCCGACAAAACATCAAGCAAATAGCTAACATTAAAGCCAATCTCAAGGCTATCTCCCTGATACTCCACAGCCACTGTTTCCTCTGCCTCTTCCTGCTCAGGGTTATTGGCCACAATACGAAGCTCACCGCTCGTTAACAACATCCGAATTCCGCGATACTTTTCATTCGACAAAATCGCGGTCCGCGCAAACGCTTGCTTAAGATCAGCTCTTGAGCCCAACACCACCTTAGTGCTATTGCGAGGCAAGACGCGCTCGTAATCAGGGAACTTGCCGTCGATGAGCTTAGATGTGAAGGTGAAATCAGTGGTGACTACCCGTATATGATTGCCACCAACAATGACTTCCGCGTCCTGGTCTTCGTTCATTAGCAAGCGTGCGAGCTCGACCACGCCTTTCCTTGGAACAATAACCTGCGCCACCTGATCCACATGGATATCACCTTCGAAGGTCGCCATAGCCAAACGGTGGCCATCAGTGGCTACCACGCGCAACTGACCCTCAGTCACTTCAAACAACATACCATTCAAGTAATAACGCACGTCTTGCTGCGCCATGGCAAAGCTAGTTCGTTCGATAAGACGCTTTAAATCACCTTGTTTTAAAGTGAAGGATTGCCCGCCCTTGGACTGCTCAACACTGGGGAAATCATTCGCCGCTAAGGTAGAAAGCTGAAAGCGGCTGCGCCCTGACTTCAAGATTAGCTTTTGCTCATCCAACTGAAAGCTGATAGTGGAGCCATCGGGTAGAGCCTTGCAGATATCAACTAACTTCCGCGCCGGCACTGTAATCTCACCAGACACACCAGCATCATCATCAAGATGAACTCGACCAATCAGCTCGACTTCCAAATCGGTGCCGGTCAGCGCCAACTCCTGACCGTTTAATACAAGCTGCACATTCGCCAATATCGGTAAGGTCTGTCGGCGCTCAACTACACCCGCCACAAGGTTCAAGGGCTTGATCAACGCTTCCCGCGAAATCGAAAATTTCATGCGTTCGGTTCCTGTTCTTTTAAGTATCTGTTCAAAGGTTATGGAATACTAATAAGTCTACTTTAGTATATAAAGCCCAACTAAAACATCAGCTTGTCAGTAGTCGGATCAAATTTTGGTAATCTTCTCGTATATCACCATCACTTTCGCGTAATTCTTTTATTTTCCTGCAGCCGTGAAGCACTGTCGTATGATCACGACCTCCAAAACCTTCGCCGATCTCAGGCAAACTGTGATTCGTTAGCTCCTTAGATAAGGCCATCGCAACTTGACGCGGACGCGCCACCGACCGGCTGCGACGTTTTGACATAAGGTCGGCGATCTTTATTTTGTAGTATTCAGCAACCGTGCGTTGAATATTATCCAAACTCACCTGCTTATCCTGCAGTGCCAATAAGTCCTTCAGCGACTCTTTAATCAGGGGAATATCTATAGGCTTCGCCATAAATCGTGAGCTGGCTATTACTCGCTTTAATACCCCCTCTAACTCCCGCACATTCGACCGCACACGCTGCGCTATGAAAAAAGCGGCGTCAGAGGGAAGTGTGGCCTTTTCTTGCTCTGCTTTCTTTAACAGAATCGCCACCCGCGTTTCCAATTCCGGCGGCTCTACGGCAACCGTCAAACCCCAGCCAAACCGCGACTTCAAACGCTCTTCTAAGCCCTTGATTTCCTTAGGATACCTATCGCAGGTAAGAATCATTTGCTGTCCGCCCTCAAGCAGGGCATTAAACGTATGGAAGAACTCTTCCTGGGAGCGATCTTTACCAGAGAAAAATTGAATATCATCGATAAGTAGCGCATCAACAGAACGATAATAGCGCTTGAATTCGTTAATAGCATTTAGCTGAAGTGCTTTTACCATATCAGCAACAAAGCGCTCGGAGTGTAAATAAACCACCTTCGCATTTGGGTTTTGCTGCATTAAAGCATTACCTACCGCGTGCATTAAATGGGTTTTACCAAGCCCCACGCCCCCATAAAGGAAAAGCGGGTTATAGCCACGACCGGGATTGCTTGCTACTTGACGCGCCGCTGCGCGCGCCAACTGGTTAGACTTACCTTCAACAAAGGTATCAAAAGTATACGACTCCATTAAAGAGCTCTGATGCCGGATACCCCCCTCAACCTCTACTTGCCGCTGACCGGTAATAATTTGCGGTGAATACGCCACCGGAGCAGATTGAGACGCTGGCTGACGCGATTGAGGGCGTGCAAAAGCATTATTATTTGATGGCGACGTTAGCACCGGCTGGGTAGAGCGCTCGCTGGGCGATGGCGCCGCAATAACAGCGGCGCCAGGGCCATTCGCTAGGCGATCAGCAATACCAAGCTCTACCTGTACTATTTTACCCGGCGGCGATAGCTCCGATACCAACTCGACAATACGTGAATAAAAACGGTCACCAACCCAGTCACGCACAAACCGATTCGGCGCAATCAACCGTATTAAGTCCCCGGCAAGCTCAACCCGCAGTGGTCTGATCCAAGTGTTAAATTGCTGAGAGGGCAACTCGTCTTGCAAATGCGCAATACATTTCTGCCACGTAACTTCCGGCAACACAATTCTCCACTTTTTGATAAATTTGAGCGTAAACCACCTACCAAAAACAAGCATTGGGCAGGTGGTTTTTAAATCTAATTAGCACACTATTCTACTCGCGAACAATGCGGTTATCCACAAAATTCAAAAACAATTCCAAGCTCAGAAAAAACGAAAATCCCTTTACTATCAATACGATAAACCTATATGTCGGGCATTGACAAAAAGTTCCGGAAAACCACTCACATGTTGATAACAACAATAAAAACCTGTGGGTAAGCTGTGCGCAAACTGTAACTTACGAGTGGACCACCTATATAAAGGAAAACATGCAACTAAAGCCTACAAGTCATTGCTATTAGGCCTGATGTCCACTAAAATTCGCGATCCGATTTTTCACTGTCTCTGCAATAAAGTTGGAGGCAGTACCAGTAGCCCAGCTACTGGCTTATTTATGTTACGGACGAAATCATGAGTAAAAGAACATTCCAACCAAGTAATCTTAAAAAAGCACGCAACCATGGTTTCCGTGCTCGCATGGCAACTAAAAACGGCCGTGCTTTAATTAATCGCCGCCGTGCAAAAGGTCGTACAGTTCTATCTGCTTAATAACAATTAAGCGATAAGGTATGCTGGCTTAACGGTGGATTTTCAATTTGAGAAATCTTCACGCCTGTTGAATGCCAGCGAGTACCAAGCGGTATTCGACGAGTCACGTCTGAAAGTTTCAACCGCTGAACTACTGTTTCTAGCGCGCAAAAATAATCTCGGCCGTGGTCGTCTAGGCTTAGTAATAGCAAAGAAGAACGTAAAGCTCTCTGTGCAACGCAATCGCGTAAAACGCGTTGTAAGAGAGACGTTCCGGCTAAATCAACACAAGCTGAAAGGAATTGATGTCATTGTGTTAGCTAGGCGCGGTCTGGGCGATATCGATAACAAGCAGCTTCATGAAACCTGTAATCAGCTTTGGTACCAATTAGAAAAACGAGCTGAAAAACGCTTTCGTCAGCAAGAGGGCTAGTCAATATGCAGCGCTTGCTTATCGCCTGCATCCATTTTTACCGCCTGTTTATCAGTCCGCTGATGGCTCCGCATTGCCGTTTCTATCCCAGTTGCTCAAGCTACGCTGTAGAAGCCCTACAACAACACGGTGCTGTGCGCGGCAGCTGGCTTAGCCTAAAACGTATTTGCCGATGTCAGCCCCTAAGTGACGGCGGTTACGATCCTGTACCACCCTGCCACTGTCCTTCCACAGAAATCACACTTTCAAGGCATTCAAGCAATGATTGATTTTCAGCGCTATCTTCTCATCGCCTCCATCGCTGCACTATCACTGATGTTATTGGTGGAATGGCAAAAATTCGAGCCTAATACTCCCGTCATTACTAGCACTAATAGCAGCAACAGCAGTACAACTGCGGCGCCCACTACTAGCAATGACAGCGGTGATTTACCCGCTATTATTAGCAGCGATGACCTCACTACTATCAAAGCGAACGCCGGTGTCAGCACTAAGTACATCACTGTTGAAACCGACGTATTAGACTTGAAAATAGACTTACATGGCGGCGACATCGTTTACGCGGGTCTACCAGACTACACCATGAGCTTAGAATCTAATGATCCCTTTGTTATTCTTGAAAAAAATGATACCCGAAACTACATAGCTCAAAGCGGGTTAATCGGCAGCAATGCCACAGACACCTCAGAGGGTAGACCCCAGTTTGCAGCAACGAATGCTAATTACGTTCTGCAGGACGGGTCTGACACCTTAAATATAGATTTACATTATCAGTACAGCGACGCCATCACGATCATCAAACGCTTTCGCTTAAGCCGCGGCGAATATCTCATTAACGTTGAATACTTGGTCGACAACCAAAGCGATGCGCCATTCCAGGCAAGCTTTTTTGGCCAATTAAAGCGCGGCGATAGCGCTGATCCAAGCGTGAATGATGAGGGCGGTATGTTTGCTATGAAGCCTTTCATTGGCGTGGCATATGCTACCAATGAAGACTTGTACAACAAAACCACCTTCAGCAAGATGCAAGACAAACCTGTAAAAGCCAGCGTCAATGGCGGCTGGATTGGGGTAATACAGCATTATTTTGTCAGCGCCTGGGTACCACCAGTAGACAGCGTAAATGAACTAAGTACTATCGTGACCAAACAGGGCATGAACATAGCGCGTGTTACCAGCGCCGCAGTCACAATTGCACCGCGCAGCCAAGGTACAATAAGCGCCGATTTCTACACCGGTCCCAAAGATCAATACAGCCTACAAGAGATATCACCGGGACTAGAGCTCACCGTAGACTACGGCTGGCTGTGGTGGATCGCACAACCTCTATTCTGGTTACTGACAAAAATACATTCCGTCCTAGGTAACTGGGGTTTCTCAATCATCGCGGTGACTATTCTGGTAAAGGCCGCCTTTTTCCAGTTGAATCAAAAAGCCTTCACCTCTATGGCAAATATGCGCAAATTTCAGCCCAAGCTAGCTGAAATCAAGGAGCGCTACGCGGATGATCGTCAGAAACAATCTCAAGCCATGATGGATCTGTATAAGAAAGAAAAAATTAACCCTCTCGGCGGGTGCCTGCCAATGGTCGTTCAGATGCCGGTATTTATCTCTCTTTACTGGGTATTAATGGAAAGTATCGAGTTGCGCCACGCACCGTTTATCCTATGGATACATGATTTGTCAGCGATGGACCCTTACTTTGTGCTGCCGCTAATCATGGGTCTATCCATGTTCATACAACAGCGTCTAAACCCAGCACCACCAGACCCAATGCAAGCTAAAATAATGCAGTGGATGCCAATCGTATTTACTTTTTTCTTCCTGTTTTTCCCAGCGGGCTTAGTATTGTATTGGGTCGTAAACAACACTTTATCTATTATTCAGCAATACATTATTACTAAGCGCATTGAAAAAAGCGGCTTGCCCTCCCGCTAAGCCACAGTGGATTACTCTACTGACACCATTGCCGCTATCGCCACGCCACCCGGAAAAGGTGGCGTTGGTATCGTCCGTATCTCTGGCCCCAAGTGTCAAGATATTGCCCGCGCAATGCTCGCTGTAGAACAATTAACCCCCCGCCATGCCCACTACGGTAACTTTCTAGAAACTACCCCAAGCGGCACCGCAACCATAGATCAAGGTATCGCCTTATTCTTCCCCGGACCGAACTCGTTTACGGGCGAAGATGTCCTAGAACTGCAAGGTCACGGTGGCCCAGTTATACTCGACTGCTTGTTGCGCACAGTGATAAACCAAGGCGCCAGAATGGCAAGGCCAGGTGAATTTTCAGAGCGTGCATTTCTAAACAACAAAATAGATCTGGCCCAGGCAGAAGCCATAGCGGACTTAATTGACAGCGCGTCTGAACAAGCGGCAAGACAAGCCCTACGCTCTTTGGAAGGGGTATTCAGTAAGGAAATAAATTCCCTAGTAGAAGCTATCACCATGCTAAGGATTTACGTCGAGGCCGCAATAGATTTCCCGGAGGAGGAAATCGATTTCATTAGCGATGGACGAGTCGCCAGCGAACTCCAAAGTATTAAGCTCCATCTCGAAACCGTCTTTAACTCAGCAAAGCAAGGCAGCATACTCCGCGAGGGCATGACAGTCGTCATCGCAGGAAAACCCAATGCGGGGAAATCTAGCTTGCTGAACGCCTTAGCTGGACGAGAATCTGCCATTGTCACGGATATCGCGGGTACCACCAGAGATGTATTACGAGAAAACATTTTAATCGACGGTATGCCGCTACATATCATAGACACCGCCGGCTTGCGCGATAGCGAAGATCCCGTGGAAATAGAAGGTATAAAACGCGCCTGGGCGGAAATAAGCCAAGCTGATCGGATACTCCTTGTCATCGACAGCAAAAATATAATGACCGACGAACCAATTATTCCGCCGGAATTTGATGTGTTTGTAAAACAAAAGAAAATAAGTCTGATCTACAATAAATGCGATTTAACAGGTCAAACAGCTGGATTACAGGACGATGCGATAAGCCGCGTTTACCTTTCAGCGAAGCACAATCAGGGCATTGATACCCTAAGAGAACATTTAAAATCTTGCGTCGGCTACGACGGCGGTGATACCCCCTTTATTGCCCGTCGCCGCCACATTGAAGCCTTAGAGCAAGGCCGCAGCCATATTCTAACCGGCGAACAACAGCTACTGACATACAACGCCGGAGAGCTTTTAGCAGAAGAACTACGCTTAGCACAAAATTCTCTTGCCGAGATTACCGGCGAATTTAGTTCAGACGATCTTCTCGGGCGTATTTTTTCCAGTTTCTGTATCGGAAAATAATGCCCCCACGATACACATCTTCAATAGCGAATAATGCGCAATAAAGGCTACACTTAAAGTCGTTACAGCATACCAAAGGATTGCCGATGCACCGACTTACCCTAACACGTAGCCTTACTATCTGCGCCGTTACCTTCTCGCTTTGCACTCCCGTCACCGCGAGCTTATGGAATCCCGACGAACTTCCCGTCGTACTCACCCCCGCTAGGCTTAAACAGAACCGCAGCGAAGTCCCTGCCAGTGTGAGCGTCATCGACCGGGATATGATCACGGCTTCTGGTCTAAGGGATATCCCGGAACTATTTCGTCTGATACCTGGCACCTCCGTGGGCGCTAGAGACGGGTGGAATTATGTAGTGAGTTATCACGGCACGAATTACCGGGATTCCCGTCGCATGCAAGTCCTCATCGACGGACGCTCTGTGTATCAGTCAGGATTAGCTACTGTTGACTGGAACGACATACCCATCACCATACAAGACATCGAGCGAATCGAGGTAGTGCGCGGGCCTTCCAGCGCGAGTTACGGCGCCAACGCCTTTCTAGGTGTCATTAATATTATTACCCGCCATCCAAGTGATATAAACGAATACGAAGTCAATATCCTCAGAGGCACAGAAAATACCGAAAACTACCGCCTCAGCCACGCTAATGAATTCCTGAACGGCACGCTCCGATTTACTATAGCCAGTAATCACGACGACGGCTTCGATATAGACAGAAACGGTGACGAACGTTTAGATAGCAAATCGAACCAGCTTTTCAATACCCGTTACGAAACCCTTATTGATGAATACGCCATTAGCGTGGGTGTTGGATATAAGTCCGGTGAGATCACAGATGACCTTGCTGACGAAGACGTAACACAACCATATGCAGAAACCGACGATTACTATTTGTCAGCGCAAATAGAAAAAGAGTTCTCCGCTGTCCATCAATTAGCCCTGCAATATGATTTTTCGGCCCAAAAACAAATACGCCGTTGGACTGCAGAATTACCGCCTTCCTTCATCGGTCTAGACGATAACCCATCAACACTTGTACGCGGCGACGCCAATGAAGATATACGCAGCAGTAGAACCGACATCGATTTGCAAGACACCTATATTTGGAGCGACAGCCTGAAGACAGTCGCCGGTGTCCACCTAAGAAGATCGCGGGTATCATCAGAAACTTACTATGGCAGGACACTGACGAGTAATAACTACCAATTATTTTTTAATATTGAAAAAAATATAACAGATAAATTCACAATCAATAGCGGTGGGTCTTACGAATACGAGCAAGATGTCGGCAAGAACTTTTCACCTCGAATTGCTGCACACTATCATGTGAATAAAAATAGTAGTTTTAGAGCTATTTATTCTGAAGCAATACGAACCCCGGATTTATTGGAAACATCCGCAAACTGGACATATACCGCACGGAATGTGAGGCCAGCATCAAACGGCGAAACAGAGGGTATACTTCTAATAACTGCAAAAGGTAACCCCAACGTCAAACCTGAAAAAATAGAATCAAGAGAAATAGGCTACTACGGAAACTTCAATAAATACCACCTACAATGGGATGTAAAAATATTTCATGATAAGTTGAATCAGCTAATATCAAATTCAATAGCCCTCGAAAGATTCAATCCCGTTAATAGCGGGAACTTGACCCAATCAGGCATTGAAACCGAAATTGACTATAGACCAAATAGAAAATGGTTAGTCCACATTAGTTATGCTTACATAAAGAGTAAGGCATATAGCAACAGTGATCTTTCCTTTACACCAAGTACTGAAACCAGTTTTACACCAAAAAATTCAGGTAGCGCGCTCATAAGCTATCGCAGCAATAACAATATTCAAATCTCATTCCTACAATACTATGCGCGGTCAATAGGTACTTCCCAGAATAAATATTCTCGCAGTGATATACGACTATCTAAGATAGTGAATTTTTCAGACAGCGAAATAGAAATATCGTACTCGGGCCAATATAGACATGACGAAGACAGTGAGCTGCTCAGTAGCAATATATACACCAACGATCTTCGTCAATTTATTGGAATAAATTTTCGATACTAGTATCTACCAGAGTCAGGGATTAGCCTCTTGGTAAAACGACTTTACGGCCTAGCAATAACAGCGTTGATTTTGGTATCAACCTTGGCCTTTAGCGATGATGAAATTATCGTTGATCTCATACTGCCTGTAAAAAATAACACATTAAATGTTTTATCAAAAAAAATCGCTAACAATCCCTACTTTACCGTTAACTCTTATATAAACACACCACCCGAAGATGATGCCAAAGGTGACATCTTAATCATCGTATCCGAGAAATTACTCCCGCTATTATCCGATAATCGTTATAAAGCAAAATTCGCACTTTACGTAAACTCACTTGAATATCTTGATAAAGATATTGAAAACACTGCTGCACTTTTTTCAGACCAACCTCTATTTAGACAAGTCTCTCTCATAGAAGCCATCTTTAATGGCAAGCCTATACAGCTAGGAATTGCCTATCAAAATAAAAAATATGAAAAAATATTAGACGACCTTAGTAATACTTTCTCTTCCATGAAAATTAATATTAGAGAAATTGATAATGTAAATATTATTAGATCTATTAACAAGATAATCCAGAAAAATGATGTACTCCTAAGCACCGCTGAAAATAACATATATAACTCAGACACTATTCGTTCTATTTTACTTAGTAGTTATCGACATCAAACACTCGTTATTGGACCGACTGAAGGTTTTGTTAATGCGGGCGCACTGGGAACGGTATTATCGACATCTGATCAATACACATTAGATATTATAAAAATGGTGAATCAATATATAACAACCAAAAAGTTGCCGCCTTCACAATACCCGAGTAACTTTTCAGTGAAAATAAATTACAGTGTTGCAGAATCCCTCGGTCTTAATATTCCGTCAGAAGAAGAATTAAGAATGCTCATACCCGACGGGGAAATACAATAATTATGCTTATTAAGTTAGGAAAAAACACTCTCTTTCGGCAAATACTAATTGCCGGAATTTCACCTGCTCTATTAGTCTTCTTTTCCTTGTTTACATATTCACTTGTCACACGCCTTAACGATGCCGCCATCAACCAAAGAGAAATTACTACCAAAATAGCAGAAAATATTGCAGCCTCTAGCGAACTTGCCATTATTAGCGGCAACGAAGCACAGCTTAAATACATTATGAAATCGGCTTTGACAAAAGACATACTTGCTATAACCGTTTTTAATTCAATAACAAAAAAAACCATTAATTTAAAATATAATAATAAGCCATATAAACATATCAACATAATCACCGTACCCATATTTCAAAGTAGCATAAACATCAGTGACTCTTTTACTGGCGAAGGAAGTAATAGTGACAAATCACGAAAAGAGATTGGTTTTGTTACTATTGAAAATTCTAAAAAACAGTTATCTAAACTACAAAGTAGAATCATCCTAGTTTCTACATCAATTGCTGCATTATCTATTTTCTTTTGTATTATTCTAGCTTGGATTATAAGTCGTCGGTTATCAAAGCCGCTGGCCGAAATTAATCTATTTACAAAAAATATAGCAGCCGGAAATCTTAGCAGCCGCCTTAATGTGGAGGGTGAAGGTGAGCTCGGTGAACTACAAAATCATATAAATGAAATGGCCAAGAGTTTAGATAGCCAACAAAAAGAACTCGAACACCGCTTCGCAGAACTACAGTCCGCAAAAACAGCTGCAGACGAAGCTAATAAAGCGAAAAGTCTTTTTCTGGCAACAATGACGCATGAACTAAGAACACCAATGAACGGCGCCCTGGGAATGCTGCAACTGTTATCAACGACAGACATAAACTCAGAACAAAGTAATTATATCGACATTGCTATAAATTCAAGTGAGCATCTTCTAAATATTGTTAATGATATTCTTGATTTTTCCAAAATTGAAAAAGGCGATCTTGAACTAGAAAAGCGCCTTTGTTCACCAGCTTCATTATTTGATGTAATACTCACGCCGCTTGAATATGAAGCCAAGAAGAGCGGCATCGACTTCAATTACAGTATTACCCCAGAGTTAGAATCAGTAAAAGTTTACCTCGACGATGTACGTGTTCGACAAATCATCCTAAATCTGGTTTCCAACGCTGTTAAATTCACTCACAGTGGAAGCGTCACCATTACCTTGTCTAGCGAAAAGCGTGACCAAGAGCATTTATGTTTAACACTCTGTGTTACTGACACCGGCATCGGTATTGCCGCTTCGGATCAAGCTATTATTTTCGACAGCTTCAGACAAGCTGATGGATCAAATCAACGGCGCTACGGTGGATCCGGTTTAGGTCTCGCTATTGTAAAGCGCCTATGTGAGCTAATGAATGCAGATTTGACGATGAATAGTAAACTTGGCGAGGGCACACAATTTACTATCCATTTGGAATGTCAGTACGAATCACAACAAATTGAAGACTCTATCGTCACCCCTCAAAATATTCTTCTCGGTAAAAGAGTCCTTATTGTCGAAGACAACCCCGTCAACCAAATGCTAGTAGCCAACATCGTAAAGCGTTGGAATATGACCGCAATCACTGCAAACAATGGCAAGGAGTGCTTGATCGAATTACAGCGCCAACCAATCGATATCGTCTTAATGGACCTACAAATGCCTGTAATGGACGGCTATGAGGCCAGCAGACAAATACGTCTACTAACAGGTTTCAAGTCTCTGCCTATTATTGCGCTCACCGCAAATAACGTCCAAGAAGACAAAGAGCGCTGCTTCTCTATTGGAATGAATGACTTCTTAAGCAAGCCTGTATCACTGAGTCTTTTAAAGGAAAAAGTCAGTTATTGGCTAAGCCAAGTAGAGTAGGTAAACATTAGCTAAGGATGTGGATAAACACTCTTAATATAGCCACTTACCCACAGGCAAAAAAAAGACGCCAAGTTATCCACATTCCATCCACCATCCCTACCCATGATTTTGACACCTTATATGTGGATAAAAGACCTACTTATCATTGAGATAAAACCTTATTAATCATGCATTTAACTAAGTTATCAACAAAATACCGTTTCTTAATAACTATATTTAATATAAGTAACTAAGATATAAAAACTATATATGTATATACATAATTAGATAAACATACTTGATTAAAAATTCACCAATTCATTGCAGGACTGATAGATCCACGTATAATTTCGCGTCTTCATTCAAACTCATTCTCAGGTGTTTCGTGGATTATCCGCAAAGCTACGATGTTATTGTTATCGGCGGTGGTCATGCCGGTACG
>TARA_R110001592_G_scaffold10354_2_pt1 | contig 12611 bp, 9 predicted proteins | sample TARA_R110001592 | Tara Oceans TARA_R110001592 (sample SAMEA4398387) | marine metagenome | biome: Polar Biome; feature: [SRF] surface water layer (ENVO:00010504); material: water (ENVO:00002006), including particulate matter (ENVO:01000060) such as... | depth 5 m
TATTGCTTCTAAACCATTTAAGTATCCAACATCTCCTATATCAGCTTCGTCTATATAACCTACCTCCACATAATTAGTTGCAACATAATCAGCTTGTGCTCCTGCAACTGTAGCATTGTAAGCAGGTATCATTTTAAATGATCCTGGTTCTATATGTGTACCTATTATGTCTCTTGGTAGAGAATAAACAGTAGCGTAAGTGCTTAAGTATCTTGAACCAGATGCTTGTATACCTTCTACAGGTGTTTGTGTTGTAGATTCATAATGTTCGTAAAGGTTTACTGAAGAGGTATGGGACGTAGTAATGGAGTTACCAGCTATTGCTTGTTCTAGGTAGTAAGGGGAAATACTTGCTCCATTTGTACTATTATAATTTCTATAATAGAGTTGATCTATACTTTTATAAGTAAGGCCCTCTTTGAAAGTTCCTTGTCCTGTAATGTTACTTTGTCCAGGACCAAAATCAAAATCTTCGTTAGGATAAGTTGTAACTGATGATGATACAGCTGCTAGTACTTGTATGCCTAATGGTGCTAGATTTATAACGTTACTACCGGAATAGTACCAGTTTTTTTTAGCTACATATGTTGTTACAAATGCATCTTGAGACTTTAATTTTTTGTATGCACTCATTCATTAATAGTCAAGCTTGATTCGTACTAACGATTCTTTTGTAAAATCTTTTAGTAAAGGAGTAGAGAGTTTGGCTACTGCTAATAGATCATTACTATCGTTATATAGTCCTACTTGTGTTATATAAGATTGTGGGTTATCAATCATTACTCCGTGTCTTAGTTCTCCAGACCCTGTAATGTTAGAAGGGTTTGTTGAATAATTAAACTCAGAATTTCTTGCTCTTATAAAAATAAAATTAGAAGAAAGAGTTTCGTCAGACCTCAACGTAAATTGTGATCCGTCTTCTACAGATTCTAATAAAGGTTTAATGTTACTGATAGATGCTGCTGTATTACTTCCAGTGTTGATAGAAGAGTTAAGTCCTGATCCGCTTAAGAAGCCTTCTTGGTCTAGTAAATCTCCGTTAAGTATAATAGTTCCAATATCTGGAAATAATTTTCCGTATTCTTTTGTTGTTGAGCTAACTACTCCTGCTGAGGAGCCGGCATACAAACTATATACTCTACCTGCATCTACAAAAGTATCTGTAGCTAAGTTTTTACTGTTGTCGGTTAAGCTAAGAATACCTCCAGAGCCTGAAAGTTTAAGAAGTAGAGAGCCCGGTAATGCTTTTTCTTTATATCTTGCTCTTTGTAAGGATACAGCATAAATACTATTTGGTGTAGAAGTAGTACCGCTTACATCAAATGAAAAATCAGTATCTTCATCTCCGTTAATAAGTGTTCTGAATTGTCCATATACTGTAGAGCTATATGATTTTCCTACTATACCTGCATCGTATAATGATGATCCGCTTCCCAACCTATTACCATATGCTAAAGCAAATTGTATTTCTTGAGAGTCTGCATTAGTACTGTTGTATACGTAGTAGTAATATTTACCGCTATCTGCAGTAGTCTGTGTACTAGATGTAAAAAAAGATGTAAGAGTTACTGCATTATTAGTCCAACAAGGGGATGTTATTGAGTCAGCACTTACAACTATGTCGTCGTTATCAAATCTTCTATATGACATAATTAGTTATTTACTTTTGTTATAGTTACCGGTATACTTACTCTTGCACCACTATCTCTTCCTATTAATGTAACTGTTGTCTGTAAGGTAGTTTTAGATGCTCCGAATAATGTATTTACCGTAGTAGCTGTGAGGTTAATAGATGTTCCTAATACTGTTTTAGAAACGTTAGTACCAAGTGTTGTCTTAGTATTTAATTTTTCTGCTTCTTCTGTGTTTACTCCAACTCCAGTAAAGTTAGATAATACTCTAGCATCTGCAATAGTAGCAGTATATCCTCCTGCTTCAAAAGTAGAAGTAGCTCCTAAATAGTTTAATGTTTGAGGGGTAATAGCAAGAGATGCTCCTTGTCTCAAACTTATTGATGCATACCCAGCTTCTAGTAAAGGAAGTTTTGATGTACCTCTTGGTAGAGTAGCTAGTTTGTATTTCATAACTTGAGTCTCATCAGGAAATGCTTCAAGCAATGGCATATTTTCTAATGCTTGACCGTAGAACGCTGAACCAGATGCATGATCTGGATTGTATAGAGTGTAGTCTATTTCGTCGTCTGCTAATGCAAATTGTGTAATTTTGAAAGATCCATCTCCTCTTGCTAGAAGTTCTCTTCCTTTTTTTGTTAAGATTGCATCGACTGTCACGACACTGTTGTTTAAATATCCCATTTGATTTTTGTTTCTTTTATATAAATATATTAAAATTATGTTTTACTATAGGTTGTTAGATGATGAAAGTATATTGATAAATGTTTTTGGATCTAATGCTGGTCCGGTTAAACTAAATATTGGATGTGTATTAGACCTAAAGGTTGTTCCTACATCTAAAGCGTAAGCATTAATTGGTTCTCCTACATATGATCCACTTACATATATAACATCAGAAGTAAGAGGTCTTAACTCTATATTATCTTGTCTTACTCCGCTGGAACTATAGTAACCGTAGTATTCAACGTTTTTAGTTGTCTCTATTTGTACTGTAAATATATTATCTCCGCTTACAACAGCTACAGAAGTATCACTACTTGGTCTTACTTCGTATTGAGCTTGATAATCTAATAGTCTAATTATATCATCTGTTCCTGGTATATATATTTTAGATTTAGTAATTCTTTTGTATTCGTTATCTATAAACTCATATACAGGTTGTGCTGGTGTAGGGTAAGGACGTGTACTACCTTGTTCATATAATCCTCTCTCATAATTATAAGGAGGGTTGAAGAAAAAGTCTTCCGTTTCAGGTTGATTAATAGAGCTGGTAGAGAATAGTTCTCTTATATAGCTAGAAGATTCTAATAAAGGAAATTTGATTCCTTTAAATGGAGTAAACGATAAAGCGGGATCATTAAAGAATAAACTTCCACTATCTAATTTAGATCCTTCGTATCTAGGTAAAATCCAGGACTTAGCATATAAATTAGACTCTTGAAACGATGCTGTAGTAGCCGAACCATTTAAAACTGAATCTAAATTTTGAGGTACTATTTGATCTCCTTTTTTATCTAACTCATATATACCGCCTCCGGCAGCTGAAAGAGATCCTGTTCTTTGAATTCTTCTTAACTTTAATGCATTATTAAAAGCAGCATTAAATGGACTATTTCTAAATGTATCTATTTTCGGTGGTGGTGTTAAGTCAGTAAGAGTACAAACTGATTCATAATCAGCTAGCGACCCAGTAGTGATAGTTGGGCTAACGTCATAGTAGTAATAACTACCGTAAGCTTCTCTGTTTATTAACGTAAGAGTTTCGTCTCCTATAGTAAATTCTGTAATGTTTGCTATTGCATCAGCTCTTGATGTTGAACTACAGTCAAATATACTAATAGTCATTCCTATTACAGAGGCTGTTACAGAGGTGTCAGGGCCGGTTGAAGCTGAATATAAAAATCTAGCTTCACCTACATCTGGTGTTGTTGTTTTAAATCCTGTTAAACTCTGTTGTGCCATATTCCTTTATTTATAAGTCATTACAGTTAAAGTATCCTACAACTTTACCTAGACCACTAACTCTCATTAAATTGTTATCTCCAGATCCTCCATTTTCTCCGTTATCGTCTACAAGTACTCCTATTTTAATGTATTCACGTCCTCCGATTGCTATAGCAGGATCTCCAGGGCTATTACCGCCTAAATCCTGAAGGAATATTTCGTCACCTATAGCAGGGTAAACTCTAGCTGGTATAGTATCAGATTCGAAGTAATATGTTTCTTCTAACATTAAATCTAATCCTGCTTCTGTAGGACATACTTTTGGTGCTCTTTCTATTTCTGAACCACCAAACGTCATAAATGAGCCAGAACTTGCACTACCGGACGTACCTACTGTTAGTATGTTATCTCCGTAATCCACACAAATAGATGAGGATAAGAATGATCTTACATAGTAAGTACTTGAACTATCTAGTCCACTTAATGTAGCAGTAAACCCTTCTAAAGTATTACTTGCTAATGAGCTACTAGTAATAAATTGATATTCTCCAGAGTACATACTTGTTACTCCAGCACTAGCAGTACCATAAATAAATCCTCTAGCTCTTAGATCTCCTGTGCCTGCTGATAGCATATTAGCAGCTACATTCATAGATTGACTACTTATATTTGAAATAATTGGATCTGATACTATTGGGCATGTAAATGTAACAGAGCTTTGTGATGTGTAAGCTATCCCACAGTTACTTGAGCTTACAAATCCTCTAACGTAGTAAGTGCCTGCGGCGGATACAGGTAGTGCAGAAGAGGTGTATGGTCCGTATCCGTTTGAAACATAAACTGTTGTATCTGCTATAGTTGGATTAAAGCTTGTACCGTAAACAAATCCTCCTGATAGCATGTTGTTTTGGTTAGTAATATTAGCTGAGCCTGTAAATGATAGTATTTTAGATACTGAGGTTATTAGGTCTGCTATTGTAGGGCATACTATTAATTCTACTAATTCACCCATGTAGGAAACTGTAGAGACATTTTTATATTTCCATTCGTTTCCTTCATTTAAATCTCCGTCCCTTGATAATATTCTTATTCTACTACCGCTTAATTCTCCATCAAATCTTGCTCTTTCTTTTAAGTGGTAGGTATAGTCTGCGATTCCTCCTGGTGTAACTATACTGTGAGTATAACTAGCAGTGAGGGGTGTTTTAAGTTCATTACCTAAATTATCTAAGAAGGAGCCTCCTGAACTACCAGAGGTATCGTTAGTGTCTATAGATCCTGTATGTATAGTATTAGTAAATGAACCTTTAATTTGTTGTATTTTATTTCTTTCTAGTAAATGCGGTTTAATTATTATACCGCTATTAATATTTGATCTAGCAGGTACGAAATCTTTTATCATTTTAAATAATACGTTATCGTAAAATTTAAGAGATCTTACAAATTCACCGTAGTGGTGTGACTTATAAGGGGTAGATAAAATTCCATTACCAGTTGTTGTTTCACTTAGTTCATAGGCAAACCAATTACCCAGTGTACCTGATTGTGAGCCTGAGACTGTATGAATGGTGGTATCAATTTTGTCTGGATGTTCTATTAATATCTGCTGCATTGTAGTTTGGAACTTAGTTCCTGCTGCAAAAGAATAGGGTCCACCTGATACTTCTATTGCTTTAACTTGACTACCGGAAGCAGTTTGTGAAGCGTCACTAAAGCTTAAGCTACCAGGAGGGTACCATCGTCCGTATTGGTATACTTTATTTATAACTTGTCCATCTATAGAAGCTGTATGTTGACCGTCGCCAACTGATTGGCTTAAGTATATATTAGCACCTGGTAAAAATCCTCTTGCACCAGAAAACGAACCACTGTCTAAATGAAAGTTAATTATATTACTACCTGAAGAAGCAAGTGTACTGCTAATTGTACCACTTGATAGGTTAAATACAGATTGGTACCTTGAGCTGGAAACAATTTCTACAAAGCCTCCACCTTGTTTTTTCATGTACCTGTTGGCATGATTACTACCTGTTGGTATATCGGCATCAGTAGAATTGCTTATTCTATTAGTACTGTATATGTAGCTGCTTCCGGTTGGTCCTGGGGAGCCGCTCATAATAAATGCAGTAGTGTATCCGAAGAACACATTCCCAACATTGAGCTGAGTAACTTGTGATACTCTAAATCCATCTCCTACAGCATTGTAGGAACTTGATTCTATTACTTCAGGAGCAATGATTGCTTTAGAATGACTTACTAATGTAGCGTAGCTACTAGAATAAGCGTCTTTAGGGTTACCTATATAATCGTCAATATTATATGTTAAACCTGATGCACTTACAATTTTTTCGTTTAATTCATATGTAGGAGAAAAACCTACTTCTACAGTATGTATATCGTCTGAGTATTTTTTATCTCTAGTTACTGTTGATGTATATTGAGATAAGGTATTTCCGTCTACTATACTACCTGTGTTATCTATTTTAATTTTAGCTAAAGAAGAGGTACTTTCAGTAGATGGTCCATAATTGACGCTACCTGAGGTTAATTTTCCTCCTATAGTTCTTACATATAAACCCGGTATACTGTATGTATCTGAGTTAGTTATATCTAAATTACTATTAGTAGGTACACCAAAAGATGCTATTAAGGCTTTTAATCCTCTCTCTGTACCTTTGGTTTTCAGTAGATGAGGTAAATTATGGTATATTCTTTTGCTTATATCTTTTCTATAGTCTTCTAAAGAAATTATTTCACTTGAAGCCGATACTACTGTTTGATGTATGCTTTCACTAGCGTACAGTTGACCGGTAAATGTTTTAAATAGATCTTCAGTTGATCTAAAATTGTTATATATCTTTACTCCAAAGTTCCTTAAAGTGTCCTGTACTAGGTCTTTAGATATACCGTACTCTAGTCTATTATCATTATCGTACTTATCGGATAGAGCTTTTGCATATACCCATATATTATCAAAATGTTGAGCTAACATATTAATAAATGTACTATAGTTTATACTGTCCGGATCCTCTCTTAAGTATTCAGGTATAGAGTTAAGAAGTTGATTTTCATTTGTCTGATCAAAATTACTTGCTGACAAAAGGAGCTCTGTAAAAAATGAACCGGTAGCTGAACCTGTTGCTTGTATGTAGGGTTTATTATTTGGAGCTTGTTTCGGCCAAGATGTAGAGCCTGATTCGTAGTAAAGGTGTCTATCGTAATGATCGAAGTTATCTAATATGGTGTTTATTTTATTTTCGTAAAACACAGAACTACCTGTTAAAAATCTAGAGCCAGTAGCTGCTCCTGTTATGCTAGAAACAACGTCTGACTGAGATTGATAAGTTTCAATAAGGTTAAGTTTGTATTGAAAGTTTTTAGCTCTTTCTTCTGCTGAGCTAAATTGAATAAAGTTTGATAAATCGTTATATTTTATACTTATATCAACTCCTTTTTCATTAAGCCTACTGTGTACTTCTCTATAAGTATTATTAGTAGGAAAAGAAAATAAATCGTTATAGTTAAGAAATCCAGTTGGTGAATTTTGTTCTTCTGCTTCTTCTATATTAAAATTAGGGCCTTTAAGATACGGTACGTGAATTTCATCTGGTGTAATAACTGTATCGACTTTAAATGCTACTGTATCGGATATAATTCTCTCTACTGTAAGGAGTTCTTTTATAGAATACTCTGAGGGTAGGGGTTCGTAAAGTTTTACAATTACCGACTTATAGTCTCTGTAATCCTGTATATCAATATTTATACCGATTAATAGGTCGTTATTTTTTACATTAAGTCTAAACTCGTTAAAATAAGAAGTAGATTTTATATCTTCTTTTATTTTATCTGTATGTTTAATTAGAGCTTCTTCTTCTATTTGATTAGTAAGTAACCGTATTTCTGTTCTGTCTTCAGATATCTCTTCTATAAAAAACTCTCCTCCTTTACCTGTTTCACTAAAAAGATTGTCTAGAAAATTATATACAAAATTTATACCTCCATAGGTATATCCTAATCTTTCAGCATCAGCTTTTGGGTCCAGGGTAAGTTCAGATGCTCCAGTGGTACCAGCAGTTTGACTACCTTGTAAAAACTTTTCGTTTCTATAGTCGTAATAAGAGTCAATGAGTTGATTATCTTCTGTATAGACGTGTAGTTCTATTTTATGCTGAAATGCATCAAAGGTAGTGTTTATGTTAAAAGCTTCAACAACTTTAATATCGTTATCAGAAAATTCTTCTAACCCTATTGGGTCTACTGGTACTATGTTATGTTTTATTGTAGGCAATTTACTTAATTTGCTTGTTTATATCTTCTGTTAATTCATTCATACTTTCTATACTCTCTACATTAATTTCTAATAACCTAGTTCTAAGATTAGTAATCTCATCAAGTAAAGGTTGAATTTCAGTATCATCTTTTTCAAGTTGTACTATCTTAGAGCTTTCTTTTATTAAAAATTCATGTGAATTTGAAGGACCTTCAGCAGGTATTTCATAAAATAACTTTTCATAAAGTCTAAAAAATTCTGCAACTGTGTCATTATTTTCCTCTACTATATCTACAAATGTCTTAAAAGAGCTATCTATAGACTTTTCTAGTTCTTCTTTTTTAAATACTTTTTTATTTAACCTTACGTTATGCATTTCTAACTACTTTAAACATGTTAGCATCATCAAAAGTACATGTTGTTCCATCTATTTCAGAACGTACTAATATTCTGTAGTATCTCTCTGGCTGTAATCCATCTAAGTATAAGTCAAAGAAAGGTCCTGTACTATCACAGCTTATTTTTGTATATCTACTATTAAAAGGTATTACTAATTCTTCTGTAAATTCATCTTTTAAAGCGTATACAGAACCGCTGTTTAAGGCGTAGTTAGTTCTATATATACTTGCTGTAGTAAATGTTCTAGTAGGGTATTTAGGTCTTGAAAGTAACCTAAATCTCTGTTTACCTACATCCGGGTATCTTCCTATATTATTTGTAATCTTTACGTGAGCCGTTGGGTCATCTAGTATATTTAAACTTCCTGTTACATAGCTTTGGTCATCCCAAGTAAATGTCAGTGCTGGGGGGTATATAGTATTAGTATTAGCACTATAGTACTTAGTCCTTATAGATGCACTTGTATTAAACTCTATGCCGTCTTCGAACTTTAATATAAATCCGTTATTAGCCAGGGTACCACTGTAGTGAAGTTTTACAGCATTAGTAACATCCATTCTAATATCTAGATCATCGTTAGTTTCAAAATCTTGAGTTGACTCTAAATTAACACCTAAGGAACCAGTATACCAAGCTCCTCCTCCTTGATAGGTAGCATTGTACGAACCTGTAGCTCCTGCAGGAAATTCTCCCTGTAGGTGCCAGGGTGCTTGACTTTGTGCTTTTGTATACCTCCAACTAACGCCGGACTTATCAGCTGAACCTGTACTTATATCATCGTGGTACTTACCTACTCCGCCATCAAAATGTTGTGCTAGAGGAAAGCATTCTAATGAATGAGAGGCTGGTACTTCATATGCTGAAGCTACATTAAGGTCTATACTTGCTGACCATAAGCTAGAGTTAGCAGTTCCTATTTTATTATTTACTACGTTAGTAATTTCAGTATCTTTAAAGTGAAGAACTGTCCTAGTAGTTTGGCCTACTTCCTGTATAGGGTAAGCACCTATCTCTATCATCTCATCGTATCCAGAGTTACCTGATATAACCTCTGTGAATAAGAATGCATCTTTATCGGGAAATATTTTATATACTGCCATGTTTTAAATTATTGATCTACCTTTAATATCTTCGTTCGGAAATTTAACTTCAAATATACAAGGATCTAAAGAAGGGTAAACAATGTTATTTTTAGTTGCTCCTTTTACGTCATACCCGTATGTAGAGTAGTTACCTCCATTTAGATTGATTATTTCTATTTTTTGTACTGTTTGTACACCTTTTACCTTATCTAGCATAACTGCTATTTCTGATAGGTTTATTGGTTGGTTTATGCTTCTTTTAGATATTTTAAAATAATCTTGTACCTCTACGTTACAGTTAAAAACTACATCTCTACTAGAGTAATTAGGTCTTATTTTAATCTCATAATTTACTCCAATGTTTACTACAAAAGCATCTTTAATATTTATACTATCTGTTACCAGCATAAATTCAGCTAAATAGGTTTTTAAGTTTGCCTTTAAGTTATTAGTAGCAGTTATAAGGTTTTGATTATTATTATAACCTAGAACATAGAGTGATAATGCTAATGGGTTATTATCTACTATACTGTCTGTTATATTGGTATTTGTAAGTTGATCTTGAGCTACATAGACTTTGGCTATACTTCCAAACTTACTAGGTAATGATAAAGCTCTAACTGTATAGTCTTGTAGGGTTACTGCTCTTCCTTGTTCGTTAAACGATCTCAAAGCATTTTCTCTTAACTCTTCTACTGTATCTCCGTCTCTACCTCCAGATGCAGGTTCACTATTATTTATAGTAAAAGTACCTGTTGGTAATGTGTCTATAGTAGTAGTAATAGTATTAGCAGGTACGTTAGCAGATATACCTCCTCCTTTTAGATAGGTAACCGTAAGGGTAGTATTAGAGGGTGCTATACCGTAAGATTTACTATAGGTAAAGTTAGTAGGGTCATAGGTAGTGATAAGAGATCCGGATCCGTTATAATTAAGTGATCCTTGATTAGTTACATTTCCTATAGTAGAAGCATCAGGTAGTATCACTGAATCGTCATCAGATAGTGTTCCTGCTCCGAATTGTATGTCTAAATTGCCATTAGATCTAAATCTAGTAACAAATCTTCTAGGTGCTTTTTTAAGTGCTAATACAAATGGTACTTGATTAGAGTCAGATGCTGTATTTTGTTCATCTAAGAATACTGTGTCTTGACCTAGAAAAGGTACTTCTAAATACTCTTTACCGTCTCCATCTACAATACTTATAATCTGTACTATATTTTCATCTGATAAAGTAATAGTTTTAAATTTTTCAGCTGAGCCTATTGTAAACTGTTTAGCTTCTCTCTTGCCTGATATAGCTTTTACCTTCTTGGATAAAAGATACCCTGTAGGTTGATTTGATCCATCTACCCCAGTTATAGTTATATCTGTAGGGTTATAAGAGCTACTAAAATTAAAGTTTACAGCTTCGGGAGAAAAGAATCTGGTTTTAGAACCGTCTGATGATTCATATCTAAAGTTTGCAGGTATTGTTTTAGCTTGAGAGAAATCAGGTAAGCCGCCTGTATCCTCTACTGCTTGAGTAATTGTTAAATCTACCTCAGATGTTCCTGTCACTTTAGGTCTATACCCCATCATGTAGGCTAGGTTAAATAAGTTTTTTGGGTCTTTAGCATGAGTTAAAAATGTTTCCTGTAGTTGAGTATCTTGATAAAAAGAGAGTACATCACCTACGTAAGAAGCCATTTCTATAAACATCATACCGGGTGAAGTAGGTGAAAAGTCGTTATAAGAGTCAGGAAAGTAGTTTTTAGCAAACTCTATAAGCTGACTACGAAAATCGCTAAACTCTCTACTTACGTATTTTATGTCTCTTGATACTGCCATTATTGTATGTTAATTAAAATTTCGTCTTCTATATTCTGATCTGCTATTGCATATCTCAGGAAAAAAGTAATAAGGTTAGTGTCGGGTTCTGATCCTACTTTTATTACTGTTGGTTTAATATTTGGAAAAAACCTAGTAATACTTGTAGATATGTTTTCTTTTATATCGTCTAATCTACCTTGGTCTATATTTTCAAAAAGCATTTCTCTTATTCCTCCTCCAAAATTAGGATTCAAAGGTCTTTCTCCTCTATTAGTAAGTAAGAAGTTAATTAGATTTACCTTCAATGCATCTTTAGTTTGAAACGTAGAGTTAAAAACAGCTGGTGAAGAAAACGGAATATCAATACCGACTGCTTTTCTAGGCTGTCTATCTAACGGGTTAATCTTTTTAGTGCTTATAGCCATTATATTTTCACTTGACCTTTAGCTTGTATTTCATTTGACTTGTCGTATATAGCTTTTGCTTTATTCACAAAATCTAATTTACTTATATCTATACCTGGCATAGGTCCGGTATTTTGACCTAATCCCATATCCCTTGCTACGTTAGAGGCAAAGTTAGGTTTTTTAACCATAGATGAGTTAGCATTGATAACGTTCTTATAATCGTCGCTAGTCATCTCGTTTTGAGTCATATTGAGCATTTCTTCTAAAGGAACTGTTCCTGTGTTCATTTTACCTGTAGACCAAGTTCTCTTAAGGTCTTTTTGTTTAACTTGTTTATAAGCTTGTGGTGATGGTATACTTGCTGCTTTAACAGCTTCGTTTAACATTTCTTGTAACTCATCCTTTACGGCTGATCTTACCTCTTCACGGATGATTTTTCTAAGTTGATCTAGTTTCATATTAATAAATAGTATGTTTATGGAAGTTGATTGTCTATTCTAAATTTTAATTCTTTAATTAGTACTTTTGAGTCGCTAGCAAAAGAGAGAGGCCCTTTAAGTACTGCTATTCCTCTGTTATCAAAAGCTATTGCCTGTCGTTGAGGTGCTATAGAGGGTGATGTAGGGCTTGTTGCTACTTTTATAACATATACTCTACCATTTGCTGATAGGTAATTTTCTTCTTCTGCAGTAGATATGCTAGAACCTTCAAGAATTGCTGCTCTTTGATCTGCTGTTAAGTTAGGGTCTGCAGCACATCTATTAAGTAGCGTCCTTATTAGTTGTATTTTAGCTTGTAAAGGTACAAATATAAGCTCAAAGTTTCTTAACAGTTCTTCAATATTGTCAATCTCGTTTTCTATATCTTCCAAAGTCTCTGTAGCCCATTTTAGTTTAGCAGATTGACTCTGAACTACTCCTTGGGGTAGAGAGAATATTACACCTCCTGCAGGGCCTGGTGGAATACCTAGTGTTGTAGGTAGGGGGTTGTGAGAGAGTAGATCTATAAGTACCCTTAGTATGCTAGTAATAATTTTTAAAGATTTTATAAGTCTGTGTAGCTT
>TARA_R110001592_G_scaffold53856_3_pt1 | contig 12591 bp, 14 predicted proteins | sample TARA_R110001592 | Tara Oceans TARA_R110001592 (sample SAMEA4398387) | marine metagenome | biome: Polar Biome; feature: [SRF] surface water layer (ENVO:00010504); material: water (ENVO:00002006), including particulate matter (ENVO:01000060) such as... | depth 5 m
CATAATTTTAAAGTGCCAAAAACATGCCCAACCTTCATTTAAAATCTTAGTCCTGATTTGTGGAATAAAATAAAGAGACTCAGTCCTAACAATTTCTAAAATATCCCTTTCCCAATCTTCATAGTGATCACCGTGCTCAATCAAGAATCCAAGTAGATCATAGTCAGGATCAATAGGAATTCTGTCTAAATCAACATCATCATATCGAGACAAGTCACCACTATTATTAATCTTTTCAATGTAATTTGACTTGATCTTACCATAGTTTAATCTTTTTCTTCCATATCGTTCTGTTTGAAATCTAATTGAGTGTGCAGCATCTAATATTTTTTCAACCTTCTCGACACCAATTGAAGGATTTTCAATATACTTTTTAATTCTATCTCTAGCAGATTTAAATTTTATTACTGTAGACGCTGGGTGCGTATCCTCAAAGATCCTATTATGCTTAAAGAAATCACTGTGACCAACACAATGAGCCATAATTAAAATTTGTAGATACAGTGGATTCTCTCTCATCAGGTATGCAATTGATGGATTTGCGTTGATAATCAGCTCATATGGTAGTCCTTCTACACCGAGATTGTACATCTGATGTGTTCTTTCAAATGACTTTCCATATGACCAGTGTTTGTAATGCGATGGCATTCCATGATAAGACATGTGTCCTATCATTTCATAATAATCTACTACTTCATAGATGATGGGGAACCAATCTAAACCGTGAGACTTAGCAATTTCGCATATTCTTTCATCATATGCTTCTAAATCTGAAAATGACCAATCATTCATCTAACTTTCCTCCGAAAATTCTTTTAAAGGCAGGCCAAATATCTTGACGTGAAAAAATATTAACAATTTTAAACTTAGCGCTCTCAAGAGGTGTGTATGTTTTTGAGATTGTTGATGTTCCAATGCTCCAGGAAGACTGCTGATCTTCAGGAATAATTTCAATATAACAATATAGTTGACAAAGCTGCTTTAAAGTTTCAGAAAGTCCATATGATTTTTCATTATCTGAAGGCCAGTTATCCCCATCTGTACAGTGAAAAGTGTAAATATTCCAAGAGTCAGGATGATATCTCGATTTAATTACTTCATGACAAAGTTCCAAAGCAGATGAAATTATAGTACCACCAGACGAGCCTTTTTTAAAAAAGTCATCTTCGTTCACTTCTCTAGCTTCTACATCATGTGATATAAAAACAACTTCAACACTCGAGTACTTGTAATTTAAAAAATGGTATAGCAGAAAAAAGAATGATCTGGCCATAAATTTTTTATTTTTTGTCATCGACCCAGATGTATCCATGATAAAGAATATTACGGCACTGTTATTTTCTTTAGGCGTCTTTTTATGAAATTTATATTTCAAATCAGACTCGTGAAATGGAAATCGCTCGTCTTCATCTTCATTGTAAGTTTGACTACGCAGGGCACTCTTTTTTCTTTTGATCTTGTTTTTAATAGTTTCTTTTTTTGAAAGTCGAGGCCTAATACCTTTTTTTCTGTAACCAGATCTTTTAAGTTTTTCCCCGATAATAATTTTCATTCTTTTCTTATCTAAGTCAGGAAGATCTAAACTGTCAAATAAATATGCACTAAGCTCTTCTAGAGTGATTTCAATATCATAGAATTCTTCGCCCTTTTCATTTCCTGGTTTACCACCAGATTTTTTTATCTGACCTTTCTTTCTAGAAATCGTCTGGCCTCTGTGTACGGGTTGTCCTTGCGCTGATCCTACTTTTTTATTAGCGGGATTATTACCATAGACAAATCTATATTCTTTAATACCCCTGACAGGTATCTTTATTTTCTTCTTCCCATCTTGACCAATAATAGACTCATCAGAAACAATGTCGTAGACACCTTCCCTAATTGCCTCTTTGATTTTTGCCTTATGGCGACTTCGATCAGCTGCAGACCTATCTGCATTTGTTCTATGTTGTTTAAAAGTTGACACGCTATTATCCCTTTTTAGCTATTTTATACGCCCATTTAATTGAGGGTATAAGAAAGTCGCTTACATTATCTATCATCTCTTTATATGGTACCCACTTAATACCTATATGTTCTTTTAAACCTGTCTCTGGATTAGGTTTAATAACTGGTGTGGCAGTAGTAGTAGCAATATAAGCTGTACCTCTTCCATAACTATTAGAAATTTTACCCCAAGTAAAATTTAAATCTCTTTCAAGTAAACTGGCTTCTTCTCTAGCCTCTCTTTTAGCACAATCAAAAACATTTTCGCCTTTTTCTCTTACGCCTTTTGTAATATCATACTTTCCGGTCTCTTTAACTAATGCTAGAAAATGCCAGTCATCATCAACACTTTTTAATATTACAATACCTCCGCTCTCTTTAACACTGTCTCGCTCTTTAGCGCGTGCTGCAAGGCGAGTCGCTTCAGTCAGCAATCTTTTTAAAATATTGTTCATGAGGTAATTCTCATTCAAAACGATTCCCTTGCTATTGTTAATTATTTAGCAACTTAGCTAATCCTAAATATACTTGACTAGATTCAATCGTAATTAACAACAATTCTGACCAATTCCATATGTATAATTTGTGAAACAAAATTTTTTAAAACACAAGTTAACAGTATTGAGGGGTGCAACGCTTGCACTTTTGTTAATAACACTTGTTGTTTTGATATTTCAAAAAAAGCTAAGACAAGACTATCCAACAGATAATTTTATAACACTTACTATAATGACACCTATGGAAGATGCAGCGCTGTGCATATTAACAGACAACTGTGAAATAGATGAAGTATATACATCGAGTAGTCAAGCGTCGGGCCTAGCATTTAAAAGCATAAACAATACAACGTATATTTTAACTGCTGATCATTTTTGTGAAGACTACAATCCTGACAATATAGATGAGTTAGGTTTTTCTGATAGACTTTATGTTGAGGACTACTTAGGAAATACATGGTCTGATGCAATTGTTGTTGCACAGGATCCTTTGACAGACTTATGTCTAGTATCATCTAAGAATATGCGAAATGTTAAGAGAATTAAGTTAGCAAAAGAGATGCCGCAAATGGGCGAAGATGTTTTTGCAATATCAGAACCACTCGGCATCGGGCCAGACGGTACAGCACTTCACTTTACAGGAAAGTTTTCAGGTTGTGATAATGACGGAATTTGTTACTTTTCTATTCCTGCAACTTTTGGTAGCTCAGGCAGTATAATCCTAAATAACAACGGTGAAATGGTTGGCATGATACAAAAAGCTGTCATGATGCTACAAGTTATGAGCATTGGTGTCGGCGCTGAAGATATTGATAAGTTCTTATATAAGGCTGAACTTAAATTAGAAATAGACTTACTTTAAGCTACTCAGACTTTACAACGCTTGACTATCTCAACAGAAATTATCGCAGCTCGATTTCTCTTTTGTGCTTCTGTAGGTGCTAGGCTGCCTAATCCCATAATTTCTGCAGCCTTTTTATCAGACTTAGCAAACTTTCGCCAGACTTTTCTAAACTTTCGCTTAGTAAACCGTTTTTCTTCTGGTGTCATACTGTTAAGCATTTTTGTCAATTGATTTCCTGTCATTGCAGGAATAATACCCATATTGATCATTTTTATCTTTGCAATTGTCACTCTAGCGTTTGACAAAATATCCTCTTAAACTAAAGTCTAGAAATAGGTTACTAACATTTGCTTTCACCTCGTATCTTAGTTCTTTACTTAGCGTGTGTCTTACATCATTTCTTATTTTTATTTTATTTAATTGTCAGTCTAAGACTGACACATAATTATAACGTGTAGGAAAATTAGTTTATAATTTTATAGTGAAAAATGAAAAGACTTTATATTTCAAAAAAAATGAATTTATCCCCTAAGAAGGTGGCGCTTATAGGAGATTTTATAAATTTTTGTGTGACTAAATTACCGCTTAAATCACAGGATCTAGAGATTCAACTTGTTGATAATAGAAAAAACAGCGGTGTAACAACAACAGCGTACTACGCACCAGGAAAAAATCTGGTAGTAGTTTATTGTAAAAATAGAGCTGTTGTTGATGTATTAAGATCTGTAGCGCATGAGTTAACCCATATGATGCAAGACGAACAAGGTATGCTTGTTGGAGAAATCCAAGACGCGGGTGGTTTTCATGAAGATCAGGCAAATGCAAAAGCAGGCGAATTAATAAAACTTTATGCTAAGAGTCACCCTCAGCGAAAAGCAATATACGAAAACTTAAAGTTGAGAAAGTTTATTCTAAAAAGCTAAACGTTAGCCCATTGATTCTTTGCAGTGACATATCTTTCAACATATTTATCTCCATTCTGTCCTTGATCAAACGCCCTAGGGCCATAATACATTTTTACCCATGCTCTGTGATCATCATTATTAATTGCATTAACAAATGAACTACCTCTATCTTTTACCCATGCAATAAAAGAATTGATTGAATGTTTCATTGGATTACTTTTAAAGGCACTAATAAATGTATCTGGATCATTACCGTATAGTTTTAGAGACGTTTCACCTAACACTTGGTACCAACCCCAGGCCCCGGCCTTAATGGCTGCTTCTGGATTAATCTGGTAAGCTTTTTTAAATGTTGCTTTTGCATTATTTCCATATCGCGCCGCTATCTTTGCATTGCTTATATTAATGTCATCAGCTAGCGCAGCCTCTTCTTTTGTTTCCAGCCATTTTCTAAAAACTTGATCATTAAATGCAAATCCAGAAGGGTCACCAGATGATTCAGTTCGCTCAATACCGTAAATAGCTTCTGGTTTTATGCCTGTTGCTGCAGAAATCTTTAAAACACGTGACTTGACATCTGCATCGACAGGAACATTGATATCAGTGCTTATATCTACGTCTGTTTCATAGTCCTGATCTATGTTGTCACTTTTAGAATCATAAGTGTCATCACTGTTAATGCCCACCAATGCTGCTTTACCTGTTTTATCTAAGTTTGAAGGAGGCTGGGTTGAAATACTGTCAAAGTCTATATCTTCAATGCCCTCACTGACTTCCCCGCGCTTTTTTATTTTTTTCTTTAATCTGTCAATCCTACGACCTTTTCCACGTGTAACGCCAACCGTCTGGCCATCCCATGTTCTTGCCTGCAAAGCTTTTAAACTATTTCTATTTGCAACAGGGTCTAGTTTGGTAAAAGATAAATAACCATTTTTAATAAGCCATCTTGAAGCAATAGTATAGTTTCTCGCAGATGGTTTCTTCATATTACCAACCTTTCCTGCAAACTTTGGATTAGCTATTTTAACACCATCAAGTTCATATCTTACTATGTTATTTGTTGCTGTGCTCGGTGGTTTAGAATCACTTGTTAGAATTATTATATTTTTTATTCCATTCTTCCAAGGACGACCTGCGAATCTATAACTACCCACATCCATCGCTGTGTCTTTCATATCTCTATCTAATGTTTTCTTCCCTTTTATCTTCGACCGCCAAACATTAGCAAGCGGACCTTTATAAACGTTTGGTTTTTTGTCTTTCTTCACTACATTGTTTTTGTCTTCATCTTTAGCAGTAGGTAAAGGTTCACTAGCTTCAAAAAGAATAGTAATCGTCGGCGGCTTCGCTACAGTCTTCCATGCGATAGAAGATAGATCTACTTCTCCAGCGCCCTGAAGTGTAACCTCTATGTCTTGTGTCGGAGTAGGTGTATCTGGGCCTGGGACAGTTTTTCCAGTATCTACTAACTCAACTTTCGTGACAATATTATTTTTAGAATCATAAACTTCTTTTACTGTATTGAACTGAGCGTTCTCAAATGTAAATGTAATCTTGTCTTTATCTAGACTCCACGCTACTTTCTTACTCGTATTTTGTTTACCGTCGACACCTCGTAGGGTGAGGTATGTATTCTCAAAAGTGTCATTAGGGAATTGAATTTTTAAACTTTGTTCTTTTCTTTTGTGAAGAGCTGCTAGTACAAAAGAAATATCTCCTTCAGCATTATCACCAAGGTTTGTTTTGGCTGCGTCTGTTTTACTGTCAACATTCCCGCCTGAACCTATCTTTTCCTTCAACTGTGCATGAACGTCATCGGCATCGCCATAGCTATACCCACCGCCACTGGGTGGCTTTGAAGTGTAGCTATCTTTTGCTAGATTTCGCCCTACTTGACTATGTAGCGCAAACTTTTTTCCTACGTTTGTCTCAGAAGGCCCACCAACTACTTGAATAGGTAAAGACTGACTAAGGTCAACCTTGTATAAATAAGGGTCATCTTCTCGCCAAATAATATCTGGTGATGACAGTCTATCAACTGTGGTTTGAACAGTCCTTGTTTTACGACCCTGGACATAAAAATCTTTAGACGCGCCCTTGTAAGGCATCAAAGAATTTTGACCCCTTATGTCACTCATAAGGAAAATATAACCTTGCGGCCAGGTGACACCAGAATTATCACCAGACTCACGTAATTTTTTAGGCTCGTCTGGTGTATGCACTTCTTGCGGGCTATTGTCAATTTCATCTAGATCTAGAAACGCTTTACTTACTTTAACTGATTTTTTCTTTTTGGTTTTTTCTGGAGGTTCAATGTCGATATCAAACGGGTCTGTATCTCCCAGACCTTTTCGTTCTGCATGATCATAATAACCTTGTGATGATCCTCCGCCCTTGAATGCACGAACCTTATGTTTGCCCAGTGCTTCACTGACTTGTCTTATAGTCTTTCTAAGTTTAGCGATATCTTTTGACATAGTGAATACTCCCTATAATCCTAACGCAAATTTTCCAGCTTTGTCAACCAACGTATCAAACATACCCTTGTCTTTAGATGCTTCTTTCATCGCGTCCTCAACAACTGACTTTAATTCTTCAGGTGACATTAGATCAGCTATTACATCTGTGAGTGTGTCAGTATATGCTTGGCTGTCTAAAAATTCGCTGATCGAGACTTCAACAATCGTCATAATATGACCTCCTAGCCATGAATTTCTATCTAGACCTAGACCATCAATAAGTAACTTTTCAACAACAATGCCTCGTGCTAAAATCTGATTCATAGATTCAACTATCACACCTGCAAACTCACGCCTATCGCCTTCAAGGTCTAGATAGTCATCGAGTCTATGTAGCTTTGTATTTGCAATGATGGGAGGAATGACTAGATTAACAATTCCTCGCTCATTACCGTCCCAGCCTATTCCTTCTAAAATTGAATCTGAGATTCTTGTTTTTATATATGTTGCTGCCCATGGCCAGTCTGTTTCAATCCACTCTACTGTCCAGTCTAAAAGCTTGTGTGTTATTGGGCTAGATAATATTACAGCTGTACCTAGTACTGTACCAATTGAGCCTAAAATAACAGCACCAAGCGCTGGTAAAAACCAACCCTCTTGTAATACATCTTCTTGAGGCCGCTTTGATAATAACTGTATTTCTTCTTTTATGATCTGCCTAAGGTCTAGCGATGTTAACTTATGGGATACATCCTCAATACCCTCTTTCAGCCAGTCATCGATCATCTCTCCTGCTTTATTAAACACGCTATCAATAACCAAACCAGCGGCATCTCCAAAATCAAAAACTCCTGTCTTGATAGCTTTTTTAACCACGGAAGCCGGCGGGCGCATCCCTACATTTTCTTCAACAAAGTCTTGTATGAACTTAATAGCTTCATTAGACAATAACTTAGATTCTAACCAGCCACTTATATCTAATCTAATCTTATAAATCTTTTCTGCAAGCTCAACTATTAACTTTTCACCTAATGCAGTCTTAGAAAAATCAGACACTAAACTTACCTTAATGTAGCTTAAAATTACGTCAGCTTTTCCCTTACCCGGCTCTAGACCCATGAGCTCAGCTATCGGGAAAACTCCGCTAACATCAGCTATCATGCCAGAAATACTCTTAACTATTAACTCTGCAAGTTGTCTAGCACCAACCTTTGCATCACCACCGAAGTAGTTATTAAGTTGTGCTACCTTAAGATTTGCAAATGTATTTGAAACTACTACTCCAATAGGATCAGTCGGTTCAACACCAAACTGCTCTAAGGCCATTTCTGTCAATTGCTCTTTGAGCGCCGTAATAGCATCAAAGGATTCCGCCCATGCTACAACACCCAATATAATCATCGATTTCATGCTTGGCTCTTCTGGATCTTCAGTCCTGTCAAGCCCAAAATCTCCAGGCTCACCTACAGTGTCAATACCAGCTTCAGCATCAATCTCATCAGCAACGTCATCAATGTTCGGTTCCTCGCCCTCTAACCAAACATATCGAGGCCGAATATTTTCCCACTCTGATCCGTCGTCGCCAATGATATCAAGTCCGTCTTGTGCTCTTTCATAAACAAAAGAAACAACACCTTTGTTGTATTCCGGCGGATTACCCGCTACAAAAAATGCAACTCTGTCATTCTTAAAGAATTCTTTACCTAGATTAGGATATTGTTTTTCTAATAAAATATTGTCTAGCGTGAGTGAAGTTACTAAAGATTTTCCTTCAACAAGAGATGCCTCTTCTTGAATGAGCTGTCTAAGCTCATACTTTGTTAGCTTATATGTTTTCATTTTTACCTTTTGTGTCAAACAACGACAAGAATATGCTTTACATAGATTATATATCTTTTTGTGCTTCAAAGATATGTTCTTCTATTATAGTCTCTATATTTTGACTAAAAATCTGTCTAACTTGATTATCAACTAATATTTCATAGATATCGTACTTAAACCACGGCGTATCGCCTGAAATTTGACCAGGTCTCCCGACATATGATATAATTGTGACTAGATCACCGTGACTTACAATAGTTGTCTCACCAAAAAAATCATTAAATGATGGGAATGTAGTCAAATCAATCATTTCAAATAAGGCAAGATCATCTGCAGCATTAGTTTTCCCACCTGTTGAAAACCCGTCAGATGTGTAACGCAAGCCACGTGTTTTGATTCTTACTATCTGGCCGGGTAAAAACTTACCAATATCACACCTCATTTCATACATATCCATCCGAATGTTCAGGATATGTATTAACACAACATCATTCAAAATGGAGTATAAAAATGAAGTTTCTTCCACTAATATTGAGCTTGATTGCATGTCAGCCTGGAAAGATCGACGTAACAAATGAAGCAGGCAGCAATATATCCAAAGAAGACCTAAGCCCTATCACATGGACAGACTGTAGTTCAAATGAAGGAGATCATCCATGTGACTTCACTTTAAAAGATCATCTTGGAAATGATGTGAATTTATACGAGTTATACGGCAAACCAATAGTGGTAGACTTTAGTACAATGTGGTGTTACTATTGTCAAATGGCAGGTTACGATGTTAAAGAAATTGCCGACCTTTACAGCGACGAAGAGCTTATCTATATCACTGTTTTAATTGAAAATTTTGGAGGATCTAAGCCTGAGCAGACTGATCTAGCTGAATGGGCTGATCACTTTGGTCTCGGCGATGTTTCAACACCTGTCTTGTCCGGCGAGGAACAAATGATGGTCGCATCCAAAGAAGACGGTTGGTATGCTGAAGCCTGGCCTACATTTTATTTCATAGACGACGAAATGAGAACAAAGATGTATCTCAGAGGTTGGTCAGCTGCGTCAATAAACGCAGGTGTTGAATCAATTATTCAGTAATTACCATAGAGTTTGACAATCATTGATGATAAAATAAAATAAGCATAATCTAAAGCTTTGTCAGTTTCCTTCTTATTAAGCGTCGAGATTTCTTTAAGTTCCACTCTAAGCTCTTTATCGATTCTCTTATCACCCATTTTTAAAACATAGGCGTAATCATATCTTTTCAATAAGCGTGTTGCAGCCCATGCCCCTGGATTTCTGTGCGGTGTCACTTTTTTATCAATAATATCCCAAATCTTATGTGATATTAACACTGTCATGCTAATGCAGCACCTTGAGCTATATTATTGTGCTGATCTGTTACGTCTTGGAGTTTGCCCTGTAAGGCTGATTTCTCTGCAGAAGAAGTTGCACTAGCAATTTGTGCCTCTAAAGAAGACATCTCTTGACGATATCTTTCTAGTGCTTTTGTCTTGTCAACAACTGTGGGCAGTTCATCTGGAAAACCTGTAGTTGTCTTAGGACCTCCGCTAGCCTCTCTAAGCGTTTCAAGTTCTTCCTTGATAATAACTCTTAGCTGCTGTCTATCAATACGTGTCAAGGCGCATCACCTATTGTCAAGTGTGTAGGAAGTATAACTTCTTCAGCTTTAAAACTTTTAACATGCTTTTGATCTAAAATTTGAAAGTTTATCTTAGGTCTTGTTTTATCATTAATAGCATCTTTAATTAGTCGTTTGATCGCATCGCTTCCTGCAAAATCAAATTGTCTTTGCTTTCTACTCACTTGTTTTTATCCTTTAATTCCTGCTAGCCTCGACCAGCGTGTTTCTTCTAGTGTTGTAACATTGGGATCTTGCAAACCTAATGCTTCTGACCAATTTGCAATTACGCTTCGCATTGCTGGTTTTGCATCAGTCATACCTGTCTCCATTTTTCCCAATACATCAACGTCCATTTCACTATTCCAGATTTTTTGTGCATAGTCAGTATTATCGATTACATCTTGTTTAAACATACCACCATATTGGTTGTCGTCTTCAGGAATGTATTCGTGAAGCTGTAACCTATCTTGCGGATAAAGTCCTTCATTACGTAGTTTCAACATGCCAATTACAAGTCTCTTCAGTGCATTATTAAGTGCTGTTTGACCAAGTTTTTGAATTGTGTCGTAAGTCATTTTCCACCGAACACCAAGCACACCGGCGGCAATAAGCCCAGCAATAATTGTTACAGGATGACGCATTACTACCCCAACGCCACCTGTTGTCATACCCCTTCCGATCCAGAGGGCCATCTTCCAGCCCATTATACAACCTGCCATGACCCCTGCTAGTGTTGCAGAAGATAGTATAGCTTTCCAAAGTGGCGGCGCAACCTCCATCTGTCTATCAGTTGCAGCCTTTTCTTGAAGTGCACCAACAAGACCTCCCAACGAAGTAGGATCCTCAAGCATTCTTTCTGTGTAACCAGCGCCTACATCTCCAACACCATCAGATATTGTGTTTCCAATTGCACCTACTGTTAATTCTAACTCATTGCCCGTTAATCCTTTTTTAGCGTATTTTGCTTTTAAGGCACCCTCGAGTGAGGCTCCGGCCCGGACCATTACAAAGTTGTCGATCCAGCCAAAGACAAATTGATAAACGAAATCACTAACATACCGTGCTAAAAACTCGCCTAGCGTAGGAGGAATAGGTCTTATACCTAATTTCTTTTCCAAGCGTAGCACGTACTCTCTTAAAAGTACTGTCTCTGTGTATGTTGCTTTATACTCTACTACTGAAGCATCAATAACAGATCCTCTTATTTCACTTTGAATTTCAACGCTAAGATCAGAAAAGTATTTTACATCAGGATTTCTTGCAACAACCTCTTTTATTTTCTTGATCAGCTGTCTTTCAAAAATCTCAATAAAATCTCTTTTTGCTTTATCTGCCATGTCAACTGCTATCGCTTTATTAGCAGCGTCACCTTTAGCAATTCCTGCTTTAACCGATTCTAACTTGTTCGCTAAACTATCGCCTGGCAATTCCTGAAGACCTACTTCTAATAGAGCAACTTCTTCTTCGATAATTTGTTTGAGCTGTTTGTTTGTAAGTCTCATATTACTCAACTCCACAATTACCAAATAGATAATTCCACTTCTTGGTAGATAAAATTTGTTTACTAAGACATGATTGTGGAATTCGTTTATTCTTAACAAGGTCTACAAAAGCCTTGATGTTCGGGTATTGTGCAATCTCCTCTTCACCTATGTCTGCGCTTAGTACACTCATTAAAGGCCGTCTGCCATTGTTGCCTCGGATACTTTCAAAAGCCCACAATAGTTTAGAAATTCTGTTATCATTATTGTGAGTGTACCATGACAGTATTAAGTTGATAGTGTCCTCATCTGTTGTAATACCAAAGGCTTGTTTCAACTCGAGAACGTCAAAACCTATTTTAGTTTCAAGTTTCTTAAGTTTTTCTTCATGATCAGCATCAATCAAATCTGGTTTAATCATTTTAATTTTTTTATCTACATCTAGATCTACATCAGTATCTACTTCGATGACACGTTCTACCTCTTCATTAATGATCTGTCTAAGTTGTCTGCGTGTTATTTTCATAATATCACCTTCACTATATATTATAACTATTATCTATTAACGTATTTTTTGTTTCTAGCTTTTAATCTGAGCCGTCGTAAATCGACCTATAGTATCAAGACTCTCAAGAATAATGATTTTCACATCATTCAATGCTTGAACACTTTTCATTTTATGCTTAGCTGCTTCAGTCCAATAACCCTTCACTTCTATATACACATCATGGTCTGGCAAATAGAAGTCTGGGATATAATTCCGAACTCTACGTCCTCTTGTGATGTACTTTAATTTAAGGCTTGGGTTTCTAATCCAACGGATACCAAGTTCATCCAGACGGTTAGCACAAGCAACTTCCCAGGTGCTGTCCATTAAAACTATGGAACCGTCTAGACATGTATAGTCTGACTGTTTACTCCAAAGCTTACGTTTTTTACTTCGTCGTTTTCTTTTTTTATAT
>TARA_R110001592_G_scaffold265020_2_pt1 | contig 12586 bp, 9 predicted proteins | sample TARA_R110001592 | Tara Oceans TARA_R110001592 (sample SAMEA4398387) | marine metagenome | biome: Polar Biome; feature: [SRF] surface water layer (ENVO:00010504); material: water (ENVO:00002006), including particulate matter (ENVO:01000060) such as... | depth 5 m
CATGCCCGCCTGGGGGCCAGGACATGACGATGCACGTATCTGGAATATGGTGGCGTTCCTGCAGCGATTGCCGGAACTATCTTCCGATCAATACCAGATACTTACCGCCCGCGGACAAAACTCGGAAGGACATGGTCACTGATGTAGTATCTCAGGGCATTCTGCGCAGAGACCACCCCACAACCATCAAACGGTATGAGGAGAGACATTTACGCAGGTTGAAAAATTGCATAAACCCCATACTGGCAAGCCTGCTCTTACCGCCGGCAATCCACCCCCACTCGTCACACTGTCCTGCCCAACCTGAGCTATTACATTTAAGCGATTAACCGAGCTTACCCAGCTCAAACAAGTTCAAATCAGTTCTGCTCCACACAGCACTACTTTTTAATTCGCAAGCGCAGGGCATTACTGACTACCGATACAGAGCTCAGGCTCATCGCCAGGGCGGCGATCATCGGCGATAAGAGTAACCCGGTGAACGGGTAAACCACCCCGGCTGCAACCGGCACACCGATACTATTGTAGAGAAAGGCGAAGCCCAGGTTCTGGCGCATGTTACTCACAGTCAAGTGGGACAAGCGGATCGCCTCGCCAATGCCGCGCAGGTCGCCTTTCACCAGGGTTACCTGGGCACTGTTCATTGCCACATCCGTACCGGTGCCCATGGCGATACCGACATCTGCCTTGGCCAGTGCCGGTGCGTCGTTGATACCATCTCCCGCCATAGCGACGATGCGCCCTTCCTGTTGCAGGCGGCTGACAATATCCAGTTTGGCAGCGGGGGTAACTTCGCCGTAGACGTCGTCAATGCCCAGCTGCCGCGCCACCGCCCGTGCGGTTTTCTCACCATCCCCGGTTGCCATGATGATCCGTACGCCCTCGCTACGCAGCTGTTCGATGGCCGATCGTGTTGTTTCCTTGATGGGATCGGCCACGGCCAGCAAACCGGCCAAAGTACCATCGACCCCCAGGTAGACGACGCTGGCACCCTCCTCCCGTAGCTTGTCGGTATCCGTATCGAGGTGTAGCCGGTCAATGTCATGGGCGTCCATCAGCGCGCTATTGCCCAACACCAGAGCGTGACCTTCCACCTTGCCAGTAACACCAATACCCGATTCCGATTCAAACTCCTCCACTTTTGAGAGTTTTAGCCCCTGATCGCGGGCGGCCGTGACGATGGACATTGCCAGTGGGTGTTCACTGCCTTGATCGAGACTCGCGGCCAGCCGCATCACTTTGTCACGATCAAAGCCCGGGGTGGCGATGACCTCACGGAAAACTGGTCGCCCCTCGGTCAAGGTACCGGTTTTGTCCACCACCAGGGTGTCCACTTTACGCAAGGCTTCGATGGCGGCGGCATCCCGGAACAGCACGCCCCGAGTGGCGCCCATGCCGGTGGCTACCATGATTGACATGGGGGTCGCCAGGCCCAGGGCACAGGGACAGGCAATGATCAGCACAGCCACAGCATTGATCAGGCCGTACACCCACCCGGGCTCAGGCCCCCACAATCCCCAGGCGAAAAAAGTAATGACGGCAATGGCAACCACTGCAACTACAAAGTACCCGGCCACGACATCGGCCAGACGCTGCATAGGCGCACGGGAGCGCTGGGCCTGGGCTACCAGGTTGACGATACGCGACAAGGTGCTGTCCTGGCCTACGTGCTGTGCCTGAATTACCAGGCCGCCACTGGTGTTCATAGTGGCGCCGATGACCTTGTCGCCCGGACGTTTGGACACCGGCACCGGCTCACCGGTGAGCATGGATTCGTCCACCGCGCTACTACCCTCCAGCACTTCGCCATCCACCGGCACTTTCTCGCCGGGACGCACCCGCAGGTGATCTCCCGCCTGAACATCGGCCAACGGCACATCCGTTTCACTGCCGTCCGGGTTGATACGACGGGCAATATCCGGTGCTAATCGCAGTAGCGACTTGATGGCTTCGGAGGTACGGGAGCGGGCCTTGAGTTCGAACAACTGGCCCATCAGGGTCAGGGAAATAATAACCGCCGCCGCCTCGAAATACACATTGACCTTGCCACCCATGAAAAATGCCGTGGGAAATATTCCGGGCACGATAGTGGCGATAACACTGTAAATGTAAGCCGCAGCAGTTCCCAGGCCGATCAAAGTCCACATATTGGGGCTTCTGTTAGCTATCGACAGGGCACCGCGTACAAAGAACGGCAGGCCGGACCACAATACCACTGGCGTCGCCAACAGTAATTCAACCCAATTGTGCCATCCCATCGGCAGCCAGCCATGACCAAACATGGCTAATGCGAAAACACTGAGGGTAAAAGGCACGCTGACCCAAAAGCGGCGCCGAAAATCCACCAGCTCTGGATCTTCAGCGTCATCTAGGGCAGGCATCTCCGGCTCCAGGGCCATACCGCATTTAGGACAAGTGCCCGGCCCCTTTTGGCGCACCTCGGGGTGCATTGGGCAAGTGTACCAAGTGTAGCTGTCGCCAACCGGTTCCTCGGTAGAGTGTAAATACTTGTCTGGATTATCAACAAATTTGTTGCGACAGCCAGCGCTGCAAAAATAGTAATCCTCACCCAGGTGATGAACATTATGGGCGGAATCCTCACTGACGGACATGCCGCAAACCGGATCCTTAAGCGCAGACAGCTGAGCCGGGTGCGCGTGAGCATCTCCGTGATCGCGTGTATGATTGTGATGACAGCAGCTGTGGTTATTCATGGTCTGGTCCTCCTGTTCGAAAACGCTCGGGTTGGTCAATCAAGTGAGGATCGTGGCGCGTCGATTTGCGACTCAATCAAGCGACAGACGGAGTGGCCATCTGGCGTACTGTCCGGCATGCTTTCCCACTCGGCCATGCTGGCTTCCATGCGATCGCAGAGAGACGTCAGTTCTTCGATGGTCTTGCGGGTTTCAAGGATCCGCTGCTGCATCATTTCCCGAACCTTGGGACAGGGGGAATGAGCGTGGTCGGCGTCGCTGAAAATTCGCTGAATGTCGTCGAGGTGAAAACCCAGTTGCCTGGCCGTTTTAATAAAACGCAAACGGGATAACGCCTGGTTGCCGAATATCTGGTAACCGTTACTTTTATCCCTGTCCGGAGACAGTAAACCGATCGACACATAGTGCCGAACAGTATCCTTGGTGACTCCGGCTTTGCTGGCTAGTTGGCTAATTTTCATGACGTTTACTCCTGAGTGTCCCTATTGTAAAACCAGTGGGTTACCCCACGGTCAATAGTTTTTTAGGCCTTGATTCATCGTTTGCCAATAGACTAGCGTTGCCGTCCTAACCCGGCCTGTTTCCACAAAAAGTAAGCTGCCGGCAAACCAATAAGGTGAAAACAACGGCACTCAACATGCCACCCACCATAGCCGCCACAAATCAGACTCATGACTTCCAAGCCGGTACCCTTGCTGCACATTATGGGCAGAAACCCGACTATGATGGCTGCTGTGGTCAGCGCTACTGGCCGCATCCTTCTAGAAACGGTATTTTCTCCACCTCTCTGCGATACCCATAGGGGGCTTTCCCCGACGAGCCGGGACGAACAGCCTTGGCCGGCTCCGACGCCTGCTGCGCCTCAATACTGTGTTCCAGGCATCGGCGGGGACCTTTGCCTTGAGTACCTTGCGGATGCCGATGCTTCGCTTCGCCCGATTGGGTCTTTGGCGTGCCTGTGTTTGTCGGCGGATTGCGGGATATACCCGTGTTGACGACACCGAGCGTTATCATGAACAGCGCGTCCGCGAGCATTCCGATCCAGTGTTTAAACTTAAATGGTCTATACAGCTATTACCTCCAGACAGTGGGTATGAGACCCGAAAATGCCGCGCTATGTCGGTCAAATGCTCCTTTTGGGAACGGCAACTATTCATCATCGCTCTCCGGTGGCGGCGTTGGCGCCCCTTCGGGCAACCCCCGCCCCCGCCAGAACATGAATATGGCGGGATACACCACCAGCACCATCAGCAAGGCCGATATCACCCCGCCCACCATGGGCGCGGCGATGCGCTGCATCACATCGGCGCCGGTACCGCTGGATAGCAGAATCGGGATCAACCCCATAAACAGCGCCAGCCCGGTCATCAGCATGGGACGGATGCGCTGGCCGGCGCCACTTTGGACGACTTCCGCCATGTCCCCGCGGCTATTGAGTCGGCGTTCCGCGATCCGGTCGCGCCAGGCGATGTCCAGGTACACCATCATCAGCAGTCCCAGTTCCACGGCGAGACCGGCCACGGCGATCATACCCACCCAGACGGCGACGCTGAGCTTGAAGTCCAGCCACCACAGCAGCCAGACGGCGCCGCTCAGGGAAAAGGGCACACTCAGCATCACCACCAGGGTCTCCGTGAGGGACCCCCGATGCATAAACAGCATGAAGAAGATCAAAAACAGGGTGGCCGGCACCAGTAGCTGCAGTTTGGCCTTGGCCCGCTCGAAGTACTGGAAATGCCCGGCCCAGGCCAGCCGGTAGCCGTCCGGCACGTCAACCCTGTCCGCCACTACCTGCTTCGCCTGTTCGACATAGTCCGCAATGCCGATATCGCTTTTGACGTCGACAAAGACAAAGCCCACGAGCAGGCCGTCCTCGCTGCGCACCGCCGGCGGGCCGGTGCGAAACTCGATATCCGCCACCTGAGTGATGGGAATCTGTGCGCCGGTGGGCGTGGGCACCAGCACCCGCTCCAGGGCTTCGACATTGTCGCGGTAATCCCGGGCATAGCGCACCAGAATATTGTAGCGCTCCCGCCCCTCCACGGTTTGCGAAACGACCTGCCCGCCCATAGCGGCCATAATTACCCGCTCCACGTCGCCAACGTTCAACCCAAAGCGCGCGGCGGCCGCCCGGTCCACCGTAAAATCGAGGAAATAACCGCCGGTACTGCGCTCGGCAAACGCACTGCGGGTAAAGGACGCCGTGCGCTCATCCTGCTGAAGCGCGTTCTCGATGGCGATGCCGGTTTCCTCAATGGTGGCGAGGTCGACACCAAACACCTTGATGCCCAAGGCCGAGCGAATACCGGTGGCGAGCATCTCGGTGCGGGTCTGGATGGGCATCCAGAAGATATTGGGCATGCCCGGAAACTTCAGCTTCTGGTCCATGTCCTGGATCAACCCGTCCCAGGTCATTCCCTCCCGCCATTGGTCCTTGGGTTTCAACGTGATTACCGTCTCCACCATGGACAGGGGCGCGGGGTCGGTAGCGCTGGTGGAGCGACCCACTTTGCCGAAGACGTGCTCCACCTCGGGAATATCGGCAATGATCCGATCCATGGTCTGCAAGGTTTGGGTCGCCTCCGTAATGGACATGCCTGGCAGAGCCGTGGGCATAAAGAGAATCGAACCCTCGTTGAGGGGCGGCATAAACTCGTTGCCCAACTGTCGGAAGGGAATGACGGTTAATAGCAGTACCAGCACTGCGCCGCCGACCACCGCCCAGCGAAAGCGCGCGGCAAGGGCAACCACCGGCCGGTAGGCGGCCACCAGCCACTGGTTCAGTTTGCTGCGATCGGCGCGGATCTTGCCGCGGATCAGCCACACCGCCAGGGCAGGCACCAGGGTGATGGACAACAGCGCCGCAAAGGCCATGGAGTAGCTCTTGGTAAAGGCCAGTGGCTTGAACATGCGGCCCTCCGTCCCCTCCAGAGCGAACACCGGCATAAAGGAAATGGTGATAATGAGCAGGGAGAAAAAGATGCTGGGCCCGACCTGCTGCATGGCCTCGATAATCACCTCCCGGCGGGACTTGGCTTTCTCCTCGGAATCGGCATCGTCACTCTCCCAACGGGCCAGCCGCTTGTGGATATTGTCGATAATGACAATGGCCGCATCCACCATGGCGCCGATGGCCACGGCAATGCCCCCCAGGGACATGATGTTAGCGGTGAGGCCCTGGAAGTACATCGGGATAAAGGCCATCATCACCGCCACGGGCAGGGTGATCACCGCCACCAGCGTGGAGCGCACATGGAGCAGGAAAATGCCGATAATCAGAGAGACGATCAGCATCTCCTCGATCAGTGTCCAGGTCAGGGTGTCGATGGCGTCCTTGATCAGGGTGGAGCGGTCGTAGACGGGCACGATCTCCACGCCCTCGGGTAGCCCCGGTTTGATATCCGCTAGGCGCTGCTTGACCTTGTCGATGACGTCGAGGGCGTTTTCACCGTAGCGCATCACGACAATGCCGCCCACGGTCACCCCCTCGCCGTCCAGTTCCGCCTGACCCCGCTGCATGGCGGGCCCCAGGGCCACATGGCCGACGTCTTTTACCGTGACCGGTACGCCACCCGCCGTGGTTTTTAACACCACCTTTTCCAGGTCCGCCACAGACTTCACATAGCCCCGGCCACGGATAAACTGCTCGTGGCCCGCCACTTCCAGGATACGCCCGCCCACGTCCTGGTTGGAGTCACCCACCGCCTCGGCCACCCGTTTGAGAGGGATGTTGTAAGAGGCGAGTTTGTTGGGGTCGAGACTGATCTGGTATTCACGCTGGAAACCACCGATGGAGGCCACCTCGGCGACACCTTCAACCGCTTCCAGGGCATAGCGCAAATTGAAATCCTGCAGCGAGCGCAGGTCGGCCAGACTGTGATTACCGGACGTGTCTCGCAGAGCATATTGGTAGACCCAACCGACGCCGGTGGCGTCCGGCCCCAGGGTAGGATTGACCCCATCCGGCAGCTCAGCGGCGGCGCTATTGAGGTATTCCAGCACCCGGGAGCGAGCCCAGTACATGTCGACTCCGTCGTCGAAAATCACATAGACGAAAGAAAAGCCGAACATGCTCTGGCCGCGGACATAGTTCACTCCCGGTGCGGATAGCAGAGTGGTGGTCAAGGGATAGGTGATTTGGTCCTCCACCAGGTCCGGACTGCGCCCGGGCCACTCGGTAAAGACAATCACCTGCACATCGGACAGGTCGGGTATGGCATCCAGGGGGGCCCGCAGCAGCGCTTGCCAACCGCCGAAGGTCAGGGCGAGCACCGCCACCAGGGTAATCAGGGGATTGCGGGCGCAATAGCCAATAATTCGCTGCAGCCAGCCGATGGCCTCCCCTTCGGCAGGGGGATGAGCTGGTAGGTGCTTTTGATTGTTATCTACCATTGCTCCATCCCCGCTTTGAGCCGGCTTTCGGAGGCGATTAGGAAGTTACCGGAGGTAACTATCTTGTCGCCTGCCTCGATACCCTTGATGATTTCGATAAAGCCGCCGGCCCGCTGCCCGGTTTGCACCTTGCGCGGGGCCAGCCGGCCCCCGCCCAGGTCCTCGAATACCACCCGCAGTTCGCCGGCGATGATCACCGCCTCTTCCGGTACCGCCACGCGCCGCCCGAGGTCGGCCTGGAGTTTCACTTCGGCGTACATCTCGGGTTTGAGACGGCCTTCGGGGTTGGCGATGGTGAGGCGCACCTGCCCGGTGCGGCTAGCGCCGTCCAGATACGGATAGACATAGTCGACCCGCCCCTCGAACTGTTCCCCGGGCAGGTAAGGCAGGGTTACCGTCACGGGAATGCCCGGCGTTACCAGGGGCAGTTCGCCTTCATAGATATCGGCTTCCACCCAGACCTGTGACAGGTCGGCAATGCGCAGCAATGTCATGCCGGCCTTGTGGGCGGTGCCTTCCACCACGTTCCTGGCCACCACGGTGCCGCTGATCGGCGCGTGCATGGCGACGTAGTCGAAGGGCTCGCCCCGCTTCTCCAGGGTGGCGATCTCCCCATCGCTCATATCCCACAGGGCCAGACGCTTGCGGGCTGCGCTGAGCAGCGCCGGCGAGGCGCTACCGCGGCGTTTCAATTCCAGGTATTCCTGCTGGGCGGCCAGCAGTTCGGGTCCGTACACCGTAAACAACGGTTCGCCCTTGGCGACGGCAACCCCAACATAATCAGCATAGAGCCCGCCGATCCAGGCATCGAACTTGAGGCTGACATCCGCCAGGCGCGTTTCGTCGTAGGCGATCCGGCCTGCCGCGCGGATGGTGCGGGTCATGGCCACGGTTTGCGCTTCGGCGGTCTTGACACCGATCAACTGGCGCCGGCGATTGTCCAGGGTCACAGTGCCCGGTGGCGCCTCGTCGGCCATATCACCCCCGTCGGTTCGGGCGGCGCCCGAGGCCAGTTGCAGCCCCTCACGACCGGTGGCCAGGTCGAAACTGATTTGCCGGGCCGACATCCCCGGTGCCTGAATCGTGAGCGTCAGGGGCCAGCTGCCTTTCATGAAGGGTTCGAAGGCCCCCCGGTAGAGGCCGGGTTCGATTTGCATCATCTCCGCCGGGGCCTGCATCGCGGGCATCGCACCCATAGCCGGCATCTCGGCGACCGCCTTGATCTCGGCGTTCTCCAGAGGCTCCCCATCGGCATTGCGCAGCACCACGCTCAGGACGTTCTCACCCACGCGCGGCGTGGCGGGTTCTATCAATACGTCCAGCCGATAGGGACCGCTGCGGTAAGGCAACTCGGTAGTACCGACCTCGTCTGTCCCGTCCCCTTCCTGGGCCAAAGCGGTCACGCCGCTGGCTGGCTGCAAGCCTTTTCGGCCTGTGGCCAGGTCGAAGCTGGCCCGGGCGGACCCCACACCTTCCTTGCTGATCTGCAGGGTAAGCGGCCAACTGCCTTCCATGGACGGCTCGAAGGTCCCCCGATAGAGACCGGGTTCGATGGCCGCCATATCGGCCGGGGCCTGCATGGTGGGCATGGCCCCCATCGCAGGCATTTCCGCCACGGCCTTGATGGATGCGTCGCTGACCGGCTGGCCTGCTTTATCCAGCAATACCAGTGTCAGGGTGTTGTTGCCGACCCGGGGTATTTCCGGATCAAGCTCGATGCCCAGTTGGAACGGCCCGGCCCGATAGGCAGGCTGGAGGGCTGAGGGGCCATTGGCGGTGGCGGTATCGTTCCCGGACAGCCACAGCACGCTCAGGGTACCGGTAACCACCAGAAACCCGATAACGGCAATAGAAAAAATGATCGTTCGTCGGTTCATGGTCGTTTCTCTTGTTTGTGCGCGTCGACGGCAGTGGCCGCCGGTGCCTGGTTGGCGGGGATTGGCAGTGCGCTGCCCAAGGGCCGCCCGGCGGCCCGTTCCAGGGCTGCCCACGCCCGCAGATAATCCGCACGGGCGCGGACCAGGTTGTCCTCGGTTCGCAGCTGTTGCCGCTCGGCATCGATGACGGTGAGGAAACTACCCTGCCCCGCCCGGTAATCGGCGACGGCGGCATTGAGGCTTTCCTCGGCGAGGGGTAACAGCCGCTGCCGGTGGATGGCGACGATGTCCCGGGTCTCCTGCACCTGCGCACGTCCCTGTTCCAGTTGCGCGAGTAACTGCGCCTCGCGATCCGCCAATTGCCACTGGTAGCGCATGACATCGGCCTCGGCCCCGTTCCGGCTGGCACTGCGTTTGCCGGAGAAATCGAACGGCAGGTTGACAGTGAGACCAACTGTCCAGCGCTGGTCGGTATCCATCCACAGGCTGTTGTAACCGGCGGACAATTTGAAGTCGGGGAAATAGTCCCTCTCCGCCAGACCGTGCAGGGCGCTCGCCTCGGCGATGCGCGCCTGAATCCGGCGCAGTTCCGGGTGCTCCCCCAGGGCGACCTCTTGCAACGCCGGCAACGATGGTGGTTCGACCGGTGTAGGCAGTGCCGCCGGCGGCGGCAGCGGACTTTGGGGAGGACGGTTCAACAAGCCGTTGATCATCGCCCGCACTTCCCGCTGGTGCCGCCGATGGGTCACGATGTCGGTGTCGATGCGGGCCGCTTCCACTTCCGCCTGCAACACATCCTGCTGGCGGGCTCGCCCCGCCGCGTACTGGGTTTCGGCGACGCGGCGCAACTCGACCAGCAGATCCCGGTGGGCATGTTTGATTTGCAGGGTGCGGTGAATATACGCCCACTCGGCGAACAGGCCCTTGGCAGCCGTCATCAGGGCCAGCCGGCGGTCCGCCAGGGATTGCTCCTCACCCTCGGCCCGGGCGCGGGCCGCGTCCTCGCGCAGGCCGAGTTTGCCGGGCCAGGGCAGTGTCTGGCTCAGCTCCACCCGCTCCTGGAAACCCCGGGGGCCACCGGCAGTCTCCGGCGCACCGGCATAGGTCAGGATGGGGTCGTCCAGGGCACCGGCAGGGGCGATGCGGTAGTTAGCTACTGCCGCAGCCGCCGCCAGCCCCTTAAGGCCGGGATTGCGGGTCAGCACGGCGTCCACCAGTTGCTCGGCGGTTAGCGCCTCGTACTCCTGCAGCGATTGACTTTTTTCCGGTTGCGGCGGCACCGCGAAAGCTACCAATGGTGCAATGAACACCACCAGCGCCATAAGACCGCCAATTGGATTGTGCACGGGGAATTTCCTCCGTCGGTATAATGAATAATCCTCGGCTTCCCACAAGGGAAAACCGTAGCCTCACGACAAATCGAGCGGATTAATCAGATACGCAGACGCAGGGTGGAGAGATAGACGGTACGACCGCTTTCGGCCTGGGCGAGAAGCCAGTCCGGGTTGGGAGGGTGTGTTTTTGCGGGGGTTGTGAATAGCGTGTCCGGGTAGGGCCAGAATACAAGCGCAATACTATAGAGCCACGTCAACGATTGATCGGGGCTCCACGATGAAGTCGTGGCGTCTTCAACGGCCGACTGGTAGTCCACAGCACAGCAAGACCCTGAAGACATGGCCGGACCGTCATGGTCACAACCCTCCCCCGAGGGAGTAGGCACTGCTGTATCGCAGCCCTCCATGCCATCTTCACAACAGCAGACCGACTGGGGTGGCATATCCATGGTTTCGCAGGCATAGGTAAACTGTCCCCAGACCATGAGGAGCATCAAAAATACCAGTGGCCAGCGTTTTCTCGGATGCATTTAGAAAGTCGGATTTGAGGTCAATAGGCTAAAGCAGTTTAGGGAGTCAAGAAACAATTGACAAGCAAGCGAGGGGTCATCATAGACCAGACTCTGCTGATCATTACCCAAGGGCCATATAGCGGAGAGTCCGATTCAGGTGACGTCGGCAAGCCGAGTGGCCAGGATACCGGCCTGTTCGGCAAATTTCGTTGCATTGGCTGTCCGCAATTTTGCCAGGTTGTGCAATTCCCAACGAATTCCAGGCAAATGTTCAAGATGAGTGATACCCATCAGCGACCAATCGGGAGCACCGGCTTCACTGTAGATCTGCGCGTGATGCTCGGCATAGTGTTCCAGGTTCCACTTGAGGGACGCCAGGAGACGAAAGGCCGCTTGTGGTTGCTTGTCTTTGAGGAATGGATAGAACGTATCAGCAAATCTGCGCCCTGGCAGCGATACGCGCATTGGCCGTAGAATAACGCCCGCAACCACCCGAGCACACGAAGTTGACCGGGGCACAGCCAAATACTTCACGGCCCATTCAATGAAGAAGAATCCGAGATCTGCCGAAATTCCCGAAGCACTCATGAATTCGGGATTATCCCAAACGGAAGTCGCTCACACAGTTCAAGCTTCCCGGCGCGGATGGCAACAGGGGCAACTCCACGTGACTCAGAGACGTAAAGCGCAACAACTTCTTACCAAATTGATCCCAATGCCTCACGCAATAAAATATATGTGATTGTTTTATATGGCTAATATTGATAATCCTGCGCGCACCTATTAGTGGGGGCAGAATGGGTCAATGCGGTTAAACCAGAAATATCGGATGTACAAGCAGAAGAGTTGAAACGTGCCAACGAGGAAATTCTCAAGCTGAAAGCAGACCTGAGGTGTATCTAAGATGAGCGCGATATCCTAAAAAAGCCTGCCAGACTTCGCCTAAAAGTGCCTACTCTTGTTGCCAGCCAGCCCGTGTGAGGTACCGATTCGTTGACGATCATCGCTATCAGTGTCCCGTTCACACTGTGTGTCAGTTGCTCCAGGTTTCCCACAGTGGTTTTTATGCTTGGTGTGTTCGGCCATTGTCCGAGCGGACCACTGATAACCAGTGGTTACTGGGTTTGATCCGCACATCCTATGCTGCCAGTCATGGTGTATATGGCGCTCCCCGTATTTTCCTGGATATGCGCGAAATTGGTGAAACCTGCAGTAAAAATCGGGTGGCCAGAATCATGAAAGAGCACAACATAAAGGCTTTAATGGGTTATAAAGCGCCACGGATCATTCATGGCAGGCCTTCGATCATTGCGCCGAACACGCTGGATCGTGGGTTCACCGTTGACCTCCCCGATAAAGCTTGGGTGACGGATACCACCTATATTCGCACCTGGCAGGGATGGCTCTACCTGGCGGTTGTGGTCGATCTGTATTCCAGAAGAGTCGTTGGCTGGTCAATGAAACCTACGTTGGCCCGAGAGATTGTGTTGGATGCCTTGATGATGGCGGTATGGCGACATAAAACCCAGCAGCGATGATTACTTGAGGTTCTGCAAACAACACAACCTGGAACCGAGCAAAAGTCGCCTGGATAACTGTTTGGATAGCCTGCCCTGGGCGCATGCCGTTGCCGAGGCTTTATTCAAGGTAGCCTTCCGGCGTGTTCGTGAAGATTGTTTTACAGCCAACTGAGAACCACTATGATGATTGGACAAGGAGAAAACCATGCAAAAAATCATTCCCCATCTATGGTTTGA
>TARA_R110001592_G_scaffold54663_6_pt1 | contig 12586 bp, 9 predicted proteins | sample TARA_R110001592 | Tara Oceans TARA_R110001592 (sample SAMEA4398387) | marine metagenome | biome: Polar Biome; feature: [SRF] surface water layer (ENVO:00010504); material: water (ENVO:00002006), including particulate matter (ENVO:01000060) such as... | depth 5 m
ATTGCCGTCATACCAAGAGGTTGTGCTGACTTCGGCGCCGTGCGCAGAAAGCCAATCGGCAATATAGCCGGGCCCCTCAAAAACTACATGCTGCAGAATATGTGCGCGTTTAACAGCCATGGCGTGTTACTCGTTATTCGTAGCGAACTGCCATGACTTCAAACTCGACGGTGCCGCCGGGCGTCTCGATGAGCGCTTCATCGCCTTCAGTCTTACCAATCAAGCCACGCGCAATGGGTGAATTGACTGAAATTTTACCGATTTTAAAATCGGCTTCGTCATCGCCAACAATGTGGTAAGTCTTGGTTTCGCCGGTATCGACATTTTCAATATCGACTGTCGCACCAAAAATCACCTTGCCAGTTTTCGGCATCTGCAAAATATCGATAATTTGCGCATTTGACAGCTTACCTTCGATATCTTGCAGGCGACCTTCAATGAAGCCCTGCTGCTCGCGCGCAGCGTGATACTCAGCGTTCTCTTTCAAGTCGCCGTGGGCGCGTGCCTCAGCGATCGCCGCAATAACCGCAGGGCGATCGATGAATTTCAGCTTATTGAGCTCAGCCTTTAGCGCGTCTGCGCCTTGAACCGTCATCGGATAACGTTGCATATCAAAGTCCCTCGTGGAGATCCTGCAAGCGACGCACCGTCAATGCATCTTTGGAGCGCAGTGACTGGCTAACCGCTTCGGCGCCGCTGAGCGTGGTCGTGTAGTAGACCTTACCCTGCAATGCGCTACGGCGAATGGAGAACGAGTCTTCCTGCGCCTGCTTGCCTTCCGTGGTGTTAATGATGAAGTTGATTTCGCCATTCTTCAACATGTCGACGATGTGTGGGCGACCTTCGGTCACTTTATTCACACGCTCACAAGCAATGCCTGCCGCAGCAAGTATTGCTTGTGTGCCGCTGGTGGCAACGAGCGAGAAGCCCAGCTCAGCCAATTCGCCAGCGACGCGCGAGACATGCGGCTTGTCAGATTCACGTACTGATAAAAATACACGACCACCGGTCGGCAGGCGCTCATTCGAGCCCAATACCGCTTTGTGGAAAGCTTCGGCGAAGGTTGCGCCGGAGCCCATAACCTCACCGGTGGATTTCATTTCTGGGCCAAGAATAGGATCGACGCCAGGGAATTTCGCGAACGGGAACACCGCTTCTTTCACGCTGTAATAGTTCGGGATGATTTCCTTGGTGAAGCCTTGATCCTGCAACGACATACCGGCCATGCAACGCGCGGCTACTTTGGCTAGCGAAACACCGATGCATTTCGACACAAAAGGCACGGTGCGCGATGCACGTGGGTTAACCTCAAGCACATAGACGTCGCTGCCTTTGACGGCAAACTGCACGTTCATCAGGCCAATAACACCCAGCTCGCGTGCCATAGCGACGGTTTGCTCACGCATCACGTCTTGTAGCTCAGCCGACAGGTTATATGGCGGCAATGAACAGGCCGAGTCACCGGAGTGAATACCGGCTTGTTCGATGTGCTGCATGATGCCGCCGATCACCACGGTGGTGCCGTCGCTGACGCAGTCAACATCGATCTCAATGGCATCATCTAAGAAGCGATCGAGCAGCACCGGCGATTCATTTGAGGCGCTAACAGCTTCGCGCAGATAACGCGCCAGCTCAGCATCGTTAAAAACGATTTCCATGGCGCGGCCACCAAGCACATAGCTCGGGCGCACAACCAAGGGATAGCCAACTTCCGAAGCTAGCAACAAGCCCTCTTCTGTCGAGCGCGCTAGACGGTTTGGTGGCTGCAAAAGATTTAAACGCTCAACCATTTGCTGGAAGCGCTCACGGTCTTCAGCACGATCAATAGCATCTGGCGATGTGCCGATGATAGGTACGCCGGCGGCCTCGAGTGCGCGCGCTAATTTTAGTGGCGTTTGGCCACCGTATTGCACGATCACACCTTTGGGCTTTTCTAGCGCAGCAATCTCAAGCACATCTTCTAGCGTGACCGGCTCGAAATACAGGCGATCGGAAGTATCGTAGTCGGTAGAAACTGTTTCTGGGTTGCAGTTGATCATGATGGTTTCATAACCATCTTCGCGCATCGCCAATGCCGCGTGGACGCAGCAATAATCGAACTCAATGCCCTGGCCGATACGGTTTGGACCACCGCCCAGCACCATAATTTTGTTGCGATTGCTTGGCTCAGCTTCGCAAGTCTCTTCGTAGGTCGAGTACATATAGGCGGTGCTAGTCGCAAACTCGGCAGCACAGGTATCGACGCGCTTATAAACCGGGCGAATGCCTTGGCTCCAGCGGCGCTTACGCAGCTCTTGCTCTGACACACCGATAAGCGTGGCTAAGCGGCTGTCGGCAAAGCCTTTGCGCTTGAGTTTCCACATGGCATCGCGGTCGAGATTGGCAAAGCCGAGCTGAGTCACACCGGCTTCAGTTTTAATCAGATCTTCGATCTGCACTAAGAACCAAGGATCGACACCGGTTAAGCGGAATACTTCGTTAACGCTTAGCCCCATGCGGAAAGCATCACCGATATACCAAATACGCTCGGGGCCTGGGTTCGACAATTCATTGCGAAGCTTGGCTTCGGCATTTGGTGCGCTGGGATCGAGAATTGGCGTGAAGCCATCGACACCAACTTCAAGGCCGCGCAGAGCCTTCTGTAAAGACTCTTGGAAAGTACGGCCGATGGCCATGACTTCGCCAACCGACTTCATCTGCGTCGTTAAGCGTGGCTCTGCTTGGGCAAATTTCTCGAAGTTGAAACGAGGAATCTTAGTGACGATATAGTCGATTGAAGGCTCAAATGACGCCGGGGTTAAACCACCGGTGATGTCATTTTTCAACTCATCAAGGGTGTAACCAACTGCCAATTTGGCCGCGACTTTAGCAATCGGGAAGCCAGTGGCTTTTGACGCCAGCGCCGATGAACGCGACACACGCGGGTTCATCTCGATAACGACCATGCGGCCATCATCTGGACTGATACCAAACTGTACGTTGGAGCCGCCGGTTTCAACACCGATTTCACGCAGCACGGCGCAAGAAGCGTCGCGCATGATTTGATATTCTTTATCGGTCAGCGTTTGCGCAGGTGCTACCGTGATCGAATCGCCGGTGTGCACGCCCATGGCGTCGAAGTTTTCGATGGCGCAGACGATGATGCAGTTGTCGTTGCGATCGCGCACGACTTCCATCTCATATTCTTTCCAACCAATTAATGACTCATCGATGAGCAATTCATTGGTTGGCGATAAGTCTAGGCCGCGCTCGCAAATCTCGATGAATTCTTCACGGTTGTAGGCAATACCACCGCCGGAGCCGCCCATGGTGAACGACGGGCGAATAATCGATGGAAAGCCAGTGGTTTCGAGCACAGCAAAGGCTTCGTCCATATTGGTGGCGATGCCAGCGCGTGGGCATTCGAGGCCAATACGGCGCATAGCCTGGTCAAACAGCTTGCGGTCTTCCGCCATGCGGATAGCTTCTTTCGAAGCGCCAATCAGCTCAACATTGAATTTCGCCAACACGCCTTTCGCATCTAACTCGAGCGCGCAGTTCAGCGCGGTCTGGCCGCCCATGGTCGGCAGGAGCGCATCGGGGCGCTCTTTCTCGATAATTTGCGCAACGGTTTGCCACGTGATCGGCTCGATATAAGTCGAGTCGGCCATCGACGGGTCGGTCATGATGGTGGCTGGGTTCGAGTTCACCAGAATGACGCGATAACCCTCTTCACGCAGCGCCTTACACGCTTGCGCGCCGGAGTAATCGAACTCGCAGGCTTGACCAATGACAATCGGGCCTGCGCCGATGATGAGAATGCTTTGGATATCAGTACGCTTTGGCATGTCTTACTTCCGAGCCTGCATCAATTCAAAAAAGTGGTCGAACAAGGGCTGCACATCTGTTGGCCCAGGGCTAGCTTCAGGGTGCCCCTGGAAACTAAACGCTGGCTTATCGGTATGGTGCAGGCCTTGCAACGAATCATCGAATAGTGACTTGTGAGTTGCACGCAATGTCGCGGGCAGTGTCGCTCCATCTACAGAGAAGCCGTGGTTCTGACTGGTAATCATGACGCGGCCGGTGTCTAAATTCTGCACTGGATGGTTGGCACCATGATGGCCAAATTTCATTTTCAGCGTTTTCGCACCTGAGGCGAGCGCTAACAGCTGATGCCCTAAGCAGATGCCGAAAATTGGTAAGTCTTTATCTAAAAAGGTCTTAATCGCCGCAATGGCGTAGTCGCAAGGCTCAGGATCGCCTGGACCATTGGAGAGAAAGACGCCATCGGGGTTCATTGCCAGTACATCAGCCGCCGAAGTTTGAGCCGGCACCACAATCAGCTCGCAACCACGATCAACCAGCAGGCGCAGAATGTTGTGCTTAACACCGAAGTCATAGGCCACGACTTTAAAGCGCGGCGCTTCAGTTGGCGTGACATAACCTTTCGCCAGATCCCAGCTACCTTCTGTCCAGCGATAAACTTCTTTTGTGCTGACGACTTTGGCTAAGTCCGCGCCCTTCAAGCTAGGCACTTTTTTCGCGCTAGCAATGGCCGCTTCAACCGCACCTTCTACTTCTGCAGCGGCGCCGGCGACAATAACGCCATTTTGCGTACCGCTTTCGCGCAAGATGCGCGTTAAGCGGCGCGTGTCGATTTCAGCAATAGCGACAACATTGTTGCGCACCAAATAGTCTGGCAGCGTCTCAGTCATTCGCCAGTTGCTAGCGATCATCGAGCTATCACGGATGATTAAGCCCGCAGCCCAAACCTGAGTTGATTCGTTGTCTTCGTTGTTTACGCCGGTGTTGCCAATGTGCGGATAGGTCAAGGTGACCATTTGCTGGCAATACGATGGGTCGGTCAGAATTTCCTGATAACCAGTCATGGCGGTATTAAAAACGACTTCGCCAGATGATTGACCATCTGCCCCGATTGATACGCCCTTGAAAACACTTCCGTCTTCTAGCGCGAGAATGGCAACTTTGCTCAAACCGACCTCCACACAGCGATTTTAGTTAAGCGCGCGTGCAAAAAAGCGAGAAGCGATGACAATCCTTCTCGTTCTATCCATATAGGGGTTGCACGCTGGCACGATTTGAAGCGGCATTCTACGCAGATGCATGCCCGCTGTCCAACCAAACACATCCTTAAACTGCGTAATTAGAGTGTGAATACAGTGGGCTGTTGCGGCAAGTTACGCTAAGCCAAGCACGTCTTGCATGGAATAAAGCGCCGGCACTTGCGCATCCTTATCTGAAGCAAGCCAGCGCGCAGAGCGCACAGCACCGGTGGCGAAATTGGCGCGATTGGTGGCAACGTGGCGCACTTCAACGCGCTCACCTTCGCCAAAGAAAAACACCGTGTGATCACCGACAGTGTCGCCGCCGCGCAAAGTTTGAAAGCCAATTTGCTGGCGTTCGCGTGCGCCGGTGTGGCCATGGCGAGCATAGACCGCAACCTCATTAAGATCACGGCCCAATGCGCTAGCTACGGCCTCACCCATCATCAATGCTGTGCCCGAGGGCGCATCTACTTTGTGGCGGTGATGCGCTTCTAGCACGTCGATATCGACAGTGTCGCCAAAGGCTTTCGCCGCCAGCTCAAGCATCTTCAAGCTGACATTCACGCCTACTGAATAGTTGCCCGAATAGACCATAGCCTGTTGCGCACTTAATGCTTGCAGCTCAGCCTTTTGTTCAGCACTTAGCCCGGTAGTGCCAATAACCAAACCACGCCCCAGGCGCTGGCAAATGCCGGCATGAATCAGCGTTGCTGCTGGCGCAGTGAAGTCGATGGCGACATCGAAATCGGCCTTAGCAAGATCATCAGTAATGGCGATATTGAGTCGACCTACGCCGGCAAGCTCGCCGGCATCCTGACCAAGAAACTCAGAGCCCGAGCGCTCAATCGCAGCGCTCAGCTCTGCGCCATCAGCGGCCTGCACAGCAGCGATTAGGGCGCGACCCATACGGCCGGCAGCACCACAGATAGCAATACGTGTCATTTTGTCATCCCATCAAAAAAGTTACGCACCGCGCTAAAGAATGAGTCTTTATTAGGCGACTGCTTATTGCCATCGTCACTCATTGATTGCTTGAACTGACGCAGCAACTCTTTCTGCTCGCTACTTAAATGCACCGGCGTTTCCACGACTACGCGGCACAGCATGTCACCTTGCGCATGCGAGCGAATCGGCTTCACACCCTTGCCCTTGAGACGGAATAGCTTACCCGTTTGAGCACCTTCAGGGATGCGCAGCTTCACGCGGCCATCGAGCGTTGGCACTTCCAACTCACCACCGAGTGCGGCATCAGCAAAGTCGATTGGCACTTCGCAATAAAGATCGGCGCCATCACGCTTGAAAATACGATGCTCGCGCACCGATATTTGCACATAGAGATCGCCCGCTGGACCGCCTTGCGCACCGGCTTCGCCTTCGCCAGTCAGACGAATACGGTCGCCAGTATCAACACCGGCCGGGATTTTCACTTCCAATGTTTTTTGCTTGCGCACACGACCTTCACCGCGACAGCTGCCGCAAGGATCAGTAATCACTGTGCCACGACCATGACAGCTTGGGCAGGTCTGGCTCATGACAAAGAAGCCTTGTTGCACACGCACTTGGCCGCTGCCATTACAGCTGCGGCACTGACTGGCACTTGTACCTTTTTTCGCACCTGAGCCATCGCAAGGCTCACATTCAGTCATGGTTGGCACGCTAATTTTTACTTTCGCGCCGCGCACAGCTTCTTCCAAATCCAGCTCTAAGGTATAGCCCAAGTCTGAGCCGCGATTGCTGCGCTGCTGACCGCCACGCCCGCCACCACCAAAAATATCGCCAAAGACATCGCCAAAGATGTCACCAAAACCAGCTCCGCCTGCACCACCGCCACCGCCACCCATATTCGGGTCGATGCCGGCATGACCATAACGATCGTAGGCCGCACGCTTGTCAGCATCGGAGAGCACTTCATAGGCCTCGTTGGCCTCTTTGAACTTATCTTCGGCCTCGACGCTATCAGGGTTACGGTCTGGGTGATGCTTCATTGCCAGTCGCCGATAGGCTTTTTTCAGCTCATCTGCCGGAGCATTTTTTTGTACACCCAATACTTCGTAAAAATCACGCTTGGCCATTTGTTAACCCTCAAGCTCTGCCGCTTTCATCTTATAAATGCAAACGCGGGGATATCCCCGCGTGTGCGTCACTACTCATCAATAGAGCTTATTTTTTCTCGTCTTTCACTTCTTCAAATTCGGCATCGACAGCGCCATCATCACGCTTTGGCTCGGCTGCTGGCTCATCGCTAGCACCGCCTGCAGCACCGGCTTGATCAGCATACATTTTCTGCATGATCGGCATCGAAGCATTGCTCAACGCTTCTACCGCAGTATCGATCTGCTCTTTGTCGTTGGCCTTAATCGCGGCTTCGACTTTCTCGATTTCAGCATCGACAGTAGCTTTCTCTTCAGCCGTTACTTTATCACCCAGATCAGTCAGCGCTTTTTTCGTTGAGTGCACTAACTGGTCAGCTTGGTTGCGCGACTCAACAAGCTCAGTGAACTTTTTATCTTCCTCAGCGTTGGCCTCGGCGTCACGCACCATTTTCTCGATTTCCTCATCATTCAAACCGGAGTTGGCTTTAATGATGATGCTTTGCTCTTTACCGGTGGCTTTATCTTTAGCGCCGACATTCAAAATACCGTTGGCATCGATATCAAAAGTCACTTCAATTTGCGGCATGCCACGCGGTGCGGGTGGAATATCGCTCAAGTCGAAACGGCCCAGCGATTTGTTTTGCGAGGCTTGCTTACGCTCACCCTGCACAACATGGATAGTCACAGCTGCTTGGTTATCGTCGGCAGTCGAGAACACTTGCTGCTTTTTCGTTGGGATGGTGGTGTTTTTCTCGATCAACGCTGTCATCACGCCGCCCATGGTTTCAATACCAAGGCTAAGTGGCGTTACGTCGAGCAATAACACATCTTTAACATCACCAGACAACACGGCACCTTGGTAAGCCGCGCCAATGGCAACTGCCTCATCGGGGTTCACATCACGGCGTGGGTCTTGGCCGAAGAAGGCTTTGACGCGCTCCAACACCAAAGGCATACGTGTTTGGCCGCCGACTAAAATCACATCGCCGATTTCGCTAATTTTCAGGCCTGCATCAGCCAAAGCCACACGGCATGGCTCAATGGTGCGTGCCACTAAGTCTTCCACTAGCGCTTCTAATTTAGCGCGCGTGACCTTCACGTTTAAATGCTTAGGACCAGTGGCATCGGCGGTGATGTAAGGCAAGTTCACATCGGTTTGCGTGCTCGATGACAACTCGATTTTTGCCTTTTCAGCACCTTCTTTCAGTCGCTGCAAAGCCAATGGGTCGTTGTGCAGATCGATGCCTGTCTCTTTCTTGAACTCATCAGACAAGTAATCGATCAAGCGCAAGTCGAAATCTTCGCCACCCAAGAAGGTGTCGCCGTTGGTCGACAGCACCTCAAACTGGTGCTCACCGTCTACTTCGGCAATCTCAATGATTGAAACGTCGAATGTGCCGCCGCCCAAGTCATAAACGGCAATTTTACGATCGCCTTCTTTCTTGTCCATGCCGAACGCCAATGCCGCAGCAGTAGGCTCGTTGATGATGCGCTTAACTTCCAAGCCCGCAATACGGCCAGCGTCTTTGGTTGCTTGGCGCTGCGAATCGTTGAAGTAAGCAGGCACAGTAATAACCGCTTCAGTCACAGCCTCGCCGAGATAATCCTCAGCGGTTTTCTTCATTTTCTTCAGCACTTCGGCGGAGATTTGTGGCGGCGCCTTTTTGTCGCCTTTGACATCAATCCAGGCATCGCCGTTATCCGCAGCAACGATGCTGTAAGGCACCATTTTGATGTCTTTTTGCACAACGTCATCTTTAAACTTACGACCAATCAAACGCTTAACAGCGAACAGCGTGTTTTTTGGGTTCGTCACGGCTTGGCGTTTTGCGCCGGCGCCAACCAACACTTCGTTGTCTGTGTAAGCAACAATCGATGGCGTAGTGCGCGCGCCTTCCGAGTTCTCAATAACTTTAACTTTGTCGCCATCCAAAATAGCTACGCAGCTGTTGGTGGTGCCCAAATCGATACCAATAATTCTACCCATGATGCTCTCCTACTAGCCCGGCGGCGTCGCCTGAGCTGTGACAAAAATGATTGCGCTTACTCGCGCCCTGTTTACTGATATGAGGCTGCTGAAAACTTTTTCAAGCCCCAGAACCTATTCCCAGACAAAAAATATGTTTTAGCCAGCACTCGCGACAACAACCATGGCCGGCCGCAATAAACGCCCCGACAAGGTGTAGCCTTTTTGGAATACCGCAGTCACCGAGTTCGGTTCCGCTGTGGTCGATGGCTGAGTCGATACCGCCTGATGCAGCTCGGGATTGAACGGCTCGCCAAGTGGATCAACGGCCTCAACACCAAAGCGTTTCATGGTGTCGACAAAAAGCTTGTGCGTTAGCGTTACGCCTTCATGCAAGGCTTTTAGAGCTGGCTCTTCCGATGGTGTAGCCTGCAGCGCACGCTCTAAATTATCGGCAACATCGAGCAGACTGCCGGCAAACTTTTCTAAGGCAAACTTATGCGCAGCAGTGACATCGCGCTCTGATCGACGCTGAATGTTTTGCACTTCGGCCTGAGTGCGCAGCTGCAAGTCTTTCAGCTGGCCTTCCAGTTCGGCGATGCGCGCAGTTTGAAAATCTACGCTGTCGTCGGCAAATTCAGGGATATCCATAGCTTGCGGCTGAGCATCTACTGCCTGCTCTGGAATGTCGTCGTGCTCTGGGGGCGTTTGCTCGCTCATAAAAACTCCTACTTAGGCAACTTCGTGAATGCTTACTCTAGTGGTGTCACGTATTGTTTTTTTCAAGGGCTGCGTGAAAATTCACCATCGCCGCATCGCAAGTCGCGCATGGCTGGCCTATCATTAAGTCATCGACTCAAGAGTTTCTCGCCATGCTGAGCCTGCTTAAAATCAGCCAATTTGCCATCGTGGAAAACCTCGAGCTGGAATTCAACTCGGGCTTTAGTGTCATTACAGGCGAGACCGGCGCGGGCAAATCCATCCTTATGGATGCCCTGGGCCTGTGCTTGGGCGATCGCGCCGATGGCTCAGTGGTTCGCGCTGGCGCCGAGCGCGCCGATGTCAGCGCCTTATTTCAAGTCGGCTACCTGCCTGAAGCATCGGCTTGGCTGGCGGAGCGCGAACTCGACGAAGGCGATGAATGCACGCTACGTCGCACCTTCAGCCGCGATGGCCGTTCGCGCGCCTATATTAATGGCCGGCCCGCCAACCTCAGCGACTTGCGCGCCATTGGCGAATGCCTGATTGATATTCATAGCCAACACGAGCACCAAACGCTTTTACGCAAAGATAGTCATCGCAGCATGCTCGATAGCTTCGCCAAGCTACAGACCGAGTCGAAGGCGCTGGCAGGTCACTTTTCGCATTGGCAAAATAGTGCCGCGAAGCTGGCCAAGGCCGAGCGCGCTGGCGCCGAACAAGCGGCGAGACTTGAGATTGTTGAGCATTTACTAACTGAGCTGGCGCAACTTAATCTTGGCAAAGATGAGTATCCGCGCTTAGAGCAACGCCACGACACGCTCGCGCATATAGGCACCTTGCAGCTAGACGGCGAGCAGGCTTTAGCGTTAATTAGTGAGGGCGAGAATGATACCGCCAGCCGCTACTTACAGCGCGCCATTCGCAGCCTAGAGCCACACGCCCAGCGCGCTACGGCACTTGCGGAAGCCATCGATCTATTACGCAGTGCACAGATTCAGATTGAAGAGGCTAGCCCGTCGCTACGGCATTTCTTAGATGACCTAGAGGCCAGCCCAAATGAACTTGCTGAGCTCGAGCAGCGCCTCAGCCAATGTCATCAGCTAGCCCGAAAGCATCGCGCCAATCCTGAAGAACTACCGACTATTGCAGAGACACTCGCCACTGAGCGCGACGCCCTGCTGGAAGCAGCAGACTTGGCTCAGCTTGCCGAGCAGGCTCAGGCTGCTGAAGAGACGTATCGAAGTCATGCACAAGCCTTACGACTAGCGCGCAGCAAAGCCGCGACAAAATTTTGTGAAGATATTCAGCAATTTCTTGCCGGCCTTGGCATGAGTAACGCACGCCTTGAGCTCACCTTAACGCCGCTAGCCAAACCTGCCGCTTATGGCCTCGATGACATCGAGTTTCAATTTAGCGCCAACCCAGGTCAGCCACTGCGTGCATTGGCAAAGGTCGCATCAGGTGGCGAGCTTTCACGGCTTTCACTAGGCATACAAGTGGTGCACGCGCGCCATTCGCCCGTTCCCGTCATGGTCTTTGACGAGGTCGACGTTGGCATTGGTGGTGGCATTGCTGAAGTCGTCGGCCGACTTTTACGCGCACTCGGCGAGCATGCTCAAGTTTTCAGCATTACACACCAGCCACAAGTTGCCGCGCGCGGGCACCATCATTTGCGCGTAGAGAAGCGCGTTATCGACGGCACGACGCACAGCACTGTGGTGGCGTTAAACCAAGAGGAGCGCGTGGAGGAGATTGCGAGGATGTCTGGCGGCGTGACCATTACTGAGGAAACACGCGAGCACGCCAGAACCTTAATGGCCGACTAAGCAGCCATATCGGCGCTTAATCGGCCTTCTCTTCCTTAATACGGCGGACATAAAGCACGAGGCTATGATCAACCATCTCGTAGCCGCGAGCTTTCACCACCTCGCGTTGGCGACGCTCGATTTCTTGATCAAAAAACTCGATTACATCGCCAGTATCGACGCACACCATATGGTCGTGATGGTCGCCCTGACTCAACTCAAATACTGAGTGACCGCCTTCGAAGTTGTGACGCTCCACCATGCCTGCCGATTCAAACTGCGTCAGCACGCGATACACCGTGGCGAGACCAACATCCTCACCAGCAGCTAATAGTGCTTTGTAAACATCTTCGGCGCTCATGTGATGCACATCAGAGCTTTCTAGTAGCTCTAAAATCTTCACTCGCGGCATGGTTACTTTTAAGCCCGCTTTGCGAAGCTCATAACTAGTTCCTGACATGGTTCGTCTCTTAGCTATAGTTTGCCGTATGATAGCCCGAAGAGTCGCTGGGTGCGCCCATCGAATCATTAAGTTACCCATTAAGCTACAAGGATCACTCGGGTCATGCAAAAGAAGCTGCTGGCAATCGCACTCACCGCTGCCGTATTGAGCACCGCGGGCTGTAAAAATGTATTTAGCGCCTACCGCATCGATGTGGTGCAAGGGCAGGCAGTCACTAGCGAACAGGCTGATAAAGTCAAAAATGGCATGACGCCTGCGCAAGTTCGCTATGTGCTGGGCTCGCCTCTGATCACCGATACGCTTAACCCCACTCGCTGGGATTACGCATATCGCTTTATTCCTGGCACCTACGCCAAAGAAGCCGGCATTGATAAAGTCCCGCATCGCCGCCTAAGCGTATTCTTTAGCGATGGCGTGGTTGCGCGCATTGATCGCGAAGGTCAGCTACCAAGCTCCGCGCCTGCATTACCTGGCAGCAAGGATGGCGCTGTGCGCACCACGCAGTCAGGCCT
>TARA_R110001592_G_scaffold35695_6_pt1 | contig 12582 bp, 26 predicted proteins | sample TARA_R110001592 | Tara Oceans TARA_R110001592 (sample SAMEA4398387) | marine metagenome | biome: Polar Biome; feature: [SRF] surface water layer (ENVO:00010504); material: water (ENVO:00002006), including particulate matter (ENVO:01000060) such as... | depth 5 m
GGCTGGTCCAGGTGCTTTACCTCCAGAAGTAACTAGAATAGAACCCTTAGCCCTAATATCAGAGTAATCGAACACGGGTGTTGATACATTGAGTCCGAAGTAACTTTTTACTAGTACCTTTACTGAATCTGCCCACCCCTCAATTGAATCGCTGATTAAATATCGTCGCTTTCTCTTTGGGTTAGGCTTGCGTATTTCTGGCAATTGTTCTACGTGATGTCTTTGTACAGAATATCCGACCCCAGTTCCTCCCAAAAGGAGGAAAATAGATTCAGAAAAACTCTCCAAAGAATCGACTGGTAAATATGCACAATTGTAGATTCGATTCGGTGCTACTTCAATGGACTTACCACCAAATTGCAAACTCCTCATGCTAGGTAAAATTTTCTTAGCCCTAACGTATTCATAGGCATCTCTAATCAGGAGTTCATAGTGTTTGATTTTACCATACTTTTTGATGTGCATATTCATGTTTCTCTCAATCAGTTCATCCCATGTTTCTCTTCTATTTTGTTCGTTTAAGTAGCGAGCATACTTCATGTGTACTGTAATGTCGCTCAAAATTGCTTTATCGTCTATATTATTCATTTCTTTCATATATTTTCAACTCCAAATCTACTATTTAGACATTTCTCCATTGTTGTCGTTGTTTAACAAACTTACTAACGTTCTTTCCCAGTAAGTTTCTTAACTGACCTGGAGATACACCCCAGTAAGTATTATCATTTAGATGAACGTAAATTTGTTGGTAAGAAGCACTTCCAACATCGTTCAAGTAATCTTGAATCAATAGTATCTTTTGTTTGTTTCTTCCGTAACTCATTTTCATTCCTCCTTGTGGCACTTACAATTACAATCTTCTTTACATAATCGTACAGCAACTGAACCATTTCCTACTGACCAACAACCATAGTCGGCTCGTACAAAATTACCACATCCTTTATCGTTTTCACAATGTTCTCGCAGTAGGCCAGTTTTCTTTTTTAATCCACAGGCACAGGTCATCTTTTGACAGTCCTTACCTTTCCAAGTGTACCATTGGGGGATATTATTGGTGGGGTAAATTTTACCGACCATTAATAATCGCCTCCGAAAAATACTCTTCATAGAAATAATATATTGGTATTAGATACAGCGTTGAAATAACTGTAAATAATCCCAAGTTTTCTAAATAATTTATGTTGTAAAAATAAGCCCAACACAACGCTAAGGGTTGTAAGGCTAATGTTCCAACTATCGGTCTCCATATATCTTTTGCTTTTATCATATTATCAATCTCCTTGATTTTGTTAAGGGCATTCCACCCTTTTGCTATCTGGTTTTCTAGTGCTAGGACTAGATAGTATCTCCTTTACATATTGTTATTCAGAATCATATTCCAATTCTAAGGCTAACGCATTTTATAGAGGCACAAATCTCTATAAAAAAACCTCTTGCCGACCCACCCTCCACTATTCATTTTCCCAAAGTTGCCAAGCAGGAGTTGTTGTCTCTTTGGGAATTGATTCTTCTTCTACGAGGTTGAATATTCCTAATTCAACACCTTTATCGTAGAATCTCACTAAAATACGTTCATCAATATCTTCTTCCTTCAAGTCCTCTAGGGTTATGACGAAAAAATCTATATCATCGTACAGTTCTTTGAACTTATCAATAATGATAAAGTAAGCATCCACTTTATTGTGTTGCAACCTTACCTTTCTGATAAATTTCACTTGTATATACTCTCGCCTATACAGTAGAGTCGCTCTCGGTAATTCCAAGAGCATCTTTACGAACCATATCATATGCTTCCCTCCTACTATTGTATAGACTATTTTGATATGCACGATTTCTCCTAAGAAGTCTGAAACTGGAACTCTTTTTATATTGTTCCCAGAACTCATCATCGTCTATCATTATGTTTGTAATTCTTCTGTTACTGTAATTACCCAAACTATATTTAATCTGCATCTGAGTGGAAATACGACCACTCCAGAAATCTTTATTTTGTATATATAAGGGGTTTCTATCATTAATACTCTTCACTACTTCTCTTTCATCCATTCTAATCACCATAAAAAAAACGGTTTTGATATAGGGCAGACCGCAAACTGCCACAAAGGGGGTAAAGAATAGAACTTATTTATTCAATAAGTTCCTCCTACGATTGCTTGTGTGAGAACAACATCTGTAATGTCCTCTTCAGCCATATTTGTAAGTTGTTCAACCGTCATTAGTTCACCATTAACGTATGCCCAATGTGTCGGGTGATTGTTAATTGTTTCGATTGTTTCCTCAACGCTTAGGTCGAGAACTGTATGCCCTGTCTGATTTAAAATTGTTACTTTTACCATTTTTCATTCCTCCTCTGTACTTGCGACTTCCACGCCAAGTGTTTTTCCTTCTTTAATTGCGACTATGACTAATTTCTTAACCTTAGCCTTTGTACTATCCAATCGAGCATCGGAAATTACTCCCAATTGGTACAATGAGTCCACGATTTGGTTGTACTCTACGATACAATGTTCAATCCTTGCTTTGGATTCTTCATCAACGTAAGCACCACCAGTTGCTCGCTTCATCATTCGGTCAATGTCGGCCTGATTAATCAAGCCCAGTTCTACCATTCTTTCTATTTCATTCATTTGTGTCATTCTCTTCACCTTTCTTTTCCCATAAATTTACTGAATAGGGTTCAGTAATACCCCCTTTTTGTGTAATCTTATCAATGTTTCTAATCATTGGGTCGTGAGCCATCACCATAGCCACACTCCTAACTGAAAAATTCCTGTTAGATTTTTGTTGAATATATTGGAACACTTCTTGTGCAGTTGAAGCACCATTTTGTTCCAGATATTCTCTTGCCCACTTACGAACTCTCTTCTGTGCCACCTGACATCCCCCATTCGCTTAGTTTAGTTTGAGCCTCCCATTCTTGTGCTAATTCATCAAGAATGAAAGTATTGTTCACTTGTTGTCTTAATTCTTGGTCTTTGTTACATAAAAATGTAAAAAGTTCAAACATTTCTATCAAATTAATTGATGTAAGTTCGACCAATCTTGTCAATATTTTTAAATCACGTTGATGGATGTTAAATAGTAACTTTCGCTCTATTATTTTGAAAGATAATGTCATTATCCCTAGTCGCATAATCTTCATCTTTTCACCCCGAAAAAGTGGTTCTTACTCTTCCAATCATCAAAACATTTTTGATGGTATCCAGTTTTAAATTCATCTGGGTGGGTAAGTGCCCCACCACATATCTCGCATTCTGTTTTCATTCTTCTTCCTCCAGTAGTATCATATTTCCATCTTCTCCATGTTCCCAAGTACAAGATGATTCTAGGTGAGCATCTGATATGGTGTCTAGTACCTGTTCAAATAATCTCACATTTAATTTGTACAACTCATCTATTAATTCGGTTGCTGTAAATTCTATTCTTCCTTTCTGTTTCATCTTACCAACTCCACAATTCCGCCTTCCTTGTATATTTTATGTTCAAGTCCTTCATAACATCCCTCACATAATGGGGTATAAAATAGACCACTTCCAGTCCAATCTTGCCTCTTATCTTCAGTAGTTTTATCCCACACTTCTAGAACTCTTAAGTTCCCTTCGACAATACAAAGGTTGGCTGGGGAGTCGCATATTTTACACCAGTTGAATTTATTTTCAAAATCATTAGTCATAGTAGTCGCCCCCCTGATGGAACTTCATACGCTTTCCGCATAAATCACATTCAAGTTGCAGGTACAAATTTGTCTTGCCATCTTTCTCTTTCTTTATGAAGTAGATAGAAGGATTCCTTCTACATTCACACACTTTCAGTTTTTTTCTCATTTTCATCACCGTTCATATTTGGTTTGCCATTTTTTATCCAACATGGTTTACAGAAACTAAATGGCATAGCCTCTCCATGTGCCATTGCAATAATGCAACAGCCCTTATATTCAAATATCAATCTAACGACCTTATCTCTTCAGGGGTCATTCTAACAAATAAATTATTCATTGATGCGAAATTATATTTAATTTGTTCTTGTAAATCTAGAACCTTTTGCTTAAGACTAGCATCCTTTGTTGGGTTTTTATTCATCTCAACATCTGCTTCAGCCCTTATCCTTTCGGATGTTAGTTCTAAAATTCTCGCTTTTATTCGTTCATATTCTGCTCTCGTATTCATACTTTCTACTTCCTTTTTCTACTTTATTAATTTAACCATGTAGGTCTTTCTCGCATTTTGTAATCTTGTACTCTGCTGAAATCAGCCTTGTACATTTTGTAATATTTTCTGTATGCCCCAATTGTATCATCTTCAATCTTACACTCCTCAGGCATACATTGTGGGGGAGGTCTCCATGTGATAATATTGGCAATTTTTTCAGGCGGCTTTTCTAGCCTCCCTCTAAACTTTTTCTCCGAAGCATGAACTTTGCCATACCTCAAAGTATATTCCTCACACATTGCGATAAATAAATTATAGTGAAAAGAATACTGAGTGGCACTTTCCCGTGTCCATATTGTAGTGGGGTGATTAACGTGAACAGGCTTGTACAAATCTCGCAATTCCCTAACATTCCTATTATGACACCAATGAGAGGTACACAACATTTGTGCTGATTCTAATGGCATTTTTACAATATGTTTATTGTTCATACTTCTTACAATTTCATTTATATCCCAGTCTAGGTAAAATAGGTTCATTCTAATATCTCCTTCAATTTGTTGGACATTCTCACATGAGACAAATGAGAAACACAAAATGTGTGAGAAAATGTGATTCTCCCGAACACTTTGTCCGAGATTCTCACTTTCTCATGTTTCTCACTATTTTGGCCTCCACACACACATACATACATAATAATAATAATATAATAATATATATATGATAATATTGAGAATATGAGAATAAGAAACACTTTGTAGGTCTAAATTTAATTATCTCGTACACTTTGTTTGTCTCACACTTTCTCATTTGAGAATCTCCGACATATTGTAAATCATAAGTAACCATATTACATACAATATATTTGATTTAATCCTAAGTGTAATTTAGGTTTACTTAATTGCATCAAATAATTGAAACTTTGGTTTTGTTTGCATAAATGATTGATTGCTTCCAACAGTTAGAGGATGCACTTTTGACTTATAAAGGGTATCTGGGTGCATTTCAACACCTAGTTTACCCCACCACACTAAGTAACCTGCACTACACCACTTCTAATCAGTTTGTTTACTTTACCTTACCATATGGTAAATAATTTGTAGTCACCTTATAACCTAAATGTCATAGATATTATTGCCTAAAGGCAGGAGAAACATAATATGTTGAAAAAGAAAGATAATAGTATGAATGATGAAGAATGGAACGCATGGACAGCAGATGTTCGTGTTTTCATGGAAGAGAACTTGGAGGCTTCAAGAGAACAAGCCCTAACTTCTGGAATGGATGAAGAGGAATTTGATGATTACCTTGAATACGTTGAAAGAGAATTGACCACTGGTGATAAAAGAGCCTATAAGCGTCAAATCTGTAAAGACATCATCCAAAAGAACGGAAGAGAACTTCCATTCTGGCCTAAAGTTCGTGGACTTGGTGCTAAGAACTGGCATACAGATGAACTTGGAGTATTTGAGAACATCGGACTTATTGAAAATGAAGCAAGTATGGCTTACTGGAATGTTTATGCAGGTGAAAATTCACTCGGCATTGATATGTCCCACACAATTGTACAACGTTCATCTAAGAAAAGAGGCGACGGTGTACGATATGAAAACGGTGAACTATTTGCTACTCAGAACACTAAGGCAAAAGTACAAAAGGCTAAGAATGCCCGTACTGATAAGCATTGGGGAACCTCAGAAATTGGTGAACCTTTCGACTTTAATGTTGCTTGGGTTGTTCCATTTACTGGGGCAGAAGAAACCTCAACAGGTGATGAAGATGCTTCTTCCGATAATTCTTGAATTGTCCGAAGATGATGATGAGTGATTTTAACTCATTGTTTTATCTATGACCTATCTCAATAGGCCATTTTGTGTGTTTAGGCTAAACACTCATGTTAGAATTCAGAACAAAATTCCACAAAAGCGGTAAGAGTTCCGCTTTAATCGGTTTATTCGCATTTTCCGATTTAAAACAAAAACTCACCTGTTTTTTTAAAATTAAGGTTTATACAAATTATATACCATATGGTAAGGAAGTATGACGCAACCTGAGGTCGTGTATCACGGAACCTAATAAAAAACCCACCCTCTCCACCCTTTTATTATATTCCAGTGAACACACCATATGGTAATAATAATAGGAAGAGGCAGTAGCGTTACGTTAATCTAAATGCTACAACGATGAGTTTTATATCCTTAATTTTTACGCAAATTTTGTGGATTTTAGCCCACCCTCTCCACCCAATCCATATGGTTCGATAAGTTTTAATCAACGAAGTTGTTCTTTGAATATTAACGCAGTAGCATTCAATATGCTTGATGCTACAAGATAATCTGAATCGTTAAACTTACGTTGCCTTAAATTTGAAAATTTTTAATTAAGGTTCGCAATTAGCCCTCCCACTCCACCCTTACGAACCATATGGTAATAAAGAATTTATACCCTATGCGGATTCTATTGACTAATACTAATCTCCCACCCTCACCACCCATTATTATTATTCAACTGAACCATATGGTGGGACATTTGGTATGAGCCTTATATACCCTAAATACCAGATATAGACGGTGAAAATATGTCAGTAGAAGATAATATGGAACACGTAGCCCAATGGCTGGAGTCAAACCCAGACCATGAAGAACATCAGATGGTAAGTCTAATGTTCAACACATACCAAAGAACAGGAAAGTCGCAACAATTGAATGCGGCTGTTTCCTTAACCCGAGAATCTCGTATTCGGGTTGTTCTAACAGATGAGGACATCATTGTGGTGAATCGAACCGTTGATTCACTTATGGATGCCTTTGAAGCCGTACCGAATATGTCAATCCCTCGTAAGAAGGATAGAGACAGCATTACTACGGCAGTAGAAAAAGCCATCAAAGCCACAAAGACATCTAAGACCGATATTGTAGTAGAAGAGGTTTGATACCTTGCTATATCGTTCTGATGATGACGATGAGTGATTAAATTTCACTTTGTCGTAATCCATGCTCTAATAAACGGGTGCGGAAGCCGATAGGGGGGTGTTTCAGGACACCTCTCTATCCTTTTTTGTTATGTGGTATTATTACAAATTAGCATTACCATATGGGTGTAATCCTCAGGTTAAAAAATGTTTCACGGAAAAACTTCCTGCAAAAATTCATTAAACAGATATAGCCCACCCACTCCACCCTCTGTTTAATAAATTTTCTTGAAACTTTTTTTTTTGAACCATATGGTAACAGAATAAATGATATTCATTCGTCGTCGTCTTCGTCGCTGTTGTATATCATCTGTTATCCTCCTCGCAGGTCATATTCTGCTAACGCATGACCATATGGAACTGCTTTTCAATGGCATACACATTGAAAGTTTAGCATTCCTCATATATAAGGTGAGCCTTTATCTTGATAAAAACTCTCGCTCAGTCGGCTTTACTGAGAACTCTTAATATTTTATTAGCCCACCCACACCACCCTTAAACTATTAAGACTTCTCAGAAGCCTCCATCGTCTATATACCATATGGTACAAGATTAAATGATTTAATCATCATTCGTCGTCGTCTTCGTCTGAATTGTAAATCATCTTGTAACCTCCTCCCTGTGGGTATTATGCTAGCGCACCCATATGGTAATAAAGAATTTATACCTGATGTGGATTCGCAAAGGTAAATAGATTGACCCACCCTCTCCACCCTATCTATTTACCACTTACGAACCATATGGAGTTATCCCTACGGTTTGAAATAACCCACCCACACCACCCTTGTTCCAAACCATATGGTCAGCACTAAAGTTGCGACCAGATACGGATTAGGAGAGACTCTTTATTGCATCCCCGTGTATAAACTCTCCTTACCATATGGTAAATAATTTCGTATAGACCTCATATACTAATTAGCCTGTCATTGTATGGTGAAACAATGTTTAGACGAAAAGAACCAAAACTGAGAATTAAAGTAAAGCAAAACAGATATGAGAAGTTCATTATTGATGAATTGTCCGTATCTGGCAATACTACTAATGAATTGATACTGGATTTAGCCGAAGCACTTCAAGCGGCTCTAGTACAATTGGATGAAATGAATGGGGTGGAACAATGAGCGAAGTGTTTATTCAAGATTCAAAGCGTTCATACACTAAAGAACAATGGGTTGTAAAGATTACAGAAGCCTGTGCTAGACATAACCATGTGTTCCCTCTACTATCCTGTAAAGTCTGCAATGGAGATGAAGATGATGAGTGATTATGACCACAATTGGGATGAATTGGTTGAAGAATATCTGGAAGATTATTCTGTTGATGATGACCAGTATCTTCATTTCATTGACGCTCTAGTTCCTATTATGTACTTTGATATTATGGATGTAGCAAACAAACTCAATTTAGGACATACTAAGATTTCAGACATCTCTTGCAATTCAGATATGAATATATACACATTCCTTCAAGGTGCTATTAGTGAAGCCTATCATGTGAAATTTGCTGAAGCAGTATACAGAAGAAAGAGGAAAATGGATATAGAAGAATAGTCATAAATCGTTTACCAGTTAAAAATACACAAGAAAAAACATCATGTTTGGTTGTGCGTATCTCATCGGCGGTTAATTCTGTTGAGTCTGTGAAAAGACGGCAGTAAGTGTATTTGCGATTAGGAGTTAGGGTTCTCCAGTATCAAAAACCCCCTTTTTTCCTTATTTTTTAATTCAAGGTCTTTACAAATTATATACCATATGGTAATGGGTTGTGGAGGGTGGGTAATTACCCTAAAGAACCGCTTAACGCTGGCGAGGCCACTTCGTTAGTTACCACACCATATGGTTCACTTTGGGAATTAAAATTTTAAAAAAACTTAAGTACAAAAAGCCTACATGGTTAATTATGGGCAAATACATAGAAAAAGCAGGTAAATTTCACAAAAATATGCTAGTTTTAACCTCATCTGAGGCACTACTGGAAAAATTTGAAGAATTATTGATTTATTGGGAACAATTTGACCGTCTTTGGCGGCTTTCTTATGCACCTCCCTTGCAAAATGAACGACAGTTAGGCAATATGGTTACATTATTGAATGAAACCTTTGGAGAATGTAAAGACTTATATAATACGTGTCAATTAGATTTAAACAGTTCAGCAGTATTACAGTATTTGCCACTAGAACATATAATCTTTGAAAAGGGGTTCAAAAAGGATGCCAAAAGCCAGCAAAAAAAGCAAAAGAATTAGGCGGCCTAATAATGAACCCTCAGAAAAGAAAGAAAAGTATAGGCCGAATAAACCTCACTATAAAAGAAAGGATAAAAGACGCTAAATATGATTTATGTTCTAAAGTGGTAATCGCTGGTTACGCAATTAAAACAAAAAAAAATTTTTTGCTAGTCTCAAAAAAATTGCTGGGCAAAATTTGAAAAAGAGGGTGTAAAATGAGTTGGGAAGATATATTAAAGGCTGGTTTATCAGCCATGCACTTTAGAAATTTAAGAAAGGCCGTTGAAGAATTGTCTAATACCCATAGTGATTTATTAAAAAACGCTAGTACATATAAAAAGGAAATTATCGAACTGGCTATTACAAATTTTGTAGAAGAAGCAGGAGAAAAGCCACTAAGGTTGAAAACGAAATATAACCGTATGTTTGATAGAGTAATTACTAGAGTAGTTAATTCAATAAAAAAGGAAAGGGATATAGAATGACAAGATGTATATATTTAGACCAATGGTTTGATGCTAAGTCGGAACAGGTTGATGAGAAAGAAAAGAAGGATAAGAAATGCTTTGTAACAGGTGAGAAAAGATGAAGTGGGAAGATATTATTAAAGCGAAGGTAACGGCATCTATGTTAAACCTTAATGAGTTACTTATCGAATATTTAAAAGAAAATTTAGATACCTTACCTAGAACATTTAATGCGGGGTATTTTGTAAATGAGGAATTTAAAAGTGAGTTCAGAAAAATTGTTAAAGATTATGCTCTAGAAAATAATATTACTAGTGCTTCAGCACTAGGGATTTTTTTCAAGGGAAATAGATATAGAACATGGGCGATGAGGTCATGGCAAGTAATTAAAAAAGCATATAAGGATGGGGAGTTACCTATTTTAGTAAGGATGGGTGTTACTCAAGGTGATTATACTTTTGAAGTAGTGGAGGAATAAAGATGAAGTGGCGAGAATACATTAGCACCACAAATGGTGATTGGAAACAATTAATCACCGAAACAATTAAAAAAGGAAAGACTGAGGGTATGCCATTAGAGGTAATGGAATTGCTGAAAAAGATTAAGGAGGAAAATTAATGTGGACAAGTGAAGAGGCTACAAAACTATTATCAGAATTTAAGGCAAAACTAGGAACTATCAAAACTGGTACATCTGGTAAGGTAGATGCTGGAGGTAAGGCTAATGCCCCTGATTTATATTCAGCGGTTGCAGGTCATGGTTTAGCATATACTAGAAAAAGAGGTGGCGGTGGTAAAATTGGCGGAGGCTACATACTGGATGCTATTGAAATGATGGTTAAACAGGATGAAGTTGATGAGGATGATATTGACGATTTAGAATTCTTTCAAGAAACTATGGGTAAAATGATAGAAAAGGGTTCCAGTTTAAATCCCGCTAACATTGTCTTTAGAGGTGTAATAAAATACTCTAAAGGGAAGGGCGGTAAAGCAAATGTAGAAAGGGGTGAAGTTTGGGGTCATTTTCTTACACCTGCATATCACGCATTTAGAACAGCAAAGGCTAAGAAAAATAACGAATCCTATACTATGGAAGCACCCGACCCTAAATGGCATAGTCTAAAAGATGATGGAAGTGCAAGACCCCCATTATGGCAAGCCCTTTTTGGTGAAGGTGGATTAAGTTCGTTAGTAGATTCTCTAGTTGAATTGGTAGGTACACCTATTGACCTCCCACCTACACCAGAAGTAGAAGTTGCCAACGTGAGGAGAAAAACTGGCAATTTGGCAACAGTTCCCGCTATTAGAAATTTAGTAGAGGAAGTTCTACAAGATAATACTATTTACATTAAAGGAAATAATCGTGCGCCCAATAAGGGAAGATTGAAGGAGGCTTTCAATAATAGGACAATCGCAGTTACAGAAGAAGATATGAAAATTATCGCACCTCTAGTATTTGTTAAAGTAGAGGGTCAAGATATTAGACTATCGGAAATTCCAGGTTATCTAGACAGAAGAAGTATTGGATTAAACTTCACATATAAGATGGCGAGAAAACTGATTAAGGAAGTTTTAGGAGAAAGACTTGACACCTATGAGACTCCTAAATTTAAGGCAGGTGAAACTAAACAAGGTCTAGTATTGAAGGCAGTACAGATGAGAGATAATTTATTAAAAGCATTAGCAGATATTGACTCTGATGAGAGACATTATTATGATAATTTACAAGACCTTATAGACGCTTGTAGTACACATAATATGGAAGAATATATTCCTGCACTTGAACTTATTGCAGTAGAAATGGGGAGATTGTTAAATGTTAGAGTAGTACCTATGGTTATTTCACAACGTAAACAAAGTGGGGATTTGTCTATTGATTTAAGTGAAATAGCCCCCGCCTATTTTATGTATATTCAAAGTAACGAACCTAATATGACTGAACCTGTAACTTATGCTATTAATCCCACTATTAAAGTGTTCAGAAGAAAGGAAGAACTTCGTCGAGGAGGGGAAAATCTTCCCCCTAATCAATTAATGCAAGACATAAGGGGGCTAACCACTTGAGAACAATTAGAAAAAGATGCCCCCTTTGTCAGCACCCAGATAGAGACAATTTGGAAATAGAAATTTTAGAAGGCAGGATGTCCGTAAGTGAATTGGATAGTTCAGAAGGTTGGAAAAATGGTACGACCAGAACACATATGCAACAACACTTGAAAGAATTTCACGACAATTCAAATGATAAATGCCCCCTATGTGTAGTTCCTCATAGGGCTGATTTAGAAACGGCAATCGTAGATGGTCAAATGAAACCTAGTGAGGTTGCTGATTATTTAAATTGCGGAGTAGACCAAATTAATCTCCATATGAAAAAACATCTAAAACCATTGGTACAACAAAGTGCGGCCTTGAGTTTGGCTAGTCGAGAGTTAAATGAAATTGACATTCTATCTAATAACGTAACAATGTTGCAAGATAAGGTTCAACAGTTTATCTTTGACAACGAGAATTTAGACGCAAGAACGGTGGACTCATTGGTTAAACTGATGAAGGAGATTAGGGAATCCCTCAAGTATATGCTTGAATTTAAGGGCAAATTAGTTCACAAGCGAGAGGAAACAGTTATCATTCAACAAGTCGAGGTTATACAAAAGGTTCTTATAGAAAGATACCCCGAAGTATGGACAGAGATACGGGACACAGTAGCGGAGAGATTGCAATGAGTTGGGAAAACATTATTAAAAGATTTAATAGCCGTGATATTAATGAAT
>TARA_R110001592_G_scaffold46061_2_pt1 | contig 12580 bp, 19 predicted proteins | sample TARA_R110001592 | Tara Oceans TARA_R110001592 (sample SAMEA4398387) | marine metagenome | biome: Polar Biome; feature: [SRF] surface water layer (ENVO:00010504); material: water (ENVO:00002006), including particulate matter (ENVO:01000060) such as... | depth 5 m
ACAATTATTATAAAACAGCCCCCAGTATTGTAGCAGGAATTAACCGACAACCACAAAAGCGAGAGATTTATCGCCATTTACACAGTGAGTTTATCGTTCCAGCACATAAACAAGTTACTCAAGGAAACTACGGTAGTGCGTATAAAATCTATACAAACATGGTTAATTATACTCGTCGGTTCGCCGCCACAGAATCGGGAGAAGGTTGCTTTGATGATTTAGGTGGCACAGTTTTCCATAATTCTAATGGCCGTGGCCACAAAGTAAGTATTAAAATTACTTGTAATGGTGAAACTATGTATGATACCGAAATGGCTGGCTCTGACAAAAGAGAAAAATCAGGAGATAATCTCTTGTATCTTGGTTCAAATAAATCTTTTAAGATTACTAAACCCGGAACTTGGAAAGTTACTGTAGAATCATTGTCTTCTCATGCTGAATGTGCCACCCCCAAATTAGATAAAACGTGGACCATAAATGTTCCCAAACCGTCTGATTGGGATGAGTCTGCACCAGTTATCAGAACCCAAACCAAAGATGTAAAAGCCATTACTTCTGAAGTCAATACTAAATTAAAAGAATTAGGAATAGATGAAGGCACAGATCCTCTGACCATTTTTGCAGGTCTTGTCCTTGGTGGAGGTATCCTTACTTTTGGATTATTATCGTATCTGGGTTCAGATAGCAGCGAAGACACCGAATAACATAGGAAGATATAAGTAAGTCGTCTGATTTATCTATACTATGAATTGTCCTCATTGTGGTTGGAACATGAGAGTAACTCGTGAATGGGTTACTGGTGATGGATACCATGCTGAGTTTGATTGCCGATATGGAACTTGTGAGGTTGCTGTTCAAGCCACTACCAATTTATTCTGGGCCTATGAGAATAAGAAAATTAAAATTAATTTGCGCTCAGAAGCACATGATCTATTACAAGCCCGTGGAATGATTTCCACACCGCCTTGAGGGATTATATGAGTGAAAAATTAGTATTGTTGGATGGCGGTTATTTCGTCTCCCGCATGGCAAAACACTGGGCACCTAAAGGACGTTTCTCTCGTTGGATGCAGAAAGTAGAACGCAAAAAGATGAACTATGGTCATTTTCTAAATAAAGTTCGCAGAACTGTTTTCCAAGATTTACAATATATTCAAATGAGAATTAACCAAGCCGGTTATGGTGGCTGCGATGTTCAAGTCTGCTGGGACGGCAGTAATGGCCGTAACCACCGTGGTAAATTATATCCTAATTACAAGAAGAATCGTGTGCCTGCTAAATACCTTGATACCTATAATGCCGAGGACTACACTAATCGAGATATCAGAAAAGACTACACCTCCCTTAACTTAGATGCCATGAAACTTCGTAAAAACTTTGTAGGTCATTATGATCCTGCTTTAGAAGCCGATGATTTAATTGCTGATTTCGTAGCCGACAACCGAGATAAAGATATTATTATTTTTACCCAAGATTCTGATTTGCATCAACTACTGGCTATTCACCCTACTGTGAAGTTCCATAACTTTACTGAATCTTTAGAACCCGTAGTCAATTTTAACTTTGACTACTATTCTGATTGGAAAGCCATGGCTGGTGATGCCTCTGATAATATCCCCGGCATTCCAAACCTCGGACCTAAAAAAGCCACTGAGTTGATAATCAATTACGGTAAGTTAGAAAACATTCCCATAGAGGTTTTCAACCATTATCGCCTCTCTGAAGGGTTTAAGAACCATGCTTCCAAGGTCTTGAAGACATACCGTGATGACAATGAAAAATCTGAAGGCTGGGCTAAAAGAAAGTATGGTGTAGTTTGGTCTCAAATCGAAGAACAGCAACCCTTCTGTCTTAACGAGAATCAATATCAGAAACTCTTGGCTGCCGATGCCGTAGAAGAAGTTTGGTTTGTGCAAGAATCTTATTTTGATACCATCACCCATTATCGTGAAATTATTGCCCTGCCTTCTCAACTTTATGTAAGAGAAAGCAAAGATTGATATAGGTCCTCTACATACCTATTATCATGACTAATGAGATTCGCATAGAATTAGATACATTAATTAGACTTTGGGATGTTACTGGTCCTAATGGTGAAGTAGGATTTCGAGCCATCCATCATTTAATTCAAGCCCTTTTAATTCAAGGAGGGGTTTTCCATGACCCACCTGTTGTTGTTTTGACTGATAAAGATGTTGAAGCCGACTTCGATACAGTCTTGGCCGCTCGCAGCGATTTACTTTCTCAAGGAAAAATTGATGAAGCCCGTTCCGAACTGTGTCCGAAACCAGTTTATGATGAGGAGTAATTATGACCCAGAAGGATTGGGATGATCCAGAGACAGAAATCACACTTGGATTATTAATTTTTGTCACAATGGTAATCATATTTGCGGTGTTGATATAATGGCTTGGGAAATACTTATATTTTTTTTATTATTTGGTTTGGCTTTTGGCGATGACAGGACAGGTGAATAGTTATGACTCCAAAGTGCCCCGTTTGTTCCAGTTTCCGAGAGAAACCGCTTGAAGATAGAGGCGATGTTTGGGAATGTGGCTGTGGATATGCCATAGTAAAAAATAGTAAGAGTAATGCTTAACAATGAGTCAGTGAACTGTTAAATAGGTGGTTTCATTATCATTATGTATGTCTGAGGAAGTTCTCAAAACGATCTCAATCTCTGTAGATTCCAAAGAGAAGCCCCGCACTAAGCAACTCTGTGAGATGCTGCTCAACGCTGAAATTGAGAATCTCAATGAAGGTGATATCAAACTATGGGATTATGATAATCCCGAAGATTGTGCTCTCTTTGAACGTAAGACTTGGGCTGATGCTTACGGCTCTTGGCAGTCCCGAAGAATGCAAGAACAAGTTAGTAGGTTAGTCACTGCCGCACCTCGCACTTACTTAATCATAGAAGGCACTCCACGAGATATATTTACTGCCAATAAAAACCAGATTCAATCACTGCAACAATTTTTAAATAGAATGAGTTCCGAAGTCTTGCCTGTCGTTTACACCGATTCTCTGGATGAAACCATCCGATTCATCCGAAGTCATGCCCTCCGAATGTCTGAAGGTGAAGTTCACCAATTAATCCGACCAGTCACTGTAGTCACTTCTACCTCTAACAAACATCACGCCTTACTGGAACAGATACCACGAGTCGGTAAAACCTTGGCTAAGAAGATCTATGAACGTTATGGTTCAGTAGTGGATTTCATGGTTTATTTCCCTACTACTTCTGTAGATGTAGGTGTCAAACCTAAGTCAGTTACCTATACTAAAATCTGTGAGTTTTTACAGGAAGTTTGGAACCCTGCCGTAGACCGAGAAATCATTTGGCAAGCCGAAGGAACTGCCCCCGGCGAAATCATGGTAGATGTTGAGGGTCTTGAAGACATCACTTCTGGGCAGCAAACAAAATTAGAAATATGAGGTAGTCCCATGTGCAAGGTTGAAAGTTGTGAGCGAGAAATAGCCGATCCTAATAAGTTCCATTTTTGGAAGTTTGACTATTGTAGCCTTTATTGCCAGCGTTTTGACGAACTTAACTTAAAGAAATATAAGCCCAGTAAAAACAAACACACTAATCATTTTGAGCACTATCCACCCATTATAGAAAGTTGTGAACTTTGTGGTGCTGACGTTGAACTGCGTTGGAATCATGAATTGTGCAATCGTGCCTTCTGTTCTCAAAAATGTAATAATACTAAACATAAAAGGAAAAGAGCCAGAAAACATTATTTCCCCTTAAAGGTTCTTAAACACCATGACCAACCATTATTGGCTTCTGAGATCGTAAAAAGGTGTGAACAACAATCAATGCCCATGAACTCCGCTTCTTTTGGCATGATGGCTCGGAGTTACCTTAAAAAGAACATCGTAGAAAGGATTGGAGAAATTGGCACCTACCGGTATTCTTTAACTCCATGGGCTAAAACACAACCCATAAAATCTTTAATTATATAGGTATCTTAATAAGGGTAGTAGCAGGAAGTTAGTATTATGGCCAAAAACCCCTTGTTCACCAAAGTAGACCAGTCCCAAAAGGTTCAGATGACTTTGGGGCAACTTTACAACCTATGGAAAAATGGCAAACTGGATGTTGATACCTATCAACGAAACTTTGTTGACCGCAAATCTAAGTGGAATACCGCCCTCATTGAATCTCAAGTTTGTGGCATTAGTTTAGGTGAAGTCATTATTCAAAAGATTGATTCTGATGATGGTTTAGACACTATGAACTTTGTGGTTGATGGTCAGCATCGCATTGAAACCTTGATGCGTTACATGGACGGAAAGATTAAAATGAGTAAACGGTGGCAAGAACACACTAATAAAGAACATCTTGGCAACATGATTTGGAGCCAATTGCCCAGCAGTTTCCAACAAGCCGTAGAACAATCCCAACTATCAGTTTATTCTTTCGTAGAAGATGCAGACTATACTGCCGATCAAATCTTTTTGAAAATGAATAGTGGAAATAGCGGCATTTCTAAAATTGATACCTTCCATGCTGAACACCACAAGGAAACCCATTATCAAGATATTTATGGTTATGCTGAGGGCAAATGGCTTAGTTATACTTCCGTAGGTGCACCTAAAAGACACCATGTTCGTCGCCTACTTCAACATTTCATGGATTATGCCCTTTATTGTAGGGGTGAAGACTATAATAAGAACAATCTTGAAATGGATTTCTATAATAGTGAAATCTCTACATGGTCTGATAACAAAATGAAGAAGGAACTTAAAAAGGTGGATGATTTTATTACACTCTATACTACACTTTCTGCTGCCGGAAATGGCGAGAGAATTACTGATGGTAAATCTGCACGACAAGATATTTTCGCTAACATTGTGCTACGCTCTCTTTTAGATAAATACAGTAAGAGTGCGCTTATTACAGATATCCAAGCCGTGCGTAGTCATTGGGATACATGGATGGCCACTAATGAAGTTAAGTTTATGGACAATGCTGAAGATTCTCGCCGCAGTTATGTTATCCCCACTACCTTTAATATCGTTATTCAAGATTTCCTTGCTGATTTGGATCAACATCTTAATCTACCTACTATTGATAAAACCCCAGTCCCAAGAAAACAAATTATTGCTGGGGCTATTGGCCAAGATGGTTTAGTAGAAGATGTTATCACTGGCACAAGACTACCACCTAACATGGTAGATATTGGACATAAAGTAGCCCGAGCCGATGGCGGAGATACATCTACTGAAAACTTAGAAATCCAACATAAGACTGTTAATCGTTCAAGGAGAGTTTAAGATGACCCATCAATTTATTAACACCGATGTTGTATCAGCCATAACTAATTTAGATTCCGATATTGAAGTGCAAACAGCCTTCTTTGACCCACCCTATAACATTGGTTTCAGATACTCTGATAAAGTTAACGATAATTTGCCCGAACATCAATATCATAAACTTATTGCCGACACTTTCTCTGCACTCAAACCCCGGCTTAGTGACAATGGTTCTGTTTTCTTAGTTCACTATCCTGAAGCCTGTGCTCGTCTGCTTCCCATTATTGAAGCCCAAGGTTTCCGACTTCAACAATGGATTTCATGGGTTTATCCCTCTAACATAGGCCATACTAAAAAGCGATTTACTACTGCTCATCGAGCCTTGCTCTGGTTGGTTCACGAAGATTGTAAACAACCTCTCTTCTATCCTGAGCGAGATACCCAACCTTATCGTAATCCTAAAGACCCCCGAGTTATGACTCAAATTGCTAAAGGTAAGACTGGAACTCATGCTTATGATTGGTGGAATATCAACTTGGTAAAGGCAGGTTCAAAAGAGCACAATGGGTGGTATAATCAAATCCCTTATGCACTCATTAAAAGAATGGTCCTCACTACTTCTGAAGTCGGTGATTATGTCTTAGATGGTTTCGCAGGTAGTTGTAGTATGTGGCCTGTGGCTAATGACCATGGCAGAAATGCCATCCTTATTGATTTGGATCCTGAATCCGAAAAGAAGTTCCAAGAGTTTGAAGGTGAGGAAGAATGAAGAATGAATGGAATTGGATGCTTGACCCTAAACCCACAGGAGAGGAAGAAGAATGAGCATTAGACAGATTATTGGAAAAATTACCAGTCCTTTCTTTGTTCCACTGAGAAAATTAGTTGTCTGGGGTGATAAAAACTTCGGCACTTGTGATATGAAACTCACCATAGAACCACGTTATCATGATTTGGATGGGTTTGCTGACATGGACGACATACCACAAATCTCCGAATTGATGCAAAAGGTTTCTAAAGATAAAGTTAATGTCCAAGGATTAGTTGCAGAAGAAGAGTTCCGTGACACCCTTAGTTATTCTGGACATAAAGACTAAAAGGAGTCTGGACTTTATGGACGTTCCCAGTGACTACATGGTTTATTTATTGGTTCATTCAATTCATAATAAAACTTATTTAGGGATTACAAATAATTCAGAACGTCGTCTTAGACAACATAACTGTGATCTAAAAGGCGGTGCCAGATACACTACTGGATTCAAGGGTGAAGGTGAGTGGTCTTACCATATCTGTATCTCTAATTTAACTAAGCGTCAATCATTATCTATTGAAAGGACTGCTAAGAACAAGCGACGAAGGGCCAAAGGAAGTAGCCCTTTAGAAAAAAGGCTATGTGTTCTGCTGCCATTACTTGAAAAATATCCTGATTGTGTTGTTGAATATAAATAGTTGTGGGGCGTATTATAACTTATGAAACTCCGAGGCCGACAAATCATTGAGCCTAAGATATTCCAAAAGTGGTGGAAGGGGACTTCTAATAACGCCAATGCTGAAAGAAGTGATGAGATTTTTAAGATGGTTAAGAATCTAACATGGCATCGTATGGTTGCTGGTATTGAGTTTGACTCCCGAGGACTTCGTGGCGAAATAAACAAAGGAAAAATGGTAAAATCTGAACGTTGCGATCCTGACTATCAATATTATTATTGGGCTAATGATGGCAAGGATAGATTATATTTATTGTGGCCTAATGTCCCCACTACATCGCCCAGACTTGGGAACAATCGTTGGTCATTACAATCATACTACGCAGAGCGGGGTTCCGGTGGTTGGTCTTTAGGAATCAACCCTCTAAGTGAGCCGAACTTTTATGTCGCTATCAACAAGCAACAACACCCATAAGCATAAATAGGTGCTTACATCCAGTTTAGACTATGAGTCTTAATGCTACTCTTAGAGTTCCACTGGCTAAGAACATTTTGCGTGGATTCGAGGCTATTAATGAAGAAGGTATTCTTTGCTTCACTGAAGAAGGCTTGTCCGTCATGTTAGTAGATGGCAATAGATTTAAAATGCTTCGTGTTATCGTGCCTGCCGAATCTTTCCAGAATTATGAATGGCAATTCAGTGAACCTCAAGAAGTCGGTGTTATCTTTGCTCGCATGGGTGCCATTATTAAAACTCTTACTGCTAAAGATGAACTCACTTTGGCTTTAGATAAACCTACTGACAACCTGCGCTTCCGTTTGTTGGCTAATGGTATCAGTCAAACTGTCAAACTTTTGCGTCTCGATCTTATGAACCGAATTAGCACTTGGCCACAGCGAGATTGGGAATACCAGACCACAATCCCCGGCAAAAACGTAAAGGACTTTCTGCGAACTGTAGAAAAGACTGTTTCCTTTACCCTTTCAGCCGAAGTAGAATCTGAAGCCTCTAACATTGTTTTCCAATCTAATTCTCAAGATGAGCCAGTCATCTGGAAACATCCTGTAGATTTATCAGGAGATGTTGGACCTACTTTGTTTACCACTACCGAAGTAGCCAGTAGTTTAACTGCCGTGGGTAAAAACGACATTGATATTCGTGGTGCTGTCGAAGCACCCGTAGAGTTTGATTGGAATATAGAAGGTTGTCAATTTACCGCCTTAATCGCTAACAGGAGTTGAAAAATATGAAAAATGGAAAAATAATTCGTAAGAAAAGAAGCAAGCCCACCAGTTATCAGGCTGCTAAGTCATTGGTTATCGTGGCTGAAGAAGTGACTGCCCAAGTATTGATTGACCGACTCATTGATTTGGGTCGTCGTGAAATCCCAACCAAGCGCAGTTTGAGTGCTATGATGAAAAAGGATCGAGATTTTGAAACCGTGCCAACAACCTCTTCTCGTGGACCTACTACTTTCCGCAGAATTGCTTGAAGGTCTTGAACCCGATTTGGTATTAATACCAAACAATCAAAATGGTATATAACAAACTATGCTTATTGTGTGTTGGGTTTTGAAGTCACCAAAGAAAAGCATATATAGTTGATGGCAATAAGAGGGAGTTACATGAGTTCGAGATTCCATTTAACTGAAACTTTCATTGATAAATACAAGCGTAAGAAGGCTCCATTTGGCTTCAACGGTTTGGGTGAATTGGTGTATAACCGAACCTATTCTCGCCTCAAAGAAAATGGGAAAAACGAACAATGGTGGGAAACTGTTCAGCGTGTAGTCGAAGGAACATTTAATATGCAAAAGCGACATATTGAACATAATGGTTTGGGCTGGAACGCATGGAAAGCACAACACTCTGCCCAAGAAATGTATGATCGTATTTTTAATATGAAGTTCCTACCACCCGGTCGTGGACTCTGGGCCATGGGAACACCCATCACTGAAGAAAAAGAACTTCACGCTGCCCTCAATAACTGTGCTTTCGTTTCTACTGCCAACCTTAAAGAAGATTTGGCTAAGCCTTTTACCTTCCTTATGGATGCCTCTATGTTGGGCGTAGGCGTAGGGTTTGATACCAAAGGTGCTGGACAACTCATCATTAAAGGCCCCGCAGAGAACCGACATACTGAAGAGTTTGTCATCCCTGACACACGAGAAGGATGGGTAGAGTCACTGCGGATGTTAATTGAATCTTATTTCCTTGGCACCGCCCCCATTACTTTTGATTACTCTGCCATCCGACCCGCTGGTGTAGCCATTAAAGGCTTTGGAGGAGAATCCTCTGGTCCTCGTCCTTTAGTAGACATGCACGACTTTATCACTGCTATTTTAGATAAAGAACGTGGTAGCCCTATTTCCCTGACTGCCATTGTAGATATTATGAATCTCATTGGTAAGTGTGTCGTGGCTGGAAATGTTCGTCGAACTGCTGAGATCGTTTTCGGGCCTCACGATTCCGAAGAATACATTGATTTGAAAAACTACGAGGTTAATCCCCATCGTGCTGAATACGGTTGGACTTCTAATAACTCTATCTATGCTGAACTTGGTATGGATTACACTGATTCTGCTCAGCGAATTAAACTTAATGGCGAACCCGGTTTCGCATGGTTGGGCAATATGCAGAAATACGGTCGTATGGCTGATGAACCTAATTGGAAAGACCATCGTGCTTGCGGTGGTAATCCTTGCTTAGAACAAACTTTGGAATCCTATGAACTATGTTGTCTCGTGGAAACCTTCCCCACTAATCACGATTCCATCGAGGATTATCTTAAAACCTTGAAGTATGCTTATCTGTATGCTAAAACTGTTACCTTGGGTAAAACCCATTGGCCTGAGACCAACCGAGTTATGCTGCGTAACCGCAGAATTGGTTGTTCTATGTCCGGAATTGCTCAGTTCCTTGCTGCTCGTGGCTTGAGTTCCCTCATTGAGTGGATGGATGCTGGATACCAGCACATTCAATCTTTAGACGAGGAATACTCTAATTGGTTTGCTATTCCTAAATCCATTAAGACTACTTCCATTAAGCCTTCTGGAACTGTCAGCCTTTTGGCTGGTGCCACCCCCGGCATTCACTTCCCTGAATCTCGTTATTATATTCGTCGTATGAGGCTCGGTAAACTTTCTAATTTAGTGGCTCCTTTGGAAAAGGCTGGCTATAAAATTGAACCTGCTTTCGGTGCTGAAAAAGATACCGTAGTAGTAGAAGTTCCTGTGGATGTAGGTGAAGGTGTTCGCACTGTTTCTGAAGTATCTATGTGGGAACAACTGGCTTTGGCTGCCGTGGCTCAGAAGTATTGGGCTGATAATCAAGTCTCCTGCACCGTGACTTTCGATCCTGAAACCGAGGGTAATCACTTAGGTCATGCTTTAGATGTTTTCCAATATCAACTCAAAGGCGTTTCCTTCTTGCCTCGTTTAGACCATGGTGCTTATCCCCAAATGCCTTACGAATCTATTTCCAAGGAAACCTACCATGAACGAGAGGCTGCATTAGGTAAACTTTCTTTCGGTCGCATTCGTGGCGAGGAAATTGTCATTGAGCGATTCTGTGATAATGATGTTTGTGAAATTGATTTCGTGACTACTGGTATCGAAGAAGAAGTGGAATCTACCGTTTAATCACGGTTAATACTATCAACGAGAAGGTATAAATAGTAGTTTGCCACTATACTATACATGGGACGCAGTAAAGCACAATTAATTACCAATATGGCTCACAACATGATCGCAAAACATCCAGCCACGGCTCAAGATGTCTATGCCGCCTTACGAGAACAAGGGTGTTATTATCTACCCACAGTTCGTGAAATCACGTTTGCACTTCGCACCGATAAACGGTTCTTTGAACTCGGAAAGGTGAAAGTTGGCAGTCTGGTTCGCCGCCGTTCACATGATGTATGTTTATGGGGACGAAGTGATATTAACTATAATTAACTATAAGATGAGCCATTTTGGACCAACAATTAACTATAAATAGTGGTTTGCCCATTATTAAGTAATGGACCACGCCGCCTTTGAGTTATCGTTAGTTAGTGCCGAGGTTCGGTCAGAAGTGATCCATGATAGTTGCACTTACGCTCAGCATAGGTTATCACACCTTAACACCTGCGCCCACATCCTACTTAGGAAGATGCAGAGAATGTTGGAGGCATGATTATGTCCAGTGACAAAGAATTAGTAGAGAACTTCGTTATGGAGTTCGCAGACATGATGTCTGGTTTTATAGAAGATTATGAATCCTACAGTGATTCCTTGGCTCGCTTAGAAACCAATGTTAAAGCCCTACATAAAGATATTTCCTCCGTTACCAAAATAGTAAGGGATGGGAATGGACAACCACCACTGATGACCCGAATGGCTATTTTAGAAGAAAAAGCCAATGCGGAGGAAACTACTGAACGCAAGAAATGGGAATTAATGTTAACAGCACTTCCCGGCGTTTTGGCCATGTTAATCGTTGCGTTGTGATACGTTGTCAGACCTTATTTTCTACTGGACTTTAGCCGCCTTTATCTCGGTGTGCTTAATTTTTGATTGGTTCCGTAAAGGTCTTGAAGACAAATTATAAATAGTAGGGTTGACCATATTTAGTTATGCCCTATTCGGATCCGGAGAAAAAACGAGAGTATATGGCTCGTTACAACTCGGATTATTACGAGAAGAAGCGAGACGACATTATTCCCAGAGTAAATAAGAATAAAAATAAATTACGAAGTGAGAAAAAAGAATGGTGTTTGCATTCTACAGTAGGACACTGTTATTATTGCCCCCAAAATAATCCCGAATATCTTTTAGTTCGTTCTCTCAACAGAGTTCTATTACCCACCCCGGTTTGTGACCAATCTTGGGAAAATCTAAAAACACATCCTGAGTATTTAGAAATCATCTGCACTGTTTGTGACCGAGACCGTAGGCGGAAGGTGAATACTTCTCCTGTTTTGGTCGAATAATATAAATAGTTGTAAGTCATATATATCTATGTGGCTATTATAAATTGGTTTCATATTCCCAACAGTTCGAGTTTCATTACTTTTCCTAATGGATCACAGGTGCCAGTAGCATTTGCTAATTCTCCCGTCCTTAGTGAGATTTATGAGAAGGCATGGCTACAGTATTTTGAAGACAACAAGTTGGCTTTGGGATTAGAGGGTTATTTCGCAGCCAGAACAGACCGTTTAGAGATAAATCGTTTTGATTCTATGGCCAATACCCCCTACACTGAATGGGCAGAATGGGGGCGTGTGGAAGTCGTTGGATACCCAACTTCTGACGATAGGTCAAACTATAAAAACACCAAGCAGTTACAGACTGATTTAGAAGACTACTGTGAAAGTATGTTAGATAATGAGTTTTTTTCTCCTGATGAGTATATAGAACAAGTAATGGATTATTTGGGCGATATAATAGGGACTCAGGGCTGGAGTATTACTGGATGGAGGATTGCAGATTTTAAATGGGAAAATTATGATTACGATGAACAATATTTCACAGTGAGTGCTGGTGACGGCAGTTCACACACCCATACTGGCGCAGGTGAACAGAAAGAAATAGTTTGGGATGTGAAGACCGATATGTCTGGTTGGCAAATAGTCAAACTATAAGTAGTCGTTTAACATATCTATTGTTATGGATAAGATGATGAGTGTCTGTTGCTTGGCTGCTACTGTTGGTGGCCTCCACATGCTTCTCTCTGAGAGCCAGCCAGTCTTGGGCGTTGCAGCCTTTGACTTCCCAATTGTGCAAAAAGTCGTAGGTGGCGTTTTGCTCGTTTGTGGTGCAGGTTGTCTTTTCAAGAGTGCGTGAACAACAAACTAATTAGTTCTTGCGTATAGGCAAGGGTCGGCAGACTGCTAAACTATAAGTAGT
>TARA_R110001592_G_scaffold84749_1_pt1 | contig 12580 bp, 1 predicted proteins | sample TARA_R110001592 | Tara Oceans TARA_R110001592 (sample SAMEA4398387) | marine metagenome | biome: Polar Biome; feature: [SRF] surface water layer (ENVO:00010504); material: water (ENVO:00002006), including particulate matter (ENVO:01000060) such as... | depth 5 m
GGAGATATTTGTAACAGAAGCGGACAAGGGCATAGCCATACAGGCCACTATCACCTATGTGCCACTTAACATCACTGAGAAATTGAGGTTCAACTTTGACGAGAACTCACTATTGCGCCTATCTTAATATACGCACATTTCCTAACACATAAATACCGTTGTATACACAATGGCCACAACAGATAGACAGAACAGATTACTAGTAGCGGAAGATTGGAGAAAGATCTACCAGGCATTCCAACAGGCGGATTTCAAATCATATGATTTCGAGACACTGAGAAGGACCATGGTTGCCTATCTCCGTGAGAACTATCCAGATGATTTCAATGACTTTGTAGAGAGTTCCGAGTACGTGGCACTTATAGATCTGATAGCATACATCTCACAGGCCTTATCTTTCAGGGTTGATTTAAATGCCAGAGAGAATTTCCTTGAAACTGCGGAAAGAAGAAATTCGGTTTTAAGATTAGCACGACTTATCAACTACAACGCCAAGAGAAACAAACCTGCAACAGGACTATTGAAGATAGATAGCATGTCAACCACACAGGATGTGCTAGACAGTACAGGAACAAATTTAGCAAATTCAAATATAATATGGAATGATTCCGCAAACGCCAACTACAGAGAGCAGTTCACTGCCATATTGAATGCGGCAAACCAAACGGGACAACTGTTTGGCAATCCAAGGGAGTCTGCAAAGATAGGCGGCATAGACACCGAAGTCTACACCTTAAGTTCTAACCAGTTGGATCTGCCCATATTTACTTTTCAAAAAAGCGTAGGCGGTATAACTAGAAGTTTTGAAATTGTGTCGAGCACGATTACAGAATCCGATTCAATATATGAGTCATCGCCGGTACCAGGAACAGGACTAACATATTCATACAGGACAGACGGTTCTGGTGACAGTTCAAACAACACAGGATTCTTTTTTCTTTTCAAACAAGGTACAATGCAAAATCAAGAGTTTTCTGTTGAAACTTCCGTGACCAATTACATAAAGAGTTTAGAAACAACAAACATCAACGACTCAGATTTTTGGCTATACAAGTTAGATCAATTTGGACAGCTGTCAGAGGCATGGACCAAGGTGCCTGCACTGTCTGGGAACAATGCAATTTACAACTCTTTGGCAAAAGGAGAAAGAAATACATACAATGTTGTTACTAAAAATAACGATGCAGTAGATTTAGTTTTTGGTGACGGAAATTTTTCAAACATACCACTGGGCAGTTTTAGGACATACTACAGGGTCAGCGACAATGCCAAGTTTGGCATACAACCAGCCGATATGCAAAGTGTTCAGTTAACGGTCCCATACACGGACACAAACGGTGCACAGCAGTCATTGTCAATGAGTGTCAGCCTCAAATCCAGTGTTTACAACTCGGCCGCAACAGAGTCTAATGATTCTATAAAAGAAAAGGCATCACAGGTTTACTATTCACAGAACAGGATGATCACTGCTGAGGACTATCAAGTGGTTCCTCTGTCTGCATCACAGGAGATAGTGAAAGTGAGATCAGTGAACAGATCGGCATCCGGTATATCAAGGGCAAAAGAAATTCTAGACCCAACTGGTGCGTACTCGAATGTCAGTGTGTTTGCAGAGGATGGAATACTCTATAGGGAAGAGTCAATACAGCAGTTCACTTTCTCATTCAACAACAGGAGTGACATACAGTCCACGATAGACACATCTGTTGAGGCCAAACTGAAAGAGGCATACGCAAGGCAGTTCTATTATTTGAAATATCCTACCAAGGATGTTAGCACACTTTCCACAACATGGAATTCGACAACCTCGTCAACCAACACCAACACAGGATATTTCACATCAGGCGGCGCACTAGCACTAGGCGATTCGGCCACCTCTAATTTCAAGTATGCAAAAACCGGGGCCTTGATAAAATTCACTTCTCCCGACACCAGGAAGTTCTTGAACGGCACTTTGGTGACTTCAACAACAGACAACTCAGAAGATAGACTATGGGCCAAGATAGGTGCAGTGGTCTTAGATGGTGCCAACGGCGGAATAGGAAATTTAGAATCAGGTGTAGGACCTGTGACACTCAACAACATAGTGCCAGATGGTTCAGTTGTAAATGCAATTATTCCAAATCTTACTACAGCGTTTTCATCTACACTGGAATCAGACATAATTGAGAGGGTAGAGGACTATGAAGATTTTGGCCTCAGATATGACATAGACACAGAAACATGGAAGATAATAACTTCAACTAACTTGTCAACAAGCTCGGTGTTTGATCTAGGAAACCAAGGTAACACAGCAGGAACCAACGCAGATGCAAGTTGGTGGTTCAAGTTCACCAATGACGGAAACACATACACTGTGCAGTACAGGAAGTTGGATTACGTATTTGAATCAGAATCACAGAACAAGTTCCACTATGATCTTGAGGAAAAAATTTACGATTACAAGGCCGGTAGGAGTGTAAAAGACACAGTAAAAATATTAAAGACCAACAGCATAGTGTCATCTGGCAACAGCATAGGTTATCCTATAAGTTGGCAGGTTGTAGGCACGGTGGCTGAATCAGATGGCTTCCAGGACAACAGGAAAGTCAAAGTTGGTTTCTTCGATAATGACGATGACGGAGTGGTCGACAACCCAGAAATATTTGATATCTTCGTGGAACCCACAGTTTCGGAGTCTACTAAATTTGTGTACTACGAGAAATACCTGTCTTACAACAGCATAGAAAGATTCAGACCATACGCCGCATCTAATTTCGTTGTCAGCAAAAATGAAACAGACATAAGCCTTGGCACTGGAAACTACACAGACGGCCAATTGTTTTATTTCTATGACTCAGCCGAGGATGTGATTAAGTCTTACAGTTCAACCACGAACACACTAACAACAAGCACTGACTACATTGCAAGGAAAGGCAGAAGTGCTATCAACTTCCAATACAAACATCATGCAGGCCAGGAGACAAGGATTGATCCAAGTGTTTCAAACATCGTGGATGTGTACCTGTTGGAAAGGACCTATGATAATCTGTTTAGGATTTACCTGCAAGACGGTGGCACAATGCCAAGCACGTCTACAGCGGATCAATTACGTATCAGTTATGCAGGCACGCTGAATCCTCTTAAATCACTTTCTGATCAGATAGTATATCATCCTGTGAAATACAAAATATTGTTTGGTACCAATGCAGAAGAACAACTTCAAGCAACTTTCAAAGTTGTAAAAAATTTAAAGACAAACATATCAGACGCAGTCATAAAGACACGTGTGATTGCCGCAATTAATGAATTCTTTGCGTTGGATAACTGGGATTTTGGTGATGCATTTTACTTCACAGAACTAGCCGCTTACGTCCATAACCAGTTGGCTCCAGACTTATTGACTGTCGTTATTGTACCAAATCAATCAGGACAGGCGTTTGGATCTTTATTCCAGCTGAATTCAGCGGCGGACGAAATTTTTATCAGTGGGGCCACCGTTGATGATGTTTCTATCATAACTGCACTAGGAGCCAATCAACTGGCATCCTCAGGCACTGTGGTGACATCAACATCAACTGCCACGACAAACACTACATCAGGATCAGCAGTATCAGGCTCCACTACAACAAGTTCAGGCTCAAGTTCGAGCTCAGGCAGTAGTGGATCAGGATACTAATGGCTGACAGTCCAACAAATTCATCTACAAGCAATGAAGTTGTAAAACAGGGTACCAACGAGTACAGGAGGACTGTTCAACATCTACCTGCATTCTACAGGACAGACAGCAACCAAAGATTCCTTGCAAGTACAATGGATCCGTTGGTGCAGAAAGGCGCACTTGAGAGACTGGATGGCTTCATAGGTAGGCAGGATGCCTACACCAGAGATGTCAATGACAGATATTTGACTGCTACTAGCAGGGACAGGATGGCGTACCAGCTGGAGCCAGCAGTAACATACACGGACAAAGATACTACCTCAATCAATCCAGAGGATCAGGTAAAATTCACAGGTACCTATGACGACTACATCAACCAGATCAAGTACTTGGGTGGAAACGTCGACAACCATGACAAATTAAACAAGGAAACAGTGTACAGCTGGAACCCGGCTATAGATTACGACAAACTGGTCAACTACAGAGAGTACTACTGGATACCAGAAGGACCTGGTGCCCTAGAGATAGATTCGGTTGGACCATCTGTGGTGGCGGAATACAGTGTGAAAAACAATGCCCAGGCGGCATATGAATTCACACACAGAGAAAATGAAAACAATCCAATTATAACTTTGTACAGGGGCAACACATACAAATTTAATGTGGACGCAAAAGGACACCCATTCTACATAATGACTGAACCATACAAGAGTCAGGTTTCTGAAGATGGATCTACATCAACACTATTTTCAACCGGCGTAACCAACAACGGGACAGACTATGGGACTGTGACATTCACAGTGCCGACTACAGGTGCCCCGGACACTTTGTATTACCAGTGTGGCAACCACAATGCCATGTATGGCATACTTCAGATAAGAGATATCACTACCACAGTTGACATAAATCCAGAAAATGATATTATAGGTGTAAAAAATTACAGCATAAGAACATTAGATCTTTCGAACGGTATGAAGGTCAAATTTACTAACGCAAAAGTTCCAACAGCATATCAAAACAAAGAGTACTACGTAGAAGGAGTTGGCGAAGCCATAACCCTTACAGACATAGATGATCTTATAACTCCTGCCAGTTATGCTACGGAATCAACTATACTGTATGATTCAGTAGGTTACGACTCGAGACCATATGCAAAGGCGTACTACACTCCAGAAACCACAGATTACATAACAATAAAAAGAGATTCATTGGATCAGAACGCATGGTCAAGGTACAACAGATGGTTCCACAAATCCATTATTGAAGAGACAGCCAGGGTTGGCGGTTACACTCCGACCTTGAACGAAGACGACAGGGCAAAGAGGCCGATCATAGAGTTTGATTCTGGACTTGCACTCTACAACCACGGAACAGTGGCCAAGAGATCTGTAACGCTTTACGACACAGCTACCACAGATGCATTCAGCAACGTGGTGCTCCAAACAGGATACATCATTGATGGTCTTACACTAGCGGAAGGCATGAGGGTAATATTTGCCGCTGACACAGACCCAACCGTAAAGAACAGGATATACAAAGTCAGCTTCGCCAACGCAGGTGACAGCTCACAGGTCATATCACTGACACCAGAAGAGGACGGCGTACCAGGGGTGAACGACAGTGTGTTCATAGAATTTGGAACAGAAAATCAAGGAAAAACCTTCAATTATGATCTTGCAACGACTTCGTGGAAGGAATCACAACAGAAGACAGGAGTGAATCAACAACCACTGTTCAGCATGTTTGACAACAATCACGTGTCATTCGATGACGCAACAACTTATCCAAACTCCTCATTCGCGGGAGCCAAGGTGTTTGAATTCGCAACGTCGGACACTGCAACAGAGGATACAGTGTTGGGTATAAAAGTAAAATACAATACCATAAACAATATTGGAGATATAGTGTTCGACTCAGATCACACATCGGGCAGTTTCACCTACAAGAGTGGCACAACCATTGTTACCAAAAAACTAGGAGAGGGACACTTACACTACACAACAGGACGTACAACGCACAACTCTAGAAGTTCTTGGATCAAAAGAACAACCGACAGCAAACAGCGTGTGGTAAGGACGTATATAGTAGACGCAACAGAGAAACAGTTGTTCCCTATCGACTTCTACAAGAATTCAGCGGCACTTACAGATCTAGAGACATCGGTAGCAGTGAATGGAATAAGGAAGACATTGACCACCGACTACACTTTGGTCAATGGCACAACAAACAGATATGTGAAATTCGTCAATGACCTTGAAGTCGACGACCAGGTAAGAATAGCAGGTTACAGCAGTGCTGACAAGGTTAGCGACAAAGGCATATACGAAGTGCCACAAAATTTATCAACAAACAGTCTTAACCAACAGTTAGGCACCTTTACATTTGGACAAATATTAAATCACGTCAGAGACATACTAGATAGAAATCAAGATGTAACAGGCGCTATCCCAGGTGTGTCTAATCTTAGAGACAAACCGGACGCTAGACTGAAAGGTGGTAGCATACATCAGCATGAAGCACCATTGCTTCCTGCCGTGTTCAACATTATAGATCAAGATGCAAATGCCATCACAGCCATAGAATACGCCAGTCGAGAATATGAGAAATGGTACAATGCATTCCTGACGCATGCCATAGGAACAGCATACGAGGGCGTGGCCGCTGACAGGGTAGACGAAATTATCACTGCCATCACTCCGGGAAGGAACAGCAGTTTTCCTTTCTATTACGAAGACATGATAGGGTGGGGCGAGAATGTATCTACGAGATCATACACAGTCATGGGTTCGTCCCAAACCGAATATGCATTAGATTCGCAACACACAATTACAAAAACAAGCAACAGAGCCGTTTATGTATACCTCAACGGTGTTCAATTGTTGCTAGGCACAGACTACACGTTCAGCACAGACGATGACACAGTTGTTATATCAAAGGCTCTAGTGGAGGGCGACAAGGTTCTTATAAAAGACTACGAGGACACTACAGGCAGTTACATGCCTCCATCACCAACCAAATTGGGCATGTATCCAAAATTCACTCCAGAAACATTCACCGACACAACGTACCTGACTGACACTGCAGTCATCAGGAAGCATGATGGGTCTATTATTAAAGCATACGGTGATGAACGTGATGATCTTATTTTAGAATTAGAGAAGAGAATATATAATAATCTAAAAACATCCTATGATGCAAGTTTGATCGACATCAATGACGTAACGCCTAGTGCATTTGGATCTACAGACTACACATTGAATCAAATTGATAATGTCATGGGCACCGATTTTTACCAATGGGCGGGCAGGAACAACGTACAGTACATTAACAACACTGCGTTCACGGAGGGATCTCCATTCACGTACAACTACGCCAGATCAAAAGGCAGACTGATAGATGAAAATCTACCGGGGCACTGGAGAGGCATATACAAATATTTCTATGACACAGATGCTCCTCACGTGAGACCATGGGAAATGTTCGGACATTCAGAGAAGCCAACAGACTGGGAGACACTATACGGACCAGCACCATACACGTCAGCGAATGATGTTCTATGGAATGCAATAGAAACAGAACCAGGAAGATACGGCAAGCCAGGCATCAAGTCTTATCTACCAGTGGATGCATCAGGTAATCTTTTAGATCCTTTGGGTGCTAAACTAGTTGCAAATTATGACATTCCTGGCAGACAGAACGCATGGAAGTTTGGAGATCAGGCTCCAGCTGAGACGGCATGGAGGAGATCCAGCTCATTCCCATTCACTGCAACGAAGACACTTGCTTTAACCAAGCCAGCAAAATTCTTTTCAAACTTCTTTGATCCGTCAAGGCTTACAACAAACGTTTCAGAGAACCAAATCGACACAGATACAGGTTTGAGAAGGACGTTGGCAACTGCCAAGTACCACCTAGAAACGGAAACAAACACAGCGACAGGTATCACAACTCGATATCAGACAGCGGGTTACCAACCTTATGTAGTAAACTACTTGGTGTCTAGGAATCTTGATACTAAAGTTTTCTACTATGACAAGATGAAAGAGTTGACAGTGCAGTTGGCCTACAAGTTAGGCGGTTTCACAGACAAAGAAAACATCAAAGTGCTGACAGACAGCGTGTCGCCTGGATCCACAGCAGGATCTAAATTTATTCCTGATGAGAACTACAAGATATTATTCAGGACATCGAACCCTGTGGATAGTTTTTATTACTCAGGAGTCCTTATAGAGAAGAACACAGATATCAGTCAAGACGGATCCACCGTGTTGGGAGGATACAAAGTGCTAGGTTACAGCACAGTGAAACCATATTTCAATTTCAACTATCCGGTCAAGACCGCAACAGACACACCAGTGTCAGTGGAAGGTTCATTACAAGTGAAAAGGTATGCATCTTATCAACAAGTAACACAGACCATTCCTTATGGACACGTCTTCAACACAATACAAGACGTGACAGATTTCTTGTTTGGATACGGTCACTGGTTGGAATCACAAGGATTTAAATTTAACAAGTTTTCAACTGAGCTCAAGGAGACACTGAACTGGGGAAATGCAGTAAGGGAGTTCTTGTTTTGGACCACACAGGAATGGGCACCAGGCTCGGCTGTGACTGTATCTCCGGCCGCGGATGGCTTTGAACTGGACACTGAAAACAGTGTGGTTGGGAAGTTAAGGAATCTGTCAGGAGACTACTCAATACTTGATTCAGGTGGTAGGAAGATAGACATTGGCGAGTTGTCGACTAAAAGGATAGGAAAGACTTTCGAACTAGCGATCAAATCAGACACGGTAGGACTTTACAATGTGGCACTGAACACAGTGCAGAAAGAACACATATTGCTTTTTGACAACAGTACAGTGTTTTCAGACATCATTTACGAACCATCGACTGGCTTCAGACAGCAGAGATTGAAGTTGGTAGGGTGGAAGACCGCAGGATGGAACGGTGACTACTATGCACCAGGCTTCGTGTTTGATGCCGCACAGGTTACATATTGGTTGGCCAACACTGACTACAGGATAGGTGACAGCGTGGAATACCAAGGCAAGTTTTATGTTGCGAAGATAAATCACAACTCCGGGTCTACCTTTGTTACTGCAAATTGGACACAGAAGGATAGCAAGCCAGCACCACAACTTATTCCAAACTTCGAATACAAGATATCACAGTTCAATGATTTCTATGAACTTGAAAGCAACAACTTCGATGAATCACAACAAGAGCTGGCACAGAGATTGATTGGATACCAGAGCAGAGATTACTTGGAAAATCTTTTCGTTAACGATGTGTCACAGTACAAGTTTTATCAAGGTTACATCAGAGAAAAAGGAACACAGAACGCCATAGACAAAATATTGAAAGCCAAGTACGAGGGAGAAGATATAAATCTAGATCTGTATCCTGAATGGATGATAAGGACAGGTGCGTTTGGAAATACTGACTCGACTGAAAACGTACAGGTAGTGCTCAAAGACAATGAGATTAGGAAAAATCCTCAGAGCATAGAACTCCTAGACAATACCAACGACACAGTGTCATACAAGGGATCGCTAGGCATAGCCAAGTCAGATTTCTACTACAAACCCGTTGACTACACAGCAACCAGTACCTTTAGCAGATTAGACTATACCAAGGAAGGTGTCAGCAGAGACACTGCACAGGTTTTCAAAACGGCAGGATATCCACAATTGAGCCAGGTGCAACAAACTGCGTTTGACATAACAGACCTAGTGAACATAGACATAAATTCACTCACCGCCAATGATTTGATTTGGATTGCAAACAAGAGCAACAAAGACTGGGACGTGTTCAGGATCACAAGTGCCGGCATAAAGATAGCAAACCTGCAACTGATCAACGAGGAGTCACAGTTGGAGATCACATTCACAGGATCGCACAATCTTTCAGCAGGTTCGTCGACCACACTAGCCGACTACTTTGCTATCTCGAACAGTGAAGAGAGCACACTCAACGGTGTGTACGAAGTCAAAGCAACTCCAAGCCACAAGACAGTGATTATAGATTACACAGGCAATGTGACTTTTATACCCGCACTGGAAGATGGATCAACAGCAGACAGCTATGGAAACATTCTAAAGTTCGTATCGGTTCGATTGTCGTCAATGGACAATGTAAACGATCTTATTCATTACAGTGACTACAGAGATAAGAACACCGCGATAGATAAGGACGGAGACAAGGTGTTCGCAGACGCAGACACTTCGGGACTATGGCGTGTGTACGAGAAGCAGGATCCATACACTAGCAGTTTGATTCTTTCGCCTAATACTACTACCGCAGAACAGGAATTTGGACATCGGATAGTGGCACGTAATGATGGGAGGACCATGGTCGTGGCCGCTCCAGGCAAAGGGCAAGGGGAGATAACTTTCTTGTTCAGGAGCTCCGCAGACGCAGGCTCAAGTTTTTTACAACAAGCAACTGCAACTATGACAGAGAATGATGATGCCACCAGCAGACTAGGTGAATCACTGTCCATCAGCACAGACGAGAACTATGTGGTTGCAGGCGCACCTTACACCAACACACTTGATTCAGATGGAAGCACAAGGCAATTGAACAGCGGTCTGGTCAAAGTGTATCTATGGGATCCTACCTCGTTCAAATACGGAATCCTAAACACAATTTCACCACCAACAGACGGATCATCATCGAATGATGGACTTAACTTTGGTTGGCAACACAAGATATCAGAACCAGGTGCCAGTTCTTCTAGATCAACACCGACCAAATACCTTTTTATATCGGCACCAGGGCATGACACAGACCAGGGAAGAGTGTACATGTACACTTGGGGTGTTGGGTCAGACGGTTCAACTTATGACACCTGGACACAGGACTACACAATAGAAGCACCGGACAGTGGCGCAGGCCACAGATTTGGACACAGATTGGCCGCAAATGACAACGGTGACATATTGGCAGTCAGTTCACTGGCACCAGGCAACGCCGGCAAGGTTGAAATATTCAGAAGGACTTCGCAGGGCAATGACGGTAGCACACAGAATTCATTCGCACTGGCACAGACGCTCACAGGCGTATCAGCAGACGGTTCATCATTGAACACAGCGTTTGGTGAAAGTATTGCAATGAGCAAGGATGGCACAACATTGATAATAGGTGCACCGGGCGTGGATGACGGCAGTACCAGCCAGATAGACGGTGGAGCAGTGTACTACTACAAGTGGAACGCTGACGGTTCGACAAACACATACACCCTGCAACAGACCATAATGGCACCTGAAACGCAGAACAACATGAAGTTCGGGACAAGCCTCGATATAAACCAATCAGGAACGAGGGTTGTTATAGGGGCAGAACAATTTGCTACATTCAGGGAGATGAAGTTTGACTCCGGAGAGACTAGTTTTGACCTACAAGACACCAGCGTAGTGGACCTTAACACAGGTTCTGGTGGTGCATTTACAGCCACAATGTACAACACAAAATTTGTTATAGACGACATGTTGGTAGCAGACAGTGTGTCAGGGAACGACGATTTCGGACGCGGCGTGTGTATGATAGACAACACAGTATTTGTTGGATCACCAAAAGACGAAGGGAACACAGGCATCATAGATGACGGTACAGTTACAAATTTTGATTTGAAAACAAATGGAGAATATGCTTGGAAGAATCTAGTGTCAGAGACGGCATTCATAGACATAGAAAAATTAGGACAGGTTTTTGAGTTCAACAACAAGAGCAAACAGATTAGGGATCATCTTGACCTATATGATCCTATCAAAGGAAGACTACTAGGTATCGCAGACAGAGAGATAGACATCAAGACAGCGTGGGATCCGGCTACTTACAACTTCGGAAGCAACGCAAACAGCAAGACGCCATGGGCGGAAGATCATTTGGGAGAGGTATGGTGGGACCTGTCAACAGTGAAATGGTTGTGGTACGAACAAGACACACAGGAATACAAACAAAACAACTGGGGTAAACTTTTCCCAGGGTCTAGTGTAGATGTGTACGAATGGACAGAATCCAAATTGCTTCCAAGTGAATGGAATCTTAGACCTGAAGGAACAACAGAGACAATTTCTGGTACTCCTTTGTACGGAGATGATTCACAGTACACTGTGAGGCAGAGATATGATTCGAGACTAGACAGATTCGTGAACTACTATTACTACTGGGTCAAGGGAAAATCAACCCTACCACAAAATGGAAAAAGAAAAAACACAGTTGCATTCGTGGCAAACCTTATAGCTAACCCAATTGGGTTTGATATAAAATACTACGCTGTCACGGACACCAACAAATTGCAGATCTTCAATGTGGACGATCTAGTCAATGACGACATTGTGCTAAACATAGACATCAGGACAAACAACTTCGAAGGTGATGCACACAGCATTTGGAAGTTGGCCAGAGAGGGAGACGCCGATTTCAAACCAGGTATTTCGGTAGAAGCACGTTGGTGGGATTCACTAGTAGGTAAAAATGATACAGGAGATCTTGTTCCTGATCCTGAGTTGCCGGTAAACGAGAGGTACGGAAACAATGTGAGGCCTAGACAGAGTTGGTACGTTGACAGGTACTCGGCACTGAAAGAAATAATCGATTACGCAAACACGGTTCTCAAGAAGAACCAATTGGTTGGGCAAATCAACTTAACCAACTTAGATGCCAAAGAACCCGAGCCAACTGCACAGAGTCTGGAATGGGACGCAACAATAGACACTTACGCGGAACTGACTTACTTGAACACAGCAGACCTGTCGGGCAGTGTGAAGTATCTGGTCAAAGCAGATGAGACGGCCAACAACTATTGGGCGATATACACATGGGATGGCACAGAATTTACCAGAACAAAATTACAAACTTACAACACTTCAGCCTACTGGAGTTACACAGATTGGTATGGCACCGATCCTGATGTACATCTAATGAATCACAGTG
>TARA_R110001592_G_scaffold112966_2_pt1 | contig 12578 bp, 12 predicted proteins | sample TARA_R110001592 | Tara Oceans TARA_R110001592 (sample SAMEA4398387) | marine metagenome | biome: Polar Biome; feature: [SRF] surface water layer (ENVO:00010504); material: water (ENVO:00002006), including particulate matter (ENVO:01000060) such as... | depth 5 m
GTGGGGCCTGCAAGTGAATCGTATTAATCAGTTGGTGGTTGATCCAAATTTACAAACCGCCGATGCCGCCATCTTCGCAATGGGTGATTGCTGCGCCTGTGAACTTGCAGCGGGCAAGAACGTACCACCGCGCGCGCAATCGGCTCAGCAAATGGCCAAGCACACAGCAAAGAACTTGCAGCGCATTGTTAAAGGGCAGCCACTTAAACCGTTTAGCTATCGCGATCACGGTTCATTGGTATCGCTGTCTGAATATTCCGCACTGGGGAATTTAATGGGCAGTATGCGCGGCGGCAGCTTTTTCATAGAAGGCTGGATGGCGAGAATAATGTACGTCAGCCTATATCGACTGCATCAAGCGGCTATCTATGGATGGTTGCGAACCGTGATGTTGCTAATGGCGGGGCGTTTTAATCGGTTGCTAAGGCCTAGATTGAAATTGCACTAGCTTAAAAATTAGAGTGATGCGGCAATGACTAGGCCGATTTGCTGTAGTACGGCAAAGCAGCCCCACAATGAACGTTAGATCTCATTGCGGGGCTTTTTATGTGGGCGCAGAAAGGCTGCTTGGAAGCATGTATTTAGCGCTTAGCGAGCGCGCTGGCAGTCAAAGCTTGATCTTCTTAGGTCTATTCACTTGCATATACGGTATTAAAATAAAGCGCACCGCGCTTAAGGTAAATTTCAGTGCTTGTTGCCGGAATGCAGTTTTTTAAGCTTGAAATAATGTATCTACCGTTCTCAGTTTTAATGGTGGCGTGTGATACTCCTTCCATCGTAGCGCCACCAAGAGTGTCACATTTCTGTACTTCACCCGCTATCACTTCTAGTACCTCACCACTTTTACTAATGCAAAGTGCTGTATAGAAACCAAGAATTAATATAAAACTAACAATAATCCAGCGCATTTATAATCTATTTCATCCGTTCTGATAGTTGTAAGGTTTAGTGACTGCAGCGGCGGTGGTCAGCGACAATTCAACATTAAGCTTGGAACAGGTTTTTGTAGATGGCCTTATTCATAGCTTCATTTGAGTTGATACCCAAGCCTATGCAGCTAACACGCACAAAGCGGTTTAGCGCTGTACCCAATGTAATACTTCTTGTGCCCGTATGAAATCCTCTGCGTCTTTACCTTGTAGCATTGACAAGGTGGCTAGTAGTCCTGCTTCGACGCAGCTGGCTGTGGCAACGGTAACTGAGTGGGGTGCGTCCATGACTGGCCATCCGGTCATTGGATTAAGTACATGTGGGTAGCGTAGGCCGTCCCGAAGTAGGAACCGCCGGGCATCGCCGCTGGTTGCCAGACCGCCGCGCTGTAACTGGATGTTGGCGGACTGCAAACCGCCGATATTCTCGACACCCACTAGCCAATGTTCTTGGTAACTTGGTGGAGCATTTGCAAATAAATCACCACCAAAATTTACTAGCACCGGCACATCGCTAAGGCTGCTCACCAGCGCGGCGGCTTTGTCGACTGCATACTCTTTGCCAATACCGCCAAAGTCGATTTCCATGCCGGGTAGTAATGTTAAGTATGGCGGCGACCATGTCACTTTATGCCAACCAATGATGGGCAGTATTGCAGCCACGTCATCCGGATTGGGAATGTGATTGCCGCCATCGAACCTCCATAGTCGACGTAATACCCCAGAGCTGAGATCAAATAGGCGGTCGCTTATTTGATAGGCGTGGGTGGCGAAATCAATAAGGTGAGTCGTCTCTTGATCTACTTCTAGGGTTTTTCCCTTGGCGTTATTAATGCGATAAACAATATTGTCGTCGCGGTAGCGACTGAATTTCGATTCTATACGCCAGGCTTCTGCGGCAACGGTTGAAGTGATTTTTTCGGCGAGGGCTTTATTGTCGCAGTCGATCAACACTTCGCAGGGGCTGGCCATCGCTTTAAAGCGACCTCTATATCCACGCTCGGTTTTTGTTACTAGCCACTCTCGATTCATGGTGTGCGGTTTCCCTGATGGAATAAAGAGTATCAGCCACCTTGATCTTCATTTCCAGTTTGGGCATCGGTGAAGGTCGAAATTATCATGTCCTTATTAAGAATTTGCGGCAGTACCACGGGGGCTTTGCCACCGCCCGGAAAGTAAACGTAAAGCGGTACACCGCTTCTGTTGTAGCGGGCTAGCAGCCTGCTGACTTCGGCGTCACGACTGGTCCAGTCGGCGACCATATAGCGAATATGTTGGTCTGCCATTGTGTTTTTTACTAAGTCTGTGTCTAAAACTAGGCGTTCGTTGGCTTTGCAGGTGATACACCAGTCCGCCGTGACGTCGAGGAAGATTGCGCCGCCATCGTTTTGCAATGACGTGAGTCGCTCTGAACTATAGGCCAATGCAGCGCCGTCTTTTGCAGTGGGAAATGCGCTTGCAGATAGATTCTCGCTTGCGGCCATACTGGGGCGTAACAAGGCGGAGCCGAGTATTGTGGCTGCGGCAATACCTGACACAATGGCGATACCGCGATACCAATGTGCTTTTTTCTTCCAGAAATACAGCGCCATACTTATAAGTAGACAGCCGATTAACACCAACATGGCGGCGTTAATGCCTGCCTGCCTTCCCAGCACCCACAGCAACCATATGCCGGTGAGATACATAGGGAAGGCCATGACTTCTTTGAGAGTAATCATCCAGTTGCCAGGCCGTGGTAATAATCTGCCGAGACCAGGGATGATCGAGAGCAGTAAAAAGGGCGCGGCCATGCCCAAGCCCAGAGCGATAAATACCGTGAGCGCAACATACATGGGCTGTGTTAGCGCGAAACCTAAAGACGCCCCCATGAACGGCGCAGTGCAGGGGCTGGCAACCACAACAGCCAGTACGCCGGTGAAAAATGTGCCCTTTAAGCCGCCTTTTTCTACTAGTCCTTGACCGACCCCAGCAATACCAGCACCGAATTCTACTACGCCAGAAAAGCTTAGCCCCATGGCAAAAAACAAATACACGAGTGCGGCGACAAACCATGGCGATTGCAACTGATAGCCCCATCCCAATTCTTGCCCAGACGCTCTTAGAAACATCAGTAAGCCGGCAAAAAACATAAAACTTGCCACCACTCCGGCGGTGTAAACCAGGCCGTGTATACGGCGCTCGGCCGCTGAAGTATCGGTACTTTCTAACAGGCTGATTGCCTTTAATGCCAGTACCGGAAAAACGCAGGGCATAAGATTTAGAATGAGACCGCCGACAAAGGCCATGGCGGCCATAATCAATAAACTCGCTGGCACCGCAGCCGCGATACGAGCTGGGCCAGAATCTGTTGACGTTATAGATTGCGCAGATGCTTGAAGCGAATCCTTTGGCTGCTCTGTTTGAGATGTCGCAGGTTTTTGAGGGTCTAGCGGTGTCACCAGGCCCGCTTGGGGGTCAACCCTAAACCAGCGGTGATCTGGGGGGTAGCAGAGGCCGGCGTCGGCGCAACCCTGCGAAGAGATCTTGATAGTAAAGGGCGTCGTTGTTGGCAAGCTTAAATGGGATTGAAGCTGCTGATAGAACACCTCGACCTCACCAAAATACTCATCATGCTTTAGCTTGCCCGCAGGGAGTTGAATGGCCAGCTTTTGAGTTTGCTCATCCTCGCTCCAGCTCGCCTTGAATCCCTTGCCATAAAGGTAATAACCGTCGGCAATCTGCCAATCCATTTCCAAACTGTTGGCGCTTAGTCGCGGCGTCATTTGGTAAGCCTGATCGACGGGTAAAAAATCACCTCCGCTTGTTGTGGTGGCAACCGTCTGGTCGACCTTAGCCTGGGTATCGATTGCCCAGCACGATACTGAGAATAGACCGAGCAGAATAAGCAGAGATGCAATAATTCTTTTCATGGAAATAAATCACCAATTAGGGTGTAAACAAAAAATCGCGCACCGCGATTGAATGCAAGTGCGCGCAATGCCGTCAACCTTGCGCCGTGTGTGGCACTGGTGTTGATGGAGAGGGCTTAAAAGTCGTAGCCGATCCTTAACATCAGGGCGTCAACATCGGGATAAAGCTCTTGATTTTTTAGTTCACCAAAGGCCTGCGCGGGCTCATCGCCGGTTTGTAGATAATATTCCAAGGCAACGCTCCAGGAGTTCTGAGGATTGTCCTGACCGTATTCCATACCCACGGTATAGGCCATAAATTCGCCTAAGCGATAGTCTGCAGAAGCGTCAGAAGATGTGTCGCCCACGGTGGGTTGGTCACCGGCAATAAAGAACGGCGTATAGAAGTCAGCCGCAGTTTGCTGATATACCCGGACATGGGGTTCGAGGTATGAGGTCTCGGCAAATTTCCACCGGTAGCGAAGGTCTACCGTGTTGGAGCTAATCCCCCAGTCATCGACCATAAAGCGATAGGACGTATCGAGAACATTGTTACCAATAAGGCGTTTATATTGGCCGTAAAAACTGTGCTTAAGACGACTATCAGGTCTGTTTTCATACACCACTGTGGGCAAATTAGGTTCCGCATTATTCTCAAAGAGCGGCACGCCAGTAACTGGGTCAACGACACTGATAAATTTATACGGGTCTGTTAGGTAGCCACTTGAGGAGCTCAGTGAGTAACTCAGTTGAAAAAGACTGTTTTGATCAATAATCTGGGTTACGCCGACAACAAGATCAAACAAACTCTTGGTATCATCGCTGCCGTTTTTTACCCTATTGCCATCGTCGTCTTCATCGTCATCATCGCCTTGTATTTGCAGGGTGCCAAAGGCAACCGGTTTACCATTCACTGGCTCGACGAGATCCATGCCCAGAGATATGCCGGCTGTTAGCGTGGTGTTGCCATTATTAATGTCTTTGGCAAACGTAGAGCTGACCGCAAATGAGGTGTAGTCATACTCTGACGAGAAATTACCACCAAGCACCATGGTTAGGTCTTTTGCGATTGGCTTTTCCCAGGCCGCGTTAACAGCGACGCGAGTATCTTTAAAGGATTCGTCAAGCGGGGTTTCGCCCGCGGGTGTGACCACCGCTGTACCGCCAGAGGGACTGGTAAAGGTCTGCGGCTGGTTGGTAGGTACCGCTCCACTGGCAGAGGCACCGGTTAGGGTGTCGACGGTCAATTTAAGCGATAGGGTTTCATCGGTATCAATCTGTTTTTTGGCGCTAATCACCGGCTCTGTTGCCGTGACCCGATCGGTCTCGCTGTAAAACAGTAGCGCCGCACTCACGTCCCACTCACCGACATCATGTTTGTTCTCAGCCATTGCGGCGTTAGCACCAATTAAGGCGCAACTTGCTGCGGCCAATGACAAGCGAATATTCTTTTTAGTGTTCGATTTCATCATACTTCCTCAAAGTTCTTATCAGTTACAGCCGCAGCCACCGCCGCCAAAACCACGGCCACCGCTTGATGCTTCTTTACTGAAGTAGATGTGATCGTCCAGGGCCGAGCGCAAGGGCGAACTGTCCAGTGCCATTTCCGGCTTGGCCAAGTTCTGACGTTGCCACGGTTCAACCCCCATATTGCTGCAAGCTGCCAACGAGCTGCTGGCGAGAAGTAACAGGATAATTTTCTTCATGGTCTTATCTCATCAATAAATGACTGATTAGGATTTGTGAGATCTAGCGCGAAATGGCTGCGGAAATTTTCGCACGTAGAAACTCAGGATCTTTTTTGGTAAAGCCCATATGCTTTAGGATTAGCTCACCATTGCGATCAAACAAAAATGAGTTAGGCATGCCGCTAACGCCATACTGAGATGCAACGCTGCCTTTGCTATCAAAGAAGACAGGGAAGTTGGGTTTGAAGTCGGCGATGAATTCATCTGCGTTGTCACGGTCTTCATCGAGATTAATTGTCACCACAGCTAGATCGTCACCGTATTCAGCAAGCAGATCATTCATAAAGGGAAAAGACGCGCGGCATGGGCCACACCAAGATGCCCAAAAATCTAGATAGACCACTTTGCCCTGGTAATCTTGAAGATTAAACGCAGGGTTTTCAGCGCCACCTGTGGTTTCGGCATAGCTTGTGATTGGTAGTGCCAAACTGATAATTGCAAAGGCGAAAAAGGCGAGAAGAAATCGGCGCTTATTCATGGGAACCCTTTTGGTCGGTTATTTTAAGACAAGGGTAATTTTCAAAACTTAAGGAAAAATTAAAAGATGCTATAAAATTTGCTGAACAGCCGATATTGAGAGCGAGCAGATAAGATGCTCAAAGTGAGGCGACTCTAGCGATAGCTCTGCAGAAGTGCGCTGTTAGACGATGCAAAGTGGTCTAATTGTCGGCAGAAATGTATTAGCGAGCATTGACTTGAGTATTCGGTACTGAGCCATCGTCAGTTTAATAAGCGAGGTATAAGTAGTATTAATTTATAAATAAAAAAATCTAACACTGTCTTTCAGGCGACGATCTTAATCAAAAGTGACCGTTATCATGCGCTATTGGCGCGATTCATCGTCAGGTGCTGCAGATAAATACTTCAATATATTTTTTACGCAGATTACCTGGCGATGACGTTATTCCATGTGCATTAGGTGTTCTTGCTGGTTTGAGGTGCTGCTGTGGCCAGTGTGTTGAGCATGGGATTTTTCGCCCATAGCGAGCCAAGGTGTTATTGCCAGAGCAATTAATAATATGGCAAAACCGCGCCGTGCTAAGGGCTTTTTCATCAGCAGGCGGAGGCTGCCTGTCAAACCGCTTACCCCCATTACTGCAGGTACGGTTCCCAGTCCAAAACAGAACATGAGCACGCCAGACTGTATTGCGCTGCCGCTTAGCGCCGACCATGCTAAGGCGCTATAGATTAGGCCGCAGGGTAAAAATCCCCATAATCCGCCAATGGCGAGGGCCTTGCGTGGCGAGTTAACGGGAATAAGGCGCTTGGTGAGAGGTTGAATTCGCTTCCAGACCCCGCCGCCGGCGCTTTCGAGGAAGCGGGTGAGCTGTGTCCATCCGGCAATGGACAAGGCGACCATTACCAGCATTAGGCTCGCCAGTATGCGTAAGCCTTTGGTGATGTTGGCTAGATCTTCAATAGCAAAGCTGCTGGCGGTTATGAGCCCCCCAACCAGTCCCCCGGCGAGTGCGCCCAGTAGGGCGTAGCAGCTTATCCGACCGAGCTGAAACAGACTGATAAGTAGTATTTGATAGAGCTGGTTTTGAAGTTGCGCAGGATCGCGGCGCTCGGCGATGGGAATATACTCAACGGTGGCAGACGCCGTGGATTGAACGGCAGCCGCGGATGGCGCCGTGCTTGAGGCAAGCAGTCCTGCGATGCCGCCGCACATACCCACGCAGTGCGGACTGCCGATTAAGCCGATCATAAACGCCGCAGAATAGCTGATAGCCTCATTCATGCGGCGGTCCGCTGCTCTTTTCTATTTCGGTTTTAGATCGAGGCTGGTCTTTGGTTTCGCCTGGGTCGCTGTCAAACAGAATGCGCTGGCCCTCTTTATCCAGATCATCAAACTGATTGTCGCCCACTGCCCAGAAAAACAAAGCCACCATCAGGCAAAAAAATATCAGTGCGACCGGTAATAAAATATATAAGCTACCCATGTGCATTCTCCACTGAGGTCTTGACCGGCGCCTGAATAGGCAATTTTTTGCTGTCGCTAAGATTAGCTTTGCCTTTGATTCGCAGGGCGTTCAATACCACAACTAGAGAGCTGGTCGACATACCGATGGCAGCCAGCCAAGGTGGCACTAAACCTACCGCAGCCAGTGGCAATGAGGTGAGGTTATACAGCAGGGCCCAGCCGATGTTTTCTTTCAGCAGTCGCCGGCTTCGTTTTGCGGTGGCAAAGAGCGTGGAAACTGCGCTCAGCGAGTTATCTAATAGGCTGACATCGGCCTGATTGCGGGTCAGGGCACTGGCGCTACTCATTGCAATGGACATATCCGCAGCGGAGAGAATTGGGGCATCGTTGATACCGTCGCCCACCATTAACACCCTTTCTCCGGCGGCTTGGTAGCGGTGTATCGCTTCCAGCTTGGCGGCAGCGCTGAACTCACCATGATAATCGGGAATATTTAGGGTATTGGCGATTTTTGCGACCGCTTGGTTTTTGTCGCCGCTGAGAATCGTTATCGCAATGCCTTGGTCGCGAATTTCAGATACCAGCGCGGCGGCCTCGGGGCGCAGGCTATCTTCGAGTATGAATCTGGCAAGAGGCCCTTTGCTGGAAACCAGATAAACTTCGGTGTTGTTGGCTTCTTGCTCAAGGATTGGCAAGTCCGCCAGCGGTATACAAAACCCGCCTTGACCAATTCGATAGGATTCACCATCGATGTCAGCGGCTATGCCTTCGCCGGCATGAATAATAAGCTTGTGAACTTCCGGTAAGTCGATGTTCGACGGCCTGCGGAAGGCTTCTGCGACCGGGTGATTGGAATGCTGCTCCAGAGCGGCGGCAATGCGCATTATTTGCTCGTGGTCATCGTGATAATAGTGGCTGCTTTGAATGTGCGGTTTGCCTAGCGTGAGGGTGCCAGTCTTATCAAAAATCACCCGGTCAACCTTGTGCAAGGCTTCAAGGGTTTGGGTGCTGCGCAGTACAATGCCGTCGCGTCGCAGCGATGACACCGCTGCTGTGAATGTCGTCGGCGTCGCCAGTGACAGGGCGCAGGGGCAACTGACCACGAGCACCGATAGCGCAATGATAAAGGCCTGTTCTGGACTGTGCTGCAGCCAATAAAGATAGCTTGCTATGGCTAATAATATTACGGCGCTGACAAAATGACTGGCCAGTCGGTCTGCAAGTTGTGCAAATTTAGGCTTGGCCGCGTGGGCCTGTTCCAACAGCGCTTCCATCTGCACGATGCTGCTTTGGCTGGCGATGGCGGTGACTTCGATATCCAGACTGCCGTCGATATTTCCGCTGCCGGCCAGTACGGTGCTGCCGATTGCCACCTGCACGGGCAGAAACTCGCCGTTAAAGGCACTGGTTTCTACGCTGCTTTGGCCGCGCAGGACTCTGCCGTCGACGGGAATGGTTTCACCGGGCACGACACTGATAATATCGCCGCGCTGTAAATCTTTCAGTGGTAGCCACTGGTAGCTATTGTCTCCGGCCTGGGTGATTTTTCTGGCGGCCAGCGGCAGCAATACTGTATTGCTGGTTTGTGTTTGTCTTACCTTCGCCTGTAAATAACGGCTTAGTAGTAGAAAAAAAGTGAACATGCTGACGGTGTCGAAATAGACATGCTCTTGTTGTTGCAGGGTTGCCAACACGCTTGCCGTAAACGCAGCCACTAGTGCCAGTGATACTGGCACGTCCATGCCGGGTTGTCCGGCTTTCAGTGATCGCCACGCGCCGCGGAAAAACGGCTGTGCTGAGTAAAGCAAAACCGGGGTGGCGACCGCGAGACTGAAATAGCGTAGTAAATTGCGCGTGGTGTCATCCATGCCCTGAAAGTCACCGGCGTATAAACCAATGGCAACCATGCCGACCTGCATCATACCAATACCTGCCAGACCGAGGCGGCGCAGCAAGCCGTCAAGCTCCTCTTGCAAGTGTTGGTCACGATTGGCGGGGGAGTAGGGCAGTGCCTGATAGCCTAGCTGATGAATGGCTATCATGATTTCGCTCATCTTGATCTCATCGCGTCGCCAGCGAATTGTGGCAAGGGCGTTTTGTAGATGAACGCTTACTGACTCAATACCGGGCAAGCGCTGCAGACGATTTTCGATCAACCACGCGCAGGCAGCGCAGTGCAGCCCAGCTACGCTCAGCCTGCTTTCCTGACGCGTTCCACTGTCATCGAGGGCGTGGCTAAAATCTGCTAGCACCCCTGGATTATCGTAAAGGCTGTAATCTTCGTCGCGAGAGTCTGGTGTTGCTGGGTTGTCGCTGCGGAATCGGTAGTAGTCATTCAGCCCCGATCCAAGAATACACTGGGCGACGGCAAGGCAGCCGCGGCAGCACATGGCGCGCTGCTTGCCTTCTATCTCAATCGAGAGGGTTAGCGACGCTGGGACATTTTCGCCACAGTGGTAACAATATTTATCCACCTTATCGGACTCGTGAAAGAGCGGCTTAGACATTATTGAGCAGCGGATAAATTAATGGTTTTGTAGCCTGCGCTTGAGGCGGTCAATGTGACCTCCGATTTCAGCCTCCAGCTTCCCGGGGTGTCGACTGATTCTGATTTGATAGGACGGTCTTCAAGAGTCACATACCAGCGGCCACTGGGTAGGTCTTTGAGTTGGGCCATATACTGAGCCTGGCCCTGGTTGGTGAGCACGGTAGTAAAGTCGTTGGCCTCGTAGGTCGGATGCTGCCAATGCAGAAGTAAATGGTCAGGTGCGTTTTGCAAGCCCAATAGACTCACCGCAATGGTGTCGGGCGCGGTGATACGTATTTGCGCGCCTAGATTCATTGCCGTGGCGAGATCATCTTGGGCGAGGTAGCGATTGATAGCGAGGCCGTCGCGGTAGTAATTATCGTCGACCAGATTGTCGCTATAGCGCACTGCAATCACCAGCGTGCTGATGCTGGCGATAACCACGGTTCCCGGCAAAATCAACAAAAACCAGGGCCAGAATTGGCGGTACCAAGGTGATGTGTCCATGTCATTCAAACGCTCTTGCGCCATCATATACTCACCCTTAGTGCTCACTGCCGGGCGCAATAAAGCGACTTTCGACGGTGACAGTTTTATCCAGATTATCGGTGGCGGCGGCAATAAAACTGACGGCTACCGATGGTGTTTTTAAACTACCCGGTTCGGCTAGTAATTGGATGTTCAATTCGCGGACTTCACCGCTCTCAACTCTTAGCGCTTTGCTGCCCCTAAGTTGAAGTTCTGCCGTGCTGTTAATACGCAGTTGATAGTCGTGATCTTGTTCGGTTTTGTTGGCAATTCTTAAGGTATAGCGGTTTTCGATTAAACCATCAACGCTCTGGAAGTATAGGGCTTGGCGATCTCGCAATACGCTGAGTACCAGAGTGTCGCGGGTAATCATGCGGTAGCCAAGTAGCGAGCACATGATCAGCACAGCAATAACATAGCCGACAAGTCTGGGCCTGATGATGCGCAGTGGCTTGCCGCTTAGGGCGTTTTCGGTGGTGTAGCTAATCAGACCCTTGGGGTAGTTCATTTTTGCCATGACGGAGTTACAGGCATCCACACACAGTGCGCAGCCTATGCACTCGTATTGCAGGCCGTTGCGAATATCGATGCCTGTCGGGCAGACTTGCACGCAGAGCTGACAGTCAATGCAATCGCCTAGTCCGACCTCAGCAGATGTCTCATTGCGCTTGCGTGAGCCCCGAGGATCACCGCGCGCGCTGTCGTAAGAGATGATGAGGGTGTCGCGGTCAAACATGGCCGACTGAAACCGCGCGTAGGGACACATATGCATGCACACCTGCTCGCGCATCCAGCCTGCGTTTAGATACGTTAGCAGGGTGAAAATGAAAATCCAGACGCCGGCCCAAGCGCTAACTGAAAGGCTAAATAGGCCGTAGCCAAGCTCATCAATAGGGGTGAAATAGCCGACAAAAGTAAAGCCGGTGAGAAAGGCAAATCCAAGCCACATGCCGTGTTTGAGAAATTTCTTTAGCGCCTTACTGGGTGTCCAGGGCGCTTTGTCGAGCTTTATACGTTGATTGCGGCTACCTTCAACGCGTTGTTCTATCCACATGAAAATACTGGTCCACACGGTCTGTGGACAGGTATAGCCACACCATACACGGCCAGCGAAGTTGGTTACCGCAAACAGGCCAAAAGCCGCAATGATCAACACCCATCCCAGCATCGACATATCTTGGGGCCAGAAAGTCAGCCCCAGAATATGAAATTTACGTGCAGGGAGGTCGAACAATACTGCCTGCCGGTCGCCCCATTGAAGCCAAGGTAGCAGCAAGTAGCCCATTAACAGTGGCCATCCGGTAAACATCCGCAGCCGTTGAAATAAGCCCTCGATCTTGCGGGTGTAAATCTTTTCCCGCTTTTGATAAAGATCGATTTCCGACACTTCCGCTGGCGCAAATTCGTGCACCGAGATTAAATCGGGATTAGTGTTCGATACCTCTTCACTGCTAGCGGGCGTGATGTAAGGGGGCTTGCTAGTCACGTATTGCTACCCCTTATGGTTTAGCCTTGGCAGGTGATACTGGATTCGATAGCGAGTAAACATAAGCCGTTAACAGGTGAATCTTGTCAGCGCTCAAGGTTTCGCCTTGGGCAGGCATTTTGCCGTTGCGCCCCAATGCAAGGGTCTGTTTCACTTGGCCGGGATCACCGCCGTAGAGCCAGATGTCATCGTTGAGTCTAGGTGCGCCCATTAGTGGGTTACCGCTACCATCAGGCATATGGCAGGCAGCACATAGCATCGCAAATTTCTCGGCAGCAGCGGGGTATTGCTCAGCTGCATTTCCCTTGGAGAGGGCGAATACATAGCCCGTCATATCTGTTAGGCCTTGTTCGCCTAATATTGACTCCCAAGCTGGCATCATGCCGTTGCGGCCAGCGGCAATGGAATGTTTTATTTCCTGGGCGCTACTGCCGTACAACCAGTCCTTGTCGGTAAGGTTGGGGAAACCGTAGCCGCCCTTGGCCTCAGTGCCGTGACAAATAGCGCAGTTGTTCGAGAATATCCTTCGGCCCAAGCGCATTGCC
>TARA_R110001592_G_scaffold58666_2_pt1 | contig 12577 bp, 12 predicted proteins | sample TARA_R110001592 | Tara Oceans TARA_R110001592 (sample SAMEA4398387) | marine metagenome | biome: Polar Biome; feature: [SRF] surface water layer (ENVO:00010504); material: water (ENVO:00002006), including particulate matter (ENVO:01000060) such as... | depth 5 m
CTTGGGTGGTCCATGGCTAGTCCGCCAGTGGAATTTGCAACCACGGTCAACAGTGTGGAGTCTGGATATGGCAGGGCAAAAATGGCCTGGTATACGGTAGATCCTATTTTTTATTCCAATCAGCGTCCTACTGCATTGAGTGATGATGATATTTCTACAAACGAGACTAGAAGAATCTATATACAGGATGTCTTTAATCAGGATGTTGCCCAGGGGCAGACTTTGGCCCAAAATACTTTGGACATAGCCTATTACCCCGGTATGAAAGGTCCCTATAATGCAAACCCAAATTTTACAACGGAACAACCACAGGATAAATGGGCGGGGATAATGCGGTCATTGAGCAGTACCAATTTTGAGCAGTCCAACGTGGAATACGTACAATTTTGGGTATTGGATCCCTATGTGGATGGTATTGCAACAAGTGCCGGGGATTTGGTGATCAACCTTGGTAATATTTCCGAGGATATTCTGCCCGATGGTAGGAAACAATATGAAAATGGGCTACCTGTAAATCCCTTATCGAACGATCTTACCTATAAAACAAATTGGGGTAAGGTTCCTGCAACCCAATCCTTAATATATGCCTTTGATGCAGATGAGAACAACAGGGGCTTACAGGATATTGGTTTTGATGGTCTAACCGATGCCGAGGAGGCTACCTATACTTTTGAAGGTGGAATAACCTATAATGGCCCTGCGGAAGATCCCGCATTGGATAATTACGAGTACTTCCTTAACAGGGAAGGTAGTATTTTGGAGCGATATTTAAATTACAACAACCCGGATGGTAACTCGCCCGTGCAATTGACTAATTCTGATAGGGGCTCCACTACTTTGCCCGATGTGGAGGATATAGATAGGGACGGAACTATGAATACGGTAAATAGTTATTACGAGTACCGTATTAATATTAAACCAGGGACTACTATCAATGACAAATATGTAACGGATATCAAGGAAGGGGTTACCAGGTCTTTGCCCAATGGCAATACCCTGAACGAACGTTGGATACAGTATAAGATACCTTTGTCCGATTTTACGGATGCGGTTGGCGGCATAAGCGATTTTAGGTCTATTAGCTTTATGCGGATGTACCTAACAGGATTTTCAAGTGATGTGGTATTGCGTTTTGCTACCTTGGACCTAGTGCGTGGAGATTGGCGTACATATGCCAAATCTTTGCAACCGGATGTGGACTCGGATGCATCGGATGATGGTACTTTGGTAGATGTTAATGCCGTGAACATAGAGGAAAATGCTGCACGAACCCCAATACCTTATGTTTTGCCCCCAGGTGTAGCACGTGAAAGGCTTAATAACAACAATACTATTATTAGGCAGAACGAGCAATCCTTATCATTTATGGTGGAGAACTTGGAGCCTCAGGATTCCAGAGGGGTCTTTAAAAATTTGGATATCGATGTAAGGCAATATAAACGTTTAAAAATGTTTATGCACGCCGAAGAGATTGTGGAATCGGATTATGCCAACGACGAAACACCTTTGGTAGGTTTTATTAGGATAGGTTCGGATTTTACCCAGAACTTTTATCAAATAGAATTGCCCTTACAATTAACTCCCCATGGAGCAAGTTCGGACAGTGAAATTTGGCCGGATGTAAATGAGCTGGATCTTTCTTTGGATGACCTATCCAAGGTTAAATCTACCGGAATTGCAGCCCAAACCCTTAGCACCATTAATTATTATGAAATAGACAATGGTGAGGTGGTCCAGGTAAATGAATTTGATCCCAGAACATTGGGTAAAATACGTATTGGTATTCGCGGAAATCCTTCCTTGGGTGGTATTCGTAGTATGATGGTAGGGGTTAAGAACGATGATAATCTTCCTGCTAGGGGAGAGATCTGGTTTAACGAGCTACGCCTATCGGGATTGGATAATAATGGGGGATGGGCCGCTATTGCTGCCATGGATATGAATATGGCAGATTTCGCCAATGTGTCCGCCACCGGGAGCAAAAGTACTTCCGGGTTTGGGGCCATAGACCAAATGCCCAATGAGCGGGCACGTGAGGATGCCATTTCCTATGATGTGGTCACCAATGTGAATATTGGTCAATTGTTCCCAAAAAACTGGGGCTTGCAATTGCCTTTTAATTATGGTATTTCCGAGCAGTTGATTACCCCTGAATTTGATCCTGTCTATGATGATCTAAAACTGGAAGATCGCATCGCGGCTGCTGAAACGCCGGAAGACGCCGAGGCAATTAGACAACAAGGGGAAGATTATACCAAAAGGACCAGTATAAATTTTATTGGGGTAAGAAAGGATAGGGGCGAGGAAGCCGAGGCCAATTTTTACGATATTGAGAACTTTACCTTTAATTATTCCTATAACGAGGTGAACCATAGGGATTTTGAGATCGATGAGCTGAGGGATCAGAATGTGGTTACAGGTTTTGTTTATAACCATAATTTTAAACCTCTTCCCGTAGAACCGTTTGCCAAGAAGGATTCCTTGTTTACCGGAAAATATTGGAAATGGTTGAAAGATCTAAATCTGAATGTTTTGCCTGCTAGTGTTTCACTTCAATCCAATATCAACCGATCTTTTAATCAACAAAAGTTCAGGGATGTTTTTGAGCCAGGGGTAGAAAAGTTGGATCTGCCTTTTCTGCAACAAAGAAATTATCTTTTCAATTGGCAGTATGCCATCAACTATAGCCTAACAAAATCCTTGCGTTTAAATCTTACCGCTTCCAACAATAATATTGTAAGGAACTATTTTACGGAAGATGGTAATCCGAATTCGGAAATTGATCAGGCCCTGGGATTGTGGGATGGCTTCTTCGATCTTGGGGAGCCCAATAGGCATTCCCAGGAAATGCAATTGAATTATGAATTGCCCTTTAACAAAATTCCTGCTTTCGATTTTATAAATGCTCAATACACTTATACCAGTAATTTTGACTGGCAAAGGGGAGGGGATGCTTTGAACGAAGTGGCCGGAGAGGATATAAACACAGTACAGAATGCCAGTACGCATAATTTAACGGCATCCCTGACCATGCAGAAGTTCTATGATTTCCTCGGTTTGGGTAGGAAAGATACCAAGGGAGCTGCGGCAAAACCAGCTCGTCTGGATAAAGCAGGCAACCCTGCATCCAATGATGACAGTAAAGACGTTAAAAAAGGGAGCGGTACAGGGTACAATGCTTTTATAGATGTGCTAACCATGGTAAAACGTGTAAATGTCACCTATAGTCAGAACAATGGTAAGGTATTGCCAGGTTATACCAGGTCTGTAGGTTTTATTGGAACTGCAAAACCTACCATAGGATTTGTTTTTGGTAGTCAGGCCGATGTTAGATATGAGGCGGCCAGAAACGGATGGTTGACCACTTTCCCGGAATTCAACCAACAATATATTCAGAATACCAATAAGCAGTTAAATATAACGGCAACGGCACAGCCCACTAGGGATTTGACTATAGACCTTGTGGCCGACAGACAAATGTCCGAAAGTTATCAGGAGACTTTTAACGTAGAGGATTTGGGGAATGACGCATTTGAATATGTGAATCTTTTAGGGAACAACTACGGTAATTTTAGTATTTCTACCTTAATGATCGGTACTGTTTTTGATAAGAGTGATGAATTTAGTTCGGATAGTTTTCAAACCTTCAAAGAAAATAGGATTACCATAGCCAATAGGATTGTTGCCGAAAGAAACCATGATACCGGTGAGGTGGATGACGATGGTTTTCCGGAAAGATACGGTAAGACCAGTCAAGATGTTTTGCTGCCCGCTTTTTTTGCCGCTTATACTGGCAAGGACCCCAATAAGGTTAGTTTGGATGCTTTTAGAAGTATCCCTATTCCCAATTGGAACATTAAATATACCGGATTAATGCGCAATCCTTGGTTTAAAAAGAAATTTAAACGTTTTTCCCTTAGCCATGGATATAGAGCGGCATATAGTATAAATTCGTTTCAGACCAATTTAACACGTACACAGTTGATCAATGAGGGTATGGAGCCAATAAACTCGGAAACCCAGGATTTTTTACCGGTCAATATAATGAACAATGTGGTGCTTACGGATCAGTTCAATCCATTGATGAGGGTAGATTTTGAAATGCAAAACTCCCTTAGCGTACTTGCGGAGATTAGAACGGATAGGGCATTGTCCCTGAGCTTTGACAATAGCTTAATGACGGAGATCAATGGCAAGGAATATACGGTAGGTCTAGGGTATCGATTCAAGGATGTAAAATTTGTGACCAATATAGGCGGGGAACAGCAACGCTTAAAAGGGGATCTAAATCTTAAAGCGGACGTAACCCTTAGGGATAATATCACCATTATAAGAAACTTGGACATAGATAACAATCAAATTACTTCCGGACAAAATTTAATGTCCGTGAAATTTGTTGCCGATTATGCCTTGAGCAAAAGTCTTAACGCCCTGTTTTTTTATGATCATTCATTTTCAAAATTTGCGGTGTCCACGGCTTTCCCCCAAACTTCTATAAATACCGGATTTACCTTGAGGTATAATTTTGGGAATTAGTGCTAATTTAATGCTTAAATGACATCTTAATGGCGCTCGAAGTGATGATGGATTGACTGCTAGCGGAGTAGAGACCTTAATTCAAGGACAAAACGTCCTTAACAAGACACTGGTACAGACAGGGAGGAATTGGCAGTAAGGGAATTGAATTTCCAATTGGGCCAAAAAAGTTTAAATGAGTTTTTTGATTAACAGGAGATATTCTTTTACATTTGTTGCCTTAACAAATTAGATAATGAATATACCTTCAGATTTAAAGTACACAAAAGACCATGAATGGGTCAGAATAGAGGGCGATACTGCTATAATTGGGATTACTGATTTTGCCCAAGGGGAACTAGGGGATATCGTTTATGTGGAAGTGGAGACCCTGGATGAAACCTTGGGCAAAGATGAGGTTTTTGGGACGGTTGAAGCTGTTAAGACAGTTTCCGATCTTTTTCTGCCCTTAAGTGGGGAAATCATAGCTTTTAATGAATCTCTTGAAGACGAACCTGAAAAGGTAAATACCGATCCTTATGGTGAGGGATGGATCATTAAGGTGAAAATTAGCGATTCTTCCGAAGTGGAGGGCTTGCTCGGGGATGCCGAGTACAAAGAACTTGTAGGTGCATAAGAAATATTTTTTTACAATCTTGTTTATAAGCTGGGTGGTGTTCATAACAACGCTCAGCTTATTTTCTTTTGAGGATGACGGTCTACCATCTTTAGATATTCCACATTTGGACAAACTGGTTCATTTTACTTTTTATTTTGTATTTACGGCTTTGGGTTGTTTGTCCTTTAGGGAAATGGATCGCAGAAATACTCCGTTAAAGAAAGTGATTGTGAAAATAATTTTCTATGCCGTTATTTATGGTATAATTATTGAAGTGTTACAAGGAGTGGCCACAAGAGATAGAGAACCCGATTTGCTGGATGTTTTGGCGAATAGTTTGGGGGCATTGTTCGGGAGTTTTGCGGTAAAATACATTTTCTCTGGAAAAACTCCTTTAAAGTGGATGAAATAGTATTTTTTTTGAGTAATTTGGGGTGTAATCCAAACGGAGTTGTGCAACCTTCTGGTTCTTAGTCTAATGGACATTTGGGATGCAGGTTCTGCGAATTGGTCTCGATCAGAGCCTTTGGTTACGGATAAAGGGATGTATTGGAATCCAATTGCCTGTTTGAATTTATTTGTATTTTTTTTAACAAAAAGTTTTAAACAGATAAAATAAATATATAAATTAGCGAACATTAAAAATTAAGAATTATGGAACTTAAAAAGAATCCTAAAGCAGATTTAACTAGAAATAGCGGGCTTTATTTCGTTATTGGTCTTGTTCTGGTTATGGCATTGACGTATATAGCTTTTGAATGGAAGACCTATGACGACGAGAACAATTTTGATTACACCATGAATGTGGAGGATACTTTGGACGAAGAAGTTCCGATGACCGAGCAAATTAAGACACCACCACCACCACCACCACCAGCAGCACCTGAAATTATTGAAGTTGTTGAAGATGAGGAGGAAGTGGAAGAGACAGTTATTGAATCTACAGAGACCAGTCAAGAGGAAGAAGTTATAGAAGTGGCCGATGTTGAGGTGGAAGAGGTAGAAGAAGATATAGATGTACCATTTGCGGTTATCGAGGATGTTCCTATTTTTCCAGGCTGTGAAAATGAGCCAAAAAACAAATTGAGGGATTGTTTTAACTCTATGATGCAGAAGCACATTGGGAAAAACTTCCGATACCCAGAAATTGCCCAGGAAATGGGGGTTCAAGGTAGGGTTAACGTAATGTTTGTTATCCAAAAAGACGGAAGCATCGGGAACGTAAGGATGAGAGGTCCGGATAAGAACTTGGAGGAAGAAGCTGCAAGGATTATCAGCAAATTGCCTAAAATGACTCCAGGGAAACAAAGGGGTAGACCAGTACGTGTACCGTTTAGTATTCCAATTACTTTTAAGCTGCAATAGTTTAAGTTCAAAATATATTTAAAATCCCGAGCCTCGGCTCGGGATTTTTTGGTTTTAAAAAGATTTATTTAAGAATTCATAGGTCAAAAAAAGGAAGAGTCTGTGCACTATATGCGTTTGAAGTCTAGGGCTCCTTTTTAGTTGATTCAATTAAACATGTTTATTTGGTTGCAAAAAATCCTTATGCGGTGTATCTTTGCGGTCCATTTAAAAAAAGTAAATGAAAACGGCGGTCGGTTCGGTAAAAAATGCCTCTTTAGGGGTATATTTTGCTGACTTTAAAGAAATTACCAAAGCAAGACTTGCTGTAAGTGTAGTCTTTTCTTCCATTGCAGGATATTTTCTGGGTGCTGTTGAAATAAATTTCTCCTCGGTACTGCTTTTGGCTTTTGGAGGCTATTGTATGGTGGGGGCGTCCAATGCATATAATCAAATTATAGAAAAAGACCTGGATGCTCTAATGAGTCGCACCAAGAACAGACCTATACCTGCGGGTAGGATGTCTGTTAATACAGCCATGGCCATTGCTGTTCTGATGACTATTTTGGGAATCGTGGCCTTGTATTTTCTCAACCCCAAGACGGCCATGTTTGGCGCCATCTCTATTTTCTTGTACACAAGTGTCTATACGCCTTTAAAGACTAAAACGCCATTAGCGGTCTTTGTAGGTGCTTTTCCTGGAGCTATTCCCTTTATGTTGGGGTGGGTAGCCGCTACCGATAATTTTGGAATTGAGCCCGGTACATTATTTATGATACAGTTCTTTTGGCAATTTCCACACTTCTGGGCTTTAGGTTGGATGCTGGACGAGGATTATAAGAAAGGTGGTTTTAAAATGCTTCCTACAGGTAAAAAGGATAAGGGTACCGCTTTACAGATAATTATGTACACCATTTGGATGATGATTATTTCTGTGATTCCCGTATTTGGCTTTACAGGAAGGCTTCAATTGTCAATTGTGGCGGCTATTATCGTTTTTTTAATGGGTACGGTAATGCTGTTCTTTGCTTTTAGGTTATATGAAAAAAGGGACAATGCTTCCGCAAGGAAATTAATGTTGGCCAGTGTAAGTTATATAACACTGATGCAAGTGGTATATGTAATGGATAAATTTATTTGATAAGGATGGACTTAACACAGGGTACGGGAAAGGAAAAGAACGCAAGGGCGAAGAAAATGATGCTCTGGTTCGGGATTGTGAGCTTGCTCATGGGATTTGCTGGTTGGACCAGCGCCTATATAGTAAGTAGTTCCCGGGAAGATTGGATCAAGGACCTAGCTTTGCCATCTTCGTTTTTTGCGAGTACCATAGTTATAATTATAAGTAGTATTACTTATATTATGGCTAAGAAGGCCATAAGGCAGGATAGGATCAAACAGTGTACCACTTGGTTATTGGTAACCCTGGCCCTGGGGATTACATTTGTAATATTGCAGTTCAACGGATTTTCACAGATGGTGGCCAATGGGTACTATTTTACCGGGCCTACGAGCAATATTAAAATGTCCTATGTTTTTTTAATAGCGGCAGTACATATTGTGCACGTTGTTGCCGGTATTATTTCCCTTTTGGTGGTTATTGCCAATCACTTGCGAAATAAATATTCCTCAGAGGAAATGTTAGGTTTGGAATTGGGAGCTACATTTTGGCATTTTTTGGATATTCTTTGGGTTTATTTAATTCTTTTCATGTATTTCGTGAACTAAAGAGGGGGCTAATTCTTTGGTAATTAGAAGGTATTCCAGATGTGCTTATTTAGAATGGGTTTTTTTTGCCATTTTTAAAAGGCAAAAATTTTGTTTAGCCGAAAAAAATGTAAATTTGTGAAAATTTTATTAACGCTATAATTTTTATATGGATACTACGGTTACTACGGGTACAGAAGAAAATGTCTGGGGTGGAGGAAATCAACCTCTAGGCGCTAGCTACGGAAAGTTGATGATGTGGTTTTTTCTTGTGTCCGATGCATTGACATTCTCTGGCTTTCTTGCTGCATACGGTTTTTCTAGATTTAAGTTTATAGAAACTTGGCCAATCGCCGATGAGGTGTTTACCCACGTTCCATTTTTTCATGGGAACTATCCTATGTACTATGTAGCGTTCATGACCTTTATTTTGATTATGTCCTCTGTAACGATGGTGTTGGCCGTTGATGCCGGACATAAATTGCAAAAGACAAAGGTAATTTGGTATATGTTCCTTACTATCATTGGAGGGGCAATTTTCGTAGGCTCACAGGCTTGGGAATGGGCTACTTTTATAAAAGGTGATTTTGGGGCTTTGGAAACCAAAGGCGGTAGAGTACTGCAATTTGTTAGCGCGGATTCAGGTGATCGCCTGGCATTAAGGGATTTTGCCGAGACTTTAGCTGAAGATAGGGTTGATCATGAAAAGAAGAACGGAATTTGGTACTACAAAGGCGATGCACTGCCCAGTTACTCCTTGAATGAGGTGGTTGAAGGGGTGAAGTCCAATCCAAATGTGTTGATTCGTACAGAATTATTGAACGAGGATGGCCATAAAACAGTTTTGACAAGGGATGAAACTTTGAAGAAATTGAACGATGCTGTTCTTGTTGTGGAAGGAGCTAATCTGGTCCGCAATGAATATGGCAGTAGGTTGTTTGCCGATTTCTTTTTCTTTATTACCGGTTTTCACGGCTTTCACGTATTTTCCGGTGTCGTAATCAACTGTATTATATTTTTTAATGTTATTCTTGGTACTTATGAGCGAAGGGGACATTATGAAATGGTGGAGAAAGTTGGACTGTACTGGCACTTTGTGGATTTGGTTTGGGTATTTGTATTTACCTTCTTCTACTTGGTATAGTTCTGGGAAAAATAAAATTTAGAATTAAAAGAATACTTTAAAAAATAGAATTAGAAATGGCACACGAACATAAACTGGAAATATTTAGAGGTCTGTTGAAGTTTAAGTCCAACACCCAAAAAATATGGGGAGTACTTATATTCCTTACTTTGGTTACCATAGTTGAGGTGGCATTGGGGATTTTAAAACCTGCTGCGTTGACTCATTCATATTTTCTTGGAATGAAAGTCTTGAATTGGATTTTTATCATATTAACCTTGGTAAAGGCCTATTATATTGCTTGGGATTTTATGCACCTTAGGGATGAAAGGAGTTCTTTGAGAAGGGCTATTGTATGGACCCCAATATTCCTTGTGGCCTACCTTATTTTTATTCTTCTCTTTGAAGCGGATTATATATACCACGTGTATAGCGATGGCTTCGTTAAGTGGAATTTCTAACGAATAATTAACAGCTAAAAAAGACGGTATAACAACCGTCTTTTTTATTTTTGCACTTATTCGGTTTGCACTGATTTTGCGGCGTTAGAATGTTTTTTCTTTAAAAGTCTAACGTTGGAAACTAATAGATATTAGATGAAGAAAACATTAGTACTTGTTACCTTATTTGTACTGCCTATAGTAATATATTTATTTTTTGCTTCTGGTATTACAAACTTTGGCAAATTGGCAACTTTAACGGAGAATGTTTCTGAAATTGATTTTGCGGCCAAGGATGTATCCTTGGCGGGTAAAATAACCGTGTTGGGGTTTCTTGGGAAAGACGTGGAAAGCAAAAAAGGCAATGCCTTTAATTTGAACCAGAAGATATATAAGCGCTTTAACGAGTTTAACGATTTTCAATTTGTTATGGTGATGCCCAAAGGTACGGAGCAGGGCGTGGAAGAATTGAAAAAGGAGCTGGAGCAATTGGCAGATGTGGGCAAATGGAATTTTGTTTATGGCGATGAAGATGAAATTAATGCACTTTTTGGAAGTTTAAAGACAAACCTTAGCTTGGATGGGAATTTGAGTACTCCTTTCGTGTTTATTATTGATAAGGATAGGGTGCTTAGGGGAAGGGACGATGATGAGGATGAGGGTGTCAAATATGGTTTCGATACCTCCTCGGTGGCGGATTTAAACAATAAGATGGAAGATGATATAAAAATTATACTGGCCGAATATAGGATGGCCCTTAAAAAGAACAATGCAGATAGGCCAAAATAATGCAAAAAAATAATTATACATATGTTTGGGTTTCATTGGTAATCCTGGTTTTTGGAATCATTTTTGTCCCAAAAATTGTTGATCGGGTACAGGGTGGTTCCGTTACACAAAATGATAGGTTAAACCTAAAAGAGGCCAACGATAAGCTGGCATATATTGAAATGAACGGTGAAAGGCGTAAAGTGCCGCCATTTGCCTTTAGGGATCAAGACAGTCTATTGATTACCAACGACGATTATAAGGGGAAGGTTTATCTGGTAGAATTCTTTTTTACTACCTGTCCTACAATTTGTCCCATAATGAACAAAAATTTGGTTCAGATTCAAAATGAATTTAAGGATTTTGAAAATTTTGGGGTGGCTTCATTCACTATAAACCCGGAATATGATACACCGGGGGTGTTGAAGGAATATGCCGAAGATTATGGTATAGCCAACATGGACTGGCATTTGCTAACGGGGAATTTAAATGATATTTATACCTTGGCCAATACCGGATTCAGTATTTTTGCCGCTGAAGTTCCGGATGCGGAAGGCGGGTTTGAACATTCAGGTCTTTTTGCATTGGTCGACAAAAATGGTTACATACGTTCCAGGGTGGATAAGTTTGGAAATCCAATTGTCTATTACAGGGGGACCATTACCGAGCAGGAAGGGGAAAATGACCATGGGGAGGAAGAACAGATATCGATTCTAAAAGAGGATATTAAAAAATTATTGGTAGAATAATGGATACAATTGCTTTAAAAGAAAAAAAATTCAATAAGATCATAAACTTGGTGTCCATTGTTATACCCCTTGTAGTGGCGCTGCTCTTTGGGGTTAAATTACCCAATGTGGAACCTCTTGGTTTTTTACCTCCCATATATGCTGCTGTAAATGGTTTAACAGCTATTTTGTTGGTTGTTGCCGTTCTTGCCGTTAAGAACGGGAAGTTAGGGTTGCATCAAAAATTAATGACCGCTTGTATTGTTCTTTCCTTGGCATTTCTAGTGATGTACGTGGCCTATCATATGACCTCGGATTCTACTTCATTTGGAGGGGAAGGAATTGTTAAGTATGTCTATTTCTTTATTTTGGTAACCCATATCATTCTTTCCATAGTGATTATACCTTTGGTACTGCGCACCTATGCAAAAGCTTACCTTAAAAATTATGAGGCACATAGGAAACTGGCAAAGATTACCTTTCCGTTATGGCTTTATGTTGCCGTTACCGGGGTGGTGGTCTATTTAATGATATCTCCCTATTATGTGCACTAAAAGATCAATATTATATCCAAGACCTATTAATTTTAAAATGCGGTATACCATATTGCTTATAACTTTTGTTTTTTTGTTGGTTCCAGGATTGGCAGAGGCCCAATGCGCCATGTGTCGGGCAGTGTTGGAAAGTGAAGGAAGTGAAGCTGCCGCCAAGGGTATCAATAATGGTATTGTATATCTTATGGCCATTCCTTATCTATTGGTGGCTGGTTTATTCTTCTTTATCTATAAAAAGATGAAAGCCTAATAGGGGATAATTTTAACATTTATTTAGAGTTACACCTGTAACAATTTCATTTCACAAGGGTCTTATTCAATAAACGCTATTGGGCCTATGTTTGATATTGAAAGATGGCAGGAAATTTTTGATGCCATACGGAAAAATAAACTCCGCACTATTCTTACCGGTGTTTCCGTAGCCTCGGGCATATTTATATTGGTGGTATTATTGGCGTTTGGGCAAGGCATGCAGAATGGCATAGCCAAAGAATTTGAAGCCGATGCCAGTAATAGGATCGGGGTATGGACACAGGTTACTACCCAAGAATACATGGGCTTAAATCCAGGCAGGCCCATACAGTTGCGAAATAATAATTACCAAGCCATCAATTCCAAATTTGCCGTAGACCTAGAGAACAGATCCCCGTTTTTTAGGGTAAGAAATGTAACTGTAGATTATAAAACTGAATCAGGTTCCTATTCCGTACAGGGCGTGTCTCCCTTATTTCAGAATATCGAAAATCAATTTATTTCCCAAGGCCGATATTTAAATTATG
>TARA_R110001592_G_scaffold208843_2_pt1 | contig 12573 bp, 11 predicted proteins | sample TARA_R110001592 | Tara Oceans TARA_R110001592 (sample SAMEA4398387) | marine metagenome | biome: Polar Biome; feature: [SRF] surface water layer (ENVO:00010504); material: water (ENVO:00002006), including particulate matter (ENVO:01000060) such as... | depth 5 m
TAATCCAATCTTTAAATCATTATTTACAAAAAGTATTTTTCTACTTTTTATAAAATCTTCTTCTGGTTGTAATGAAAAGCCTTTAAAGCTTAATGCTTTCATATTTTTCTCTACAGCAATTTTTGGAGAAATATCTTTTATCTGTTTTACCTCACTAACAACAGTTGGTGGATATAAGTGATATATTAACGAAGACATTCCTACGAATCCAGCTGTACCAAATAATTCTTCTTGATAAAGACTACCATCTTCTTTTTTAAAAGTGGTGTGTCTTTTATGTGGGATTTTCCCTAATTGATGATAACGTGACATTTTGAGTTTTTTATTGATTTGAAAATACTTTTATTCTAAACAAATAAAATATTCACTCAGGATCTCTTTTGAGTTCTTTTTTTACTCTTATTTTATGTTGCATAACACTTTTTCTCATCTTACCGTAAATATACAAAATTGGAGAATGGAAAAAAAATGATAAAAATCAATAAATTTTAGTTGTCTGATTCATGCCACTCGGCATAAGATGTTGGTGTTTCTCTTAAAAAAAGATAAGTTAAAGTTAAGTTTTGGGGCAATTCTTTTTTTATTAAATCGGCGTAATGTATTAGTAGGTTTTCGCAAGTTGGTTGAAAAGGAACACGTATTAATTTATTCATAAAATCAAACTGAGAGTTATTGATTTCCATTTTCTCATTCAAGACTAATGCATGGTCATAAACATCAACTATTAAATCTTTTGTAATTTTTTTTATCACTCCAAAATCAACAACCATTCCTTCATCAGAATCTGAGGTGCCAGTTTTAACTATTCCCCTTACACTAACTTTTAATTTATAAGAGTGGCCATGAATGTTTTTACAAGGACCATCATAACCAAGCAAAGCGTGAGCCATTTCAAAATCAAACTCTTTGGTAATTCTAATTACTGACATGATATTATTTTTATACGAAATTAATAAATTAGAGCTTAGTTCCTATCACTATAATATCATCAATTTGCTCAAATCCATCCTTCCATTCATTCATTGTGTTTTCTAGAATTTCTTTTTGCTCGTCCATTGGCTTATCATAAATAGAAAGAAGCAATTGCTTAAACTGTTTATACCTAAACTTTTTACCTTTTGGACCTCCAAACTGATCCGCATAACCGTCTGAAAATAAATACAATGTATCTCCTTTAGACAATTGTATTCTGTTATTAGTGTATTTACTATTACTATCTGAAAAACTACCAATTGGAAAACGATCTGCTTTAATTTCAAAAAGCATTAAACCATTTTCATCAATCATATTTGGTTCGATTTCTTCTCCATTTATAACTTCTAATTTCTTTTTAGTAAGAATATATAAAGGGTTATAAGCCCCAGAATACTCCATAATACCAGTAGTTTTATCAAATGAACATAAGGTAATATCCATCCCATCCTTAATGTCGTGTTTTTCTGTTCCTTTTCTTAGTGTGTCTTCTACTCCTTTACTTAATTCATTTAGTATTTCTGCTGGTTCGGTAATTCCATATTCTCCAACAATTTTATCTAATAAATTATACCCCACAATACTCATAAATGCTCCTGGAACTCCATGTCCAGTACAATCGACAGCTGCAAATAAAGATTTATTATCTTTAGTTGCTAACCAATAAAAATCTCCACTTACTATATCTTTAGGATCAAATAATACAAAGGTTTGAGGTAATTCTCTTGTAAACATATCATTTGAAGGTAATATAGCATCTTGAATTCTTTTTGCGTAAGTAATACTATCTATAATATCTTTATTTTTCATTTCAATTTCTTCACTTTTCTGAACAACTTCTTCTGTTCTCTCTTTAACCTTTTCTTCTAATATTCTTTTTTCTTTTATTAATTGTTTTTCTCTAAATTTTACAAAAGAAAAAACAACTAATATTATAATGAAAACACATAAGGCTACAAACCATTTACGTTGCCATAATGGTGGTGTAATTTCAAAACTAAATGTTTCTGGTTCACTGTTCCAAATACCATTGTTATTTGAAGCTTTAACTTTAAAAGTATATTTACCCGGTGGTAAAGGTGAATATGTTTCAACTGTTTGTTGGGTTAAAGGTCTCCAATCATCATCTGCTCCTTCTAACATCACTTGATAGTAAACTTCACTTGGATTTGTTAAGCAAATACTACTATAATCAAAGATAACAGACTTTTCTCTGTAGTTTAATTCCGTATTTTGAATTAGTGGTCTATCTTCAAGGTTTACTCTAAATCTAGTTATTTGAGTTAATGGTTCTAAAATATTTTCTCTATCCTCTTTAGCATTTAGTTTTACAACCCCTTCAATAGTTCCAAACCATAAACTTCCATCATTATCTTTAAATGAAGCATTATTTTTTGATTCAATCCCTACAAAGCCCATTTTTTGAGAGTATGAAGTAAATTTATTTGAAGAAGGATTAAACCTATTCAATCCTTTATTCGACCCTATCCAAACATTTCCATCATTATCAATGTTTAATAAAGATATATAATCAGATAAAAGTCCATCTTTAGATGTAAATTGATTGATAATTTTACTGCCATTATAGACAATCACACCTTTTCCTTCAGTTCCTATCCAGATATTATGATCTCCATCTTCTATCATTGAAGTTGGAGTTATTTTCATATTTAAATCAATTTTCTTAATGTCAACACCATCGATTATTGATATACCTTTTCCTCTTGCTCCAACCCATAATACATTCTTAGAATCACAAAGTAATGCTGTAATATCATTGCCAGCCAACCCATTATCTTGTGTTAATCGCTCTGATAGTTGGTTTGTAATTTCATGGTATACTAATCCGTCTGTTGTACCTACCCATAAGTTGTTTGATTTGTCAACCTCTAATGCTGTAATTAAAGGTTGAAACATAAAAGAGTTGACCCTATAACTCATATCAAATCGATCTGATTTTGGGTTATACTTCATAACTCCCCCTCCCCAGGTTCCAATCCATACGCCACCTGTTTTATCTTCTTTTATGTACCTAACTTCTTCAAAAGATAAACCACTGTTTTCATTGTAATTTTTAATTACATTGAAGTTATTAATTAATGAAATACCTCCATTTGTTCCAATCCAATTTTGATTTTTCTGATCAGTAAGTACGGCCCAAACCTGGTTATTGATAAGACCTTCATCAACTCCAAAAGAAACAAACTGCTCTCCCTTAAATACTAATAGCCCATTTTCTTTAGTTCCTAATAAAACATTGCCTTCTCTGTCTCCATTTATACACCTAATTTTATTATCAGGAATTCCTTTAGCATTATTTATAGATAATAATTCTCTGTTTGAATTTACTTTAGTAATTCCTCCTCCCCATGTGCCAATCCATATATTATTGTTTTCATCTTCATAAAAAGAAGTAATCCAATTATGAGCTAACCCATCTCTAACATCATAAATTTTAAGTTTGTTTGTTTGTTTATTAAGCTCATAAGCACCCCCGTTATATGAACCAAACCATAAGTTTCCCTCTTTACTTTCAAACATGCAGATAATCTGAAAGTATATAGGCATATCTTTTACCGAGTACTTTAAAAATTCTTCTTTTTGAGAATTATAATACTTTACACCTACATCAGTTACAAAACAAATTGTATTATCTTTTAGTTTTGTAACTTGAAAAACAACATCGCTTAACCCTTCTTGTCCCTTATACTGCTTAAATTTTATTGAATCTTTGCTAGCAGAAGGGTTTGTTATTTTAATTACTCCACCTTTAAAGGAAGACACCCATAAGTTTCCATCAGCACCTTCAGCAAAAGATGTAATATCAGCAGTCATGCTTAAAACTAGTTCAATCTTATTGCCAATTATTCTTGATATTCCACCATCAACATGCCCAACCCAAATATTATCAGACTTGTCAATATAAATAGATTTAACTGCTCCATCTGCTAAACCATTCTCTGTTGTATAATTTACAAAGTCTTTTCCATTAAATTTAGATAACCCACTAGCTGTTCCTAGCCAAACAAACCCATCTCTGTCTTGTTGAATCGCATAAACACTAGATTGTGCCAAACCTTCTTTTACACTGTATGAATCAAAATAATATTTTTGACCGAAAACAGAGCTTACAACTAAAAAAAGAACCGACAAGATTATCATCTTGCCGGCTGTATAAATACTGTAATTTTTCATTTATTATTTTACTTTTTAATAAAGAAAAATGTTCCGTTTTCATCTTCCAAACCAGCAATTTTACCAAATTTTGGTTTTTGAGATGCTCCACTTTTCTCAACTGCGGTACTAACCTTTGACACAATTGTTTCAATAGGAATACATGAATTAGGATTACCTGACAATGTGCTTGCAAATGTCTTGGTAAACTGTGAATTATCAACAGCTAACTCATAACCTGCAGAAGAAAACACTTGCGAGGATTTAAATTTAGTAGCTTGCCAATCATTACAACTTCTATCTTTTGGAGTTGAACGCATAGCTTGATAAAATGATGGCCCAGATTCACATGCATCTGTAACTACCAAAGTGTGAGTTATAAATTTAGAATAAGACTGCATTGCTGCTTTTAAGTTGTTAATATTAAAGTAAGTAAACTCTTCATCTCTTTTTGCGTCAACAGGAATCCAGTATCCTGATTCATTAATAAATTTACCATGACCAGCATACCAAACTAATAATGAATTTACTCGATTACTCCTTACTAAATCTCTTAATTCAATAGAAAAGAATTTTTCCAATTGAGCTTTACTCATATTTGACTTATGAATAACATTATGAATTTTGTATTTTGCAAATGCAGATTTCATCATTGTTACATCTTTGGTTGGTCCATCCAAACTAGCAAATGTTTTGTAATTTGAATTTTCAATAAAAACTACCCAAGTTTTCCCCATAGGGTTATCACCCAATAAAGCAATATTTTCTCTATTTATTGTAAATGCTTTTTCAGCTACATTACCATAAATATCTTCGGCTAAAATTTTAAAACCATCCTTATTCATAATATTTATGTTTGCCGAAAATGTTGGATTTGTTTTATCAATAATAAAACTTGCTGTAGAACCTTCTATTAATATCTTTTTAATCAAACTTTCATCATTAATTACACCTTCAACATAAAGTGTTGGGTCATCAGAATCTAAATAAATTAAGCCATCATCTGATGCGTAAGGAGCCATCAGTTTAATTATAGGAGAGTTGACTTCTGTTTCTATAATCTCATATTCCCAAGATTCAGAATTTTGATAAACATCAAAAGCAGAAATCGTTACATTTTTTAATCCTAAAACATCCATTTCAAGCTCAAATTTAGGGTTAATGGAATCTTTACTAAAAATGGCATCTTTACTATTAATTTTAATAAAATCGATGTTACTTTCATCCAAAACTTGACCTTTTATCGTATATTTTTCTAGTCCTTTTGCAATTGGCATTTTACCATCGGTAGTTGCTGAGGGGGCAAGAATAACAATATTAGGGTTATTACTTTCTTTATTTAATTCATAAAGACGTTGCTTAGCTTCATCATATAGTTTAAGTGCTTTACCATCATAAGGAGTTAACGTTTTTAATGTTTTGTAATCCTTTATTGCCGATTTATAATCTAATAATACTTCGTATGATTTTGCTCTTTGATAATATAAAAAATAATCTTCTTTATTTAGTCTTATTGCAGTACTATAATCTGCTATTGCATTCTGGTGTTGATTTAACAATTGATACACATTACCCCTATTTACATAATAAGAAGTTTTTTCAGGGTAAAGTGTTATTATTCTTGTAATATCATCAATAGCTTGTTGACTGTTATTATTTTCTACATTAATTTTCGATCGTAATAACAAAGCATCAATATTCTTTTTATCATACAATAATGCTTTATCACAAGACTCGATAGCTTTATCGTACATCTCCATTTTATAATTTGAATATGCCATTCCCAAATGTGCATCAACTGATTCTTTGTTGTAAAAAATAGCTCTACCAAAACTAAATGCAGCGTCCTTATAATTCATTAAACTATCTTGAACAACTCCTTTTAAATAATAATTCCTACTGTTTCTAGATTTAGCAATTGCTTCTTCTGCGTTTTCAAGTGCTTCTGTATATTTTTTAAGTGCTAATAGAGCTAAGGTTTTATACTCATAAGCTGCTTCATTTTTTTTATCATAGTTTAGTGCTTTAGAAAGTTCTATTTCTGCTTCATTGTATTTATTTAGCTTAAAATAAACCCTCCCTAAATTTGAGTAATAATCTGCTTCTTTTGATTTTATTGTTGTAGCTTTCTGAAAATCCAATACTGCTTTTTCAAGCTCATTAATCCTCTCGTAGCTTAACCCTCTATAATTTAAAGCTCTATAGTGATCACTTTTAGATTCTAATACTTTCGTAAACTCAACTATTGCATTATTATAGTCTTGTGCTTCAAAACTTTTTTCTCCGTTTTTATAAGCTGTAAAATAATTTTGAGCATTTAGCATAGAAAAGCTAAACAACAAAAAGTTAACTATTATAAGTGCTTTTTTCATGATTTTAAATATAACTTGTTCATATTCAATACCCCACAAAATTACTTAATATTTCGATGACTTAGTGAATTTTATAGACAAAAAGGATATTACTTATTCACAAAAGTCATGATGGTTTGTTAACTTTGAATCAAATAAAACTTTAATGCTACAGAAAGATAAAATAAAATTAATTGTTGTGCTTATATTAATAATAGCTATGGGGTTAACCTATTTTTTTGTTGGTAAAGAATCAATTATCATGAAAAGTGTTGCTGGGGCTAGCTTTATAATATGGTTATTAACTTTATTCTTTTTAAATAAAAAATATAAATAATATGTTAGGAAATTTTTTGAATAAAAAAATGTTGGGTAAAATGGGTGCTATGCAAGAACAGTTAGATGAAATTAAAGCCAAACTTGAAAAAATAACTGTAATTGGTGAAGCGGATGGTGGTATTTGCAGAGTAGTTGCAACAGGAAACAGAACAATTAAAGAAATAACTTTACTAGACAATTTCCATCAGTCAGCTTCAAAACAAGAAATAGAAGCAGCAATTACCCAAGCTTCAAATAGAGCCTTAGAACAAGCTACCAGAGTTGAACAAGGAGAAATGAGTCAAGCTGCAATGAGTATTCTTCCTAGTTTAGGTTAAAACTAGTTTTTGATTTTTAACTGGGTTTGCATACATGGTTAAAAATAATCTTCTTGCATCAGGGTTATCTATGTTTATTGATTTTAACTTATTTGACATGTAGGCTAAAAAATCTTGTTTTTGTTCAGCAGAATATTTATTCTGAAATTGAATAGAATCATTTAAGACATCAAAAGCGATATAATTAGTTACCCATAAATGATAATTTAAATGTACCTCGTTATCAATTATTGAAGCCATTTTCTTTATTATTTCATTTCTGTTTGTTATCCCTCTAAATTCTTCAATTTTAGTATTAATTTTATCCGCAAATACAATTTTTATATTTCCTTTTTGACCTTGCATCCCTCTAACCATCTGCTGAACGTCTTCATTGGGTTGTTTCACATAAGTTTCACCTTTTTCTTTTGCTAATAATTCTTTAATTTTCAACTCATCACAAGGATCATATTCATATGAAATACTTACAGGAGTGATATTCATATTTTTATAAAAATCAATCAAGTTTGTATCTGAACTTAATGCAAACATCTTTAATACTCCTGGGTTTGTTTTGTCATTTCCATCTTTAGCTCTCCCTTCACGTTGTGCTATCCATATAGATTGTTTTTTTTCATTTAAGGTATGTTGAATATATGAGGAAAGTTGTATAGATGAACTTAACATCTCTTGTTTAGGCACATTACGCTGAACAATAAAACTTTTATTTAAACGCACTAAATCTTTCACCCAAGGAATCACCAACAAGTTACTACCTATCGCTATTTCGCATGTTTTCATTTTGTATTTATCTAAACCAAAATTTATCAATGCTGAATCCAATACTATATCTCGGTGATTTGAAATAAAAAGACGGGCACCTTTTTCCTCATTTATATCTTCTAGTCCTTTAAATGAAATTTGAGAAATAGATAATTTTTCAATTTCATAAATAAATCGACAAACAAAATTAGATTGAAATTCATTAATCGTTTTATAGGATAATAATTGATCTTTAAGTTCTTCTACAGTATAATCTGTAAAGTAAGAAGTTATGATTTGTAAGAATATCGGTTCTTTTAATAAACTGTTAATTACTGGTAGATATTCTTTATCGTTGTATGATCTTATATTTTCAAAATTCACAATTCCTATTTTTTTCAAAAATATTATCTATTTTTAATATTCGCTAATTAAAAACCGATAATCGTATGAAATATAGTTTATTAATTCTAATCCTTTTTAGCTTTATATTGATGGGATGTCCTTATCAGAGTGATGTTGAGTTAAATACTTATGAAGAATCTCTTAAAGTAGATAAAAATTTGATTGACAGTTGGGTTGCTTATCACGAAGATTTTTCACGTGAAGAATTAACTATTGAAAAATTAGCTAAATCTGTAGTTGGCATAGTTCATCGAGAATTTGATGAAAAAGGACGTGTAAAAGGCTCAAATAAATTTAGAGCTTATGCGACTGAGATTAATGCCATTACAATATTTAATATTGAAGCTAATAATGGAAAATATATGTTTTTAAAATATGGCTGGACTGGTAAAAATGAATTTTATGTTCAGGCTGTTAATTCTGAATATGTAGAGAATAATTTAAAATCTGATTCTTTAACAACAGATGAACTAAGAAACTTTTTTGCAAACAATGTAAATCAAGAAAAACTATATGAAAACAAATTAGAGTTTTACCGAAAAGACTCACCTGAGCACTTAAAAGTTAAAATGTTTATGAGAAAATCAGGTTTCTAATCTTCTTTTTTAAAAGCTTGTTCTTGTTCCTTTTTTATACTTTTAGAATAAGGTACATTAAAATTAAAACTCCCTTTGTTTTTTTTATATTCTATTAAAGCTGAAGGAAAGTCTAAATCAGATTCATCAACTCCTTCCCGTTTTTTTAGTAACTCCATTACAAACATAAAAGGCTCTGCCCCTTTATCACCTTCAAACGTAGATATAGCAATTTTTTTAGGTATAAAACCTTCTTTCACTAATTCTAGTGTATAATACTTTTCTAAATCAAGATCATAAGAAAACTTTTTAGCCCATTTTGTAGATGATACTAAATTATTTTCTTCGTATAAATTAATTGTAACATCCCTCATTTTATTGCTCTCTTCATCAACAAGATATCCTGTAAAATTTACTTGAGAGAACAAAAGGATAGATTCAAAAATTAATATAGAAAGTATGATAAATTTCTTCATTGGATTACACTTTAAACTCCTATTACGTATAACAATCAAATTAGTTACTATTTATTTGATTTTCAGTAGAAATACTTAACTATATTTCATAAAAAAAGCTCTGTAGTACAGAGCTTTTTTTATGTTTAGATTTAGGAATAATTAACCTCCAAAATCATCAAATCGAATATTCTCATCAGCTAAACCAAAGTCTTCTCCCATTTTTTGAACTGCATTGTTCATCATCGGTGGTCCACAGAAATATAATTCTATATCTTCAGGGGTTTCATGTTTACTTAAATATTGCTCTATTACAACATTATGTATAAATCCAACAAAACCATCTCCTTCTTTATCATCAATGTCTTTCATTATTTTCCAATTATCAGATTCTAAAGGTTCTGATAGTGCCATGAAAAATCTAAAATTCGGAAAATCTTTCTCTAAATCTCTAAAGTAATGAATGTAAAATAATTCCGCTTTTGAACGTCCACCATACCAGTAAGTTACTTTTCTTCCAGTTTTAAGTGTTTTAAATAGCTCGTATAAGTGAGAACGCATAGGAGCCATTCCTGCTCCACCTCCAACGTATAACATTTCAGCATCTGAATCATTAATAAAGAATTCTCCGTAAGGACCAGAAACAGTTACCTTATCTCCTACTTTTTGATTGAAGATATATGACGATGCAACACCAGGGTTAACATCCATCCATGTATTTTTAGCTCTATCAAATGGAGGGGCTGCAACTCTAACGTTTAACATAATTCTGCGACCTTCAGCAGGGTAAGAAGCCATAGAATATGCTCTCACAACTTCTTCATCGTTTTTCATCACTAAATTTCTAATTGCATAAGGTCCTTCTGCCCAATCCTTCTCAAACTTATCTGGTTCTCCAGGATGATCTTGTGGATGTGCTTTAACATCCATATCAGAAAATTTAACAGTACATGGTGGTATTTTAATTTGAATATATCCGCCTGCCTTGTAATCCATATCTTCTGGAATCTCAACAATAAATTCTTTAATGTAGGTAGCAACATTGTAATTTGAAACTACTGTAGCCTCCCATTCTTTAATCCCAAGTATTTCTTCTTCAATCTCAATTTCCATATCCTCTTTCACTTTCACTTGGCAACCTAAACGATGATTTGTTGCAATTTCTTTTCTAGTAAAGTTTGGAACTTCAGTTGGTAAAATTGACCCTCCACCACTATGAACTTGACATACACATTGCACACATGTACCACCACCACCACAGGCTGAAGGTAAAAATATTCCTTGACCGCTCAACGTATTTAATAACGTATCTCCACCATCTACTTCAATTTCTCTTTCTCCGTTATTAATATTGATTTTAACTTTACCTGAAGGCATTAATTTTGCTTTTGCAAACAATAAAACACTTGTAAGCACAAGAACTACAATTAAAAAAACAACGATTGTTATTATTATTACACTAGTATCCATAATATCTATCTATAAAATATATTAAAGTTCGAAACCTAAAAAGCCTAAGAATGCTAATCCCATTAAGCCTGTTAGAATAAATGCCATACCTACACCTCTTACTGGTGCAGGAATATGAGAGTATTTAATTTTCTCTCTAATTGCAGCAATTAACACGATTGCTAAAAACCATCCAAAACCAGATCCTAAACCATACACTGTAGCTTCTCCAATATTAGCAAATTGTTTTTGTTGCATAAATAAAGCTGCTCCTAATATTGCACAGTTTACTGCTATAAGCGGCAAAAAAATACCTAAAGCTCCATATAATGCAGGAGAAAACTTCTCAACTAACATTTCAACTAATTGAACAATAGAAGCAATTACAGCTATAAACATAATAAAACTTAAAAAGCTCAAGTCCATTGTAGCATATTCTTCTCCTAACCATGATAGAGCACCTTCTTGTAAAACATAAGTTTCAAGTAAGTAGTTAATAGGTATAGTAACTACTAAAACAAAAATTACTGCTGAACCTAATCCAACCGCAGTTTTAACGGTTTTAGATACTGCCAAATATGAACACATTCCAAAGAAGAAGGTGAAAATCATATTATCAATAAAGGCACTTTTTATAAATATATTAATGTATTCCATTTCTTTTATATAAATAAGTTATAACTAGCTTTCAATTAAATCAGGATTTCTATATTTCTGAACCCAAATGTAAATACCTACAATAAATAATGACGATGGTGGTAACAACATTAAACCGTTGTCCATATAACCCATACCATATAACCCTGTCATATCGGTTGCATTTCCAAATATTTCAAATTTTTCGAAACCAGGTATTGTTAATGCACCAGAACCTAATAACTCTTTGAAAAAAGCAACAACTACTAATACCAAACCATAGCCAAAACCATTACCAACACCATCTAAAATAGATGCCCAAGGTTTGTTTCCTAATGCAAATGCTTCTAAACGTCCCATAATGATACAGTTGGTAATAATTAACCCAACAAATACCGATAGTTTTTTAGAAACATCATACACGTAAGCTTTTAACACTTGGTCAACTATAATTACCAACCCAGCTACAATTACCAATTGAACGATAATTCTAATTTTACTTGGAATTACATTTCTCATTAAGGAAACAATTAAGTTACCCAATACCAAAACTGCCATTACAGCCACAGACATTACAATTGCATTGTCCATTTGTACAGTTACTGCTAATGCAGAACAAATACCTAATACCTGTATTGTTACAGGATTAATTTTGTTTAATGGATTTGTGATTAATGCTTTATTTTTCTTTGAAAATAAAGGTTCTGATTTTTTTTCGCTCATTTTTATTTAAATTTACGTTTAGCGATTATTTTTAAATTGAATCAACAACACTTTCCACAATTAAAGAATCATTTTCATTCATCATCGTTGAATCGTTTAGGATTTCTTCAATAACTGGTTCTTCTACATTTACTGCTGAAAATTCAGGATTATTTTTAAAGAACCTATAATAAACATTTAAGTTTCTTTTTAACATTTCTTCAACACCAACACCTGTAAATGTTGCCCCTGAAATGCCATCTACTTGATGTTCATTTAATTCATTTCCTGGTTTTTTAACTTTAATTGGAGCGTATTCTCCATTTTCTTCAATTGTTTTTTCAACAAACTGATCTTGAAACCAATCTTCAGTAATTTTAGAACCTAAACCAGGAGTTTCTCCTTTATGGTCAAAAACAGAACCGTGAATCTTCATCCCTTCAAGTTTTAAACACAA
>TARA_R110001592_G_scaffold59620_3_pt1 | contig 12570 bp, 5 predicted proteins | sample TARA_R110001592 | Tara Oceans TARA_R110001592 (sample SAMEA4398387) | marine metagenome | biome: Polar Biome; feature: [SRF] surface water layer (ENVO:00010504); material: water (ENVO:00002006), including particulate matter (ENVO:01000060) such as... | depth 5 m
TACTGCTGTAATCAATGCCTCGGCTTGCGGATTAATCGAAACTGCGCGGAAACATCCAGATAAAATTGGAACAGTCTATGCGGGTCGAAATGGCATTATCGGCGCTTTACGCGAAGAGCTAATTGATACAAGTTTAGAATCATCAAAAACAATTGCCGGCCTTCGTTACACGCCAAGTGGTGCATTTGGTTCATGTCGTTACAAACTAAAAAACTTTGATGAAAACAAGCGTGAATACGAACGACTTATTGAAGTATTCCAGGCACATAATATTGGTTTCTTCTTTTATAACGGTGGTGGTGACTCTCAAGATACCGCGTATAAAGTTTCACAATTAAGCGAAAAACTAGGTTATCCGATTACTTGTATCGGCGTGCCTAAAACAGTTGATAACGACCTACCGTTTACTGATTGCTGTCCTGGTTTTGGTTCTGTTGCAAAGTACGTCGCTATTTCCACTAAGGAAGCGGCAATGGATATTGCATCCATGTGCGAATCATCAACTAAAGTATTTATCCTAGAAGTAATGGGGCGTCATGCTGGCTGGATTGCTGCTGCTGGTGGTTTAGCTGGGGCAAATGGCAATGAGCCACCACATATCATTCTTTTCCCTGAAATCGCCTTTGATCGTGAAAAGTTTTTAGCAAAAGTAGAGGATAGTGTTAAGAAGCACGGCTACTGCGTTATTGTGGCATCCGAAGGAACTCAGTATGAAGATGGACGTTTTGTTGCTGATGCTGGCGCAAAAGACGCCTTTGGTCATACTCAATTAGGTGGTGTTGCACCTACACTTGCGAACATGGTGAAGCAATCTCTTGGCTACAAATACCACTGGGCAGTTGCAGATTATCTTCAGCGTTCAGCTCGTCATATTGCGTCTGCTACCGATGTTGATCAAGCCTATGCGATGGGTAAAGCAGCAGTAGAGTTTGCTATCAACGGCAAAAACGCCGTGATGCCAATCATTGTTCGTGAAAGCAATCATCCTTATATCTGGAAAGTAGGTGAAGCACCTCTAAGCCAAGTTGCTAACCAAGAAAAGAAAATGCCTATCCACTTCATCACTGATGAAGGCTTTGGTATTACCAAAGACTGCCGTGAGTATTTAGCGCCGCTCATTCGTGGAGAAGATTATCCACCCTATTCTGATTCAGGTATTCCTGAATACGTTCACTTAAGTAAAAATGTAATCGAGAAAAAACTTAAGACTGATTTTAAGATTTAATTTCATCAAGGCTGGGCCTTTCCAGGCTACTCCTTCGACAAGCTTAACGAGTGAGAATTTTCGTTCACTAAGCTTGTCGAGGTATTTTTTCTAAGCTGAGTTCAACGCATCATAAGCAGTCAACAATAACTGCATCTCTTCTATGCAGAATCACTGACGCGCATCCGGATGAAACTCATGTGCAGAACGTGTTGCCATTTCCTCATAAACTCCCCATTTTCGTAATGACACTTGTTGGGCAATCATCATGAGTCTTTCTGCTTCTTCTGGATGTGTTTGAGCCAAAGTTTGATATCTGGATTCATGCTTTCTATATTCAGATAAAGGAATGCTCGGGCGTAAACTATCTAAACTAAATGGGTTTAAGCCTTGTTCTCGCAATAAAGGATTATAACGAATTAAAGGCCAGTGCCCTGAATCTACAGCTCGTTTTTGTTGTGCCAAGCCTTGCTCCATATCTATGCCATGCGCAATGCAGTGACTATAGGCAATAATCAATGATGGCCCGTCATACGCTTCCGCTTCGCGCATTGCTTGTAGTGCTTGTTGTGGGTTCGCGCCAAAGGCTATGCGAGCCACATATACATTGCCATAAGCAATTGCTTGAAGAGCTACTTCTTTTTTGGGAATTAATTTACCACCTGCTGCGAATTTTGCGACTGCACCCAAAGGCGTTGATTTAGACATTTGTCCGCCAGTATTGGAGTACACTTCGGTATCCATAATCAAAACATTTACATCTCTACCTGAGGCTAAGACGTGATCCAAACCAGCGGATCCAATATCGTATGCCCAGCCATCACCGCCAACTATCCATACAGAACGTCGTACTAAATGCTCCAATAGTGATTTAAGCTCAAGAGCAGCTTCGGAATGATCTTGCTCTATCATTCCCTGAACTTTTTTTACTTTTTCTCTGACTGCGCGAAGTTCATATTCTTTACTCTGAGGTGCAGAAATAATGCTATCGATTAAATCGTCGCCGAGCTTATTTCTAAATTTTTCAAGACTGCTTACCGCTTGCTGTCTATGTTTGTCAGCCGTTAGTCTAAAACCGTAGCCAAACTCGGCATTATCTTCAAATAGGGAGTTTGACCAAGCAGGACCTCTTCCTTCTTCGTTAACAGACCATGGAGTAGTCGGTAAATTCCCCCCATAAATGGATGAGCATCCTGTTGCGTTGGCAACCAACATTCGATCACCAAACAGCTGCGTTAACACTTTTAAATAAGGTGTTTCACCACAGCCAGCACAGGCGCCTGAAAACTCAAAAAGTGGTTGAAGAAATTGCACGCCTCTGACCGTTGAGAAATCTACTTTTGATCGGTCATTCATTGGTAATGATTCAAACCATTTTAATGAGATTTTTTCTCTTTCTAGAATGGGCAGCTTATCGACCATTTTGATAGCCCGCTCTGCTTGGCCATGCTCGTCAACAGATTCTGAACGAACCGGACAAGCTTGAACGCAAAGACCACATCCTGTGCAATCTTCTGGATAAACTTGCAAGGTATAATCGGTATTAGGAAAGCCTCTTGCTGATATGGGGATTGATTTGATGGTGTCAGGGGCATTTTCAGCTAAATCTGAATGATAGAATTTAGCGCGAATACTAGAATGTGGACATACAAATGAGCAATTTCCACACTGTATACAAAGGTCTTCCTGCCACTCAGGAATGCTATGTGAAATATTGCGTTTTTCCCATTGAGATGTTGCTGTCGGATAAGTGCCATCTACCGGTATTTGAGACACGGGAATCAAGTCACCTTTTCCGCTCATCATTTTCACAGTGACACCTTTAACAAATTCAGGTGCTTTAACATCTATGTAACCGATTTTATTTGCTTTGGTACCAGCCTGCTCTTTGATATCAACTTCATATAAGTTTGATAAGGTGGCATCTACTGCCGCATAGTTTTGCTCTACGACCTTCGCGCCTTTTTTTGTATAGGTTTTTTTAATGGTTTGTTTGATTAAATTAATCGCTTCATCTTTTGGTAATATGCCCGCTAAAGCAAAAAAACAGGTTTGCATAACAGTATTAATGCGTTTACCCATTTGGGTTTTCTCTGCCACGGCAACAGCGTCGATCACGTATAATTTAATATTTAATTCAATGATTTGTTTTTGCATGGTCGAAGGTAGTTGAGGCCATACCTCTTCTTTAGAAAACGGGCTGTTAAGCAAAAAAGTAGCACCCTTAGCTGCTTTTTCTAGTACATCAATTGTCTCGGTAAAATCAAATTGGTGACAAGCAATAAAGCTGGCTTTTTGTATCAGGTAAGGTGAGTCAATAGGTTCGGGGCCAAAGCGTAAATGAGAAACTGTCATTGAACCGGATTTTTTTGAATCATACACAAAGTAAGCTTGAGCGAAGTAATCATCCAGACTACCTATGATTTTTATGCTGTTCTTGTTAGCGCCGACTGTACCATCGGAGCCTAAGCCATAAAAGACACACTGCACTTGGTTTTCAGGATCGATTAAATATTTTGCATCCCAGTCTAGACTTAAATTAGTTAAATCATCAAAGATGCCGACAGTAAACCGAGATTTTGGCTGAGGTTTCTTGAGTTCATCAAATACAGATTTACACATTGCGGGCGTGAATTCTTTTGAAGATAAACCATAACGGCCTGCAATTAATTTCGGCATTGTTTGAATAAGATTATTCTGAAAAGCTTCTGCGATAACGGTAAGTACGTCTTGGTAAAGTGGTTCACCATTAGAGCCTGGCTCTTTAGTTCTATCTAACACTGCGATTGATTTTACCGAAGACGGCAAGGAATTAATCAAAGCTTGGGCAGGAAAAGGACGAAATAAGCGTATACAAATCACGCCTACTTTTTCGCCGTCACGATTAAGCTGTTCAGCAGTTGAGCGCAATGTTGAGAGGCCTGATCCCATCACGACAACAACACGTTCAGCATTCGTATCACCAAAATACTCAACTAAGTGATAGCTCCGCCCTGTTAAACCAGCGAATTTATCCATACTACTTTGAACGATATTAAGCGCCGCCTCATAATAAAGATTAACGCTTTCTCTACCTTGAAAATAAACATCTGGATTTTGTGCTGTTCCGCGCATAAAAGGATGGTCTGGGTTTAAAGCCCGAAGTCGATGCTGACGAACTAGCTCAATGTCGACCATTTTACTGATAACGCTATCACTTACCTTTTCAATTTTATTTACTTCGTGAGAAGTACGGAAACCATCGAAAAAATGTATAAATGGAATTCTACTTTCTAGCGTTGCTGAATGCGCAATTAGCGCAAGGTCTTGTGCTTCTTGAACAGATGAGGATGAAAGTATGGCAAAGCCAGTGCTGCGTGCTGCCATTACATCTTGATGGTCACCAAAAATAGAAAGCCCTTGAGCCGCTAATGAACGTGACGCCACATGGAAAACGGTTGGGCTTAACTCGCCTGCTATTTTGTACATATTTGGCAGCATAAGCATTAAGCCCTGACTTGCCGTAAACGTTGTACACAAGGCACCAGCTTGCAGCGATCCATGTAATGCTCCGGCTACACCGGCTTCACTTTGCATTTCGATAACGGTAGGAATCGTCCCCCAAATATTTTCAATGCCCTCAATAGACCAACTGTCGGCTAATTCAGCCATAGAGGATGAAGGCGTAATAGGATAGATTGCACACACTTCTGACACTTTACAGGCGACCCAAGCTGCGGCTTCATTACCATCGACCATAATCATATTTTTTTTCATTAGGCTTGCTCCTCTTTAACCATAATCATGGCGTGACATGGACACTGTTTAAAACAAGCTTCGCAACCAGTACACTGGTCATAATCGATTTCGTAACCTTTATCTTTGCCTAATTTGATTACAGCCCCTTCTGGACAAGCGCCAAAACAACCGTCACATTCAAAACAGTTTCCACATGAATAACAGCGACCTGCTTCATAAATTGCTTGGGCTTGCGTTAAGCTGCCTACCACTTCATCAAAACCAGTTCTGCGTGCTTCCGTACTCAAAATTGGCTGACTGTTTGAATGGGATTCCGTGTTATACCAAAGATGTAATTCTGGGCAAGGTTCTAACTCGCCTGATTGTGTTTTGTGGTAATCCTGACCAGATAACCATGCATCAATACAACGCGCTGCTTTTTTTCCATGTCCTGTGGCAACGGTAATCGTGCGTTCTGAAGGCACCATATCTCCACCTGCAAAAATACCTTCAACCGTCGTCATCATATTTTGATTAACAACCACCACACCGTCGTTATTCATTTTTAAACCTTCAATTCGTTCAATGATCGACGAATCCACTTTTTGGCCTAAGGCTAAAATAAGGCTGTCAGCTTCTAGGGTTTCAAATTGACCTGTAGGTATGACCTTACCGTGTTCATCAATACTCATGACTTCGACAGTGATATTTTTTCCCGAAACAGAACTGATGCTTCTAAGCCAGTTAACTTTTATACCTTCTTCTAAGGCTTCCCGTGTTTCTATTTCATTGGCTGGCATATTGTCTAGGTCGCGACGATAGATAATCATCGCTTCTTCAGCACCGAGTCGTTGTGCAGTTCGTGCTACATCCATCGCTGAATTACCACCGCCATAAATTGCGACCCTACGGCCTAATTTAGGCGCATTTCCATTTTCTACAGACTCCAAATAACTAACGGCATCTAGAATTTTTGAAGAGTCTCTTGCTGGAATGTCGACACGAGTTGCTAAATGCGCACCTATTGCTAAAAATACCGCATCAAACTCTCCTTGGTTTTTTTCATCCAAAACATTTTCAACTTTATAATTTAGCTTCAATGATATTCCGCTATCTAATATACGATTAATTTCTTGATCAAGTACGTCTCTAGGTAAACGATAGGCAGGAATACCAAAGTGCATCATTCCGCCAGCTTTTGGCCCAGCTTCCCGAATTTCGACACGATGACCTAGTCGCCGTAAATGCCAGGCACAAGAAAGCCCAGAGGGGCCGGCACCCACTATTAATATTTTTTTTCCGCTTGATATAGTAGGTAAATCTGGTTGCCAGCCCTCAACTAAAGCTTGGTCTCCAAGAAATCGCTCTATTGCGTGAATACTGACAGACTCATCAACCTGGGTTCTATTACAAGTGGTTTCGCAAGGGTGGTAACAGGCACGCCCATGAACTGCAGGCATAGGATTATCAGCAATTAAAGTTTGCCAAGCTTGTTCAAATTCACCCGCTTGCGCTAGAGACAACCATGCTTGGATATTCTCACCGGCAGGACATGCATGGTTACATGGCGGTAAAAAACTTCGGTATTCTGGTCGGTGCGAACGAATCGGCCCGGTGCCGGATTTATGAATTAAATCCGGAGGTCTTGTCATGTCTTGGTGTTGGTTTTCTTGGTGATTATTACTCTGGGGAGTATAGAATTTAGTCATAGCAGCCAGCTCAATGCCTCTAGTATAAAAGAATGAATAAGCACGACGATTTACTCGCCGTGCTTCAAACGCTTAATTGCAGTGAGACACTTAGTTAAGATTTAGTTTGGCTTCTGTATCAAGAACCACCTTCGTCATTCGTAACAAACTATCGGGATTTAGTGACATAGAATCGATACCCTGTTCTACCAGCCATTCTGTAATCTCTGGGAAGTCAGATGGGGCCTGCCCACAAATACCAATATATTTCCCTGCTTTTTTACAGGCTTCGATTGCCATTTTCATCAAAATCAAAACAGCTTCGTTACGCTCATCACCACCTGTCATGCCGGCATCTCTATCCATGCCCAAGGTTAATTGGGTCAGATCATTTGAGCCAATTGAAAAACCATCACACTGCTCTAAAAATTTATCAGCAAGTAAGGCGTTGGCAGGTATTTCACACATAATCATGATCTTCAGACCATTATCGCCGCGAACTAAACCTTCTTCTGCCATTAGCTTTAATACTTCTTCTTGCTCATGAATCGTTCGCACAAAGGGAATCATTAAATTGACATTATCCAAGCCCATATCTTCACGGACACGCTTTATTGCTGCGCACTCTAAAGCGAAGCTGTCATGAAATGATTTTGATGGATAACGATAAGCGCCTCTAAATCCAATCATTGGGTTATCTTCAAGAGGTTCATAAAGACTACCACCAAGTAGAGATCGGTATTCGTTTGATTTGAAATCGCTCATACGAACAATAATTGGTTTTGGGTAAACAGAAGCGGCAATCGTTGCCACACCTTCACTAAGACGACGAATGTAAAAATCAGTTGGGCTACCATAACCAGCAATTTTGTCATGGATTTCTCTGCGTAATTCTCTTTCAAGATTGTCAAAATCTAAAAGAGCATGTGGATGAACACCTATAGATGTATTGATGATAAATTCTAAACGCGCCAAACCCACACCGTCATTAGGTAACTGGGAGACTTTAAACGCAATTTCGGGGTTAGCTAAATTCAGCATGATTTTTGTTTTAGGTTTTCCTAGACCTGATACATCGATTTCTGTTTTATCAAAATCTAATTCGCCTTGATAGATACGCCCCACATCGCCATCTGCACAAGATAAAGTCACCTTTTCACCATTGGTAATATTAATGGTTGCATCACCACAACCAACAACTGCGGGTATACCGAGTTCACGCGCAATAATAGCCGCATGACAGGTTCTACCACCGCGATTAGTGATAATACCACTGGCAATTTTCATAATCGGTTCCCAATCAGGGTCCGTCATATCTGTGACTAACATATCACCAGGTTTCACTTCATTTATTTGTTCAGAACTTACTATGACTCTTGCGATGCCGGTAGAAATTTTCTCACCAACAGCCTTTCCTTCAGCGATGACTTTTCCTGTTTCATTCAGCTTATACACTTCCTGAATCATAGCGTTTCGCTGTGATTGAACAGTTTCAGGACGCGCTTGTACGATGAATAGTTCACCTGAGACACCATCTTTCGCCCATTCGATATCCATAGGACGATCTTTTCCGGCTTTTTGGGAGTAATGTTTTTCGATGATAACGGCATATTTTGACAGGGTTAAAACATCTTCATCGGAAATACAAAAGGTATTCTGTTCACCTAAACTGACACTTATGTTTGTAGTGGATAAACCCGCTGAAGAATCATCACCATAAATCATCTTTATTTTTTTGCTACCCAATCTTCGTTTCAAAATGGGACGATGGCCACTTGCCAATGTTGGTTTAAATACATAAAACTCATCGGGGTCAACTGCACCCTGTACCACATTTTCACCTAGACCATACGCACCGGTAATAAATACAACGTCTCGAAAACCAGATTCAGTATCCAAGGTAAAGATAACGCCCGCCGAACCTTTATCCGAGCGCACCATTTTTTGAATGCCAATGGATAAGGCAACGTCCATATGGGTAAAGCCCTTATCAACTCGATAAGAAATAGCACGGTTAGTAAATAGGGAAGCAAATACACGTTTACAGGTTCGAATCAGCTGTTCTTCACCGCTGATATTCAAATATGTTTCTTGCTGACCAGCAAAAGAAGCATCAGGTAAGTCTTCAGCTGTCGCCGAACTACGTACAGCGACTTCTATTTCACGACCTTCAAGATCACACAGTTCTCGGTAAGCGCCTGCAATTTCTACTTCAAGGTCGGCTGGCATATCAGCTTCACCTACCCAACGACGAATTTTTGAACCGCTTTCTGCTAAAGCATTGACATCTTCGGTGTTCAAGGAGGCTAGTTCTGCACCAATTTTATCCTGTAAGTTATTACTGGCAATATAATGACGATAACCGTCGGCCGTGGTGGCAAAGCCATTTGGAACTTTTACGCCTTGACTCAAGAGTTCGCGATACATTTCACCTAAAGATGCATTTTTGCCGCCAACAGAAGGTACATCTTCTATTCCTAGCTCGTTGAATCTCTTTATAAATTTATAATCAGACATAGCAATTCCTCATTTTTTTCAAAAAAATCTTTATAGATAAAAACTATTTATGTAGAAAAGAACTGAGAGCCAGACTGTTATTATTTTGTTTATACGGCTAAAGAGTATTCAATCCGAAAACGTTCTCAGTGGACTTATTAACTAGGCTAGCAACGAACAGCGTATAAAGAATTGACCCCCGTCAACATCCTATTTGATACCAGCAAAGTGAAGTATAAAAGTTTGACATGTATCAAACTTTTTCAGATTCGTTCAATAGTTCTTTATAGGCTGCTTTAATCAATATTCCTAAAGACTCAATATTCGGTTCAGTTCCTGGTGCACAGGTAATACCTATGCAGAGATCTTTTTGATAACTAATAATTGTGATATTTAAACCCATGCCATCAGTAACAATAGACATAGGGTATAAATGCTCCAATTGGGAACCTTCTAGATAGATTTTTTTACGGGGGCCAGGGACATTAGAAACAATCGTATTAAATACGGGTGGCAGTTTTTGTGAGGAATGAGTCAAGGTCATTAAAAGAAATGGAACCATAGTCATAGTCGCTAAATCTTCTGACGCTTCTGGGGACATATGCGACAAATCCTTTTTAGCTTTCTTCGTCGCACGTATAATTATTTTTAGACGTTCTACTGGGTCATCTTCGTCTGTAGCAAAGGGGCAAATTATAAAGCTGAGCTGGTTTCCTTCTGCAGAATGCTGGCTTTTAATGGATACTGGCAAACCCGCATCGAGAGAGCGTTCCGGCAGTTTCCCTAAGGATGACAAGTATTTTTTTAAAGCAGCTCCGAAGATAGCGACCAATACATCATTAACGGTTCCACCATATGACTTCCCTATCGCTTTAATATTTTTGAGTGGTAGTACACAAGTGATAAAACGACGTCGGCTACTAAGCTCTTTATTGAGTAGGGTGTGAGGCGCTGAAAATGGAAGTTGTGGGCGATCTTTTTTGCCTTTTAATAAATCTAAACCAAAATTAGCAAGCATAGAACTCGCTTCTGGAACTGCTTTAGATTGTTTAACTAGGGTGTGGAAAGCATGTTTTAAAATTTGCCCAGCTGATTCTTCAGTATGAATTCGATGAGTATGTTTATGTTCTGGTTTGCTGAGTAAACTACCCTCAGGGGTATGACTAAACATTTCATGAATTAAGCGTAAACCACCCACACCATCTATTAAGGCATGATGAACTTTAAAATAGACCGCAAACTTCCCTTTCGATAAGCCTTCAATAACATGTACTTGCCATAAAGGTCGTGATCTATCTAATGGATGTTCGTGGGCACGAGCCGTGAGATCGAGTAAATCATCCATGGTGCCCTTATCCGGTAAACGATAATGCAACACATGATCTTTTGGCTCAAAGTCTAAAGCCTCTACCCAAGCTAAGTTTTTCATTGAAGTTGGATTTGATAATTGTTTTCCAAAAACAGGCCAAACCTCACGAATACGCCCTAAAAGAGATACCAGCTCTCGCATATAAGTTTGTTTGGCTTGTTTAGGCGGGCTCAATATCATTAAGGTAGCAACATGACATGGGCAAGTAGCTGATTCCGCTCGAAGAAAGAATGCATCTTGAAAACTGAGGTTTTGCATAATGCTTTACTCAATAACTCAGAGATAAAAGGGTATTTAAAACAGTTAAACAACAACGACTGAGTTATCGGCCCCACAAACATTATTCGGTGTATATTTATCCGCTTCTGGATCATTTTCCCAGCGTTCGCCATCAAGTATGTATCGAAACTGGTATTCTGATCCGGTATTCAAATCTAACGTCATTGCAAAGCTGCCGTTCTTTTGTTTCTTCATGGCGCCCGCTTGCGGATCCCAATTATTAAACTCACCGACAATACATACTTTTTTCGCTTCCAGAGCACTTTCTTTAGGTAGTTCAAATTTCACTTTACAGATCTGTTTGGATTTTAAATATTTTTTTTGAATAGCCATTTTGATCACCTCACATAGCGTTGCGATATATTTTAATTTCTTTTATTATTTTTTACGTTTTTGACTGCTAAACGATAAAGTTTTTCATACTCCAAACTACTTTTTTCCCAACTAAAATCTTGCTTCATGGCGGTTAAACGCATTTGTCTAAAATGCTTACCTTTTCGATAAACTTTTAAAGCCCTGTTCACCGCTGCTACTAACTGAATTGCTGTTGGCTCATTAAATACAAAGCCCGTTGCGATCTTATCTAAGATATTTTTGTCTGTTGCATCAATGACTGTATCTGCAAGGCCACCAGTATTTCTAACAACAGGCAAAGTGCCATAACTCAAACTATATATTTGATTTAAACCACATGGTTCATAACGGGAGGGCATTAAAAAGAAATCTGAGCCAGCTTCGATTTGATGTGATAATTCTTCGTTATAGCCAAAGGTAATAGATAATTTATTTGGAAATTCTTTCTGTATTTTTTCGAGCGCGGTTTCATAATAAATATCTCCGCTGCCAAGTATGACCACTTGTATATCTTGCTTGAGAATATTGGGTAAAGACTCAATGACCAAATCAACTCCTTTTTGATAGGCCATACGACAGATCATGCCAAACAGAGGTATTTTACCGGAAACGGGTAAGCCAATTTTTTCCTGGAGCGCCTCTTTGTTCAAACCCTTCATTTCAAGGTTATTAATTGAGTAATGAGTATCAATATATGGATCTATTTGTGGGCTCCACTGCTGATAATCGACGCCATTTAATATGCCAATAAAGTGTTCTTGTCGGTGCTGTAATATGCCATCAAAACGTTCACCATAAACGGGTGTTTGAACTTCTTTGGCATAAGTGGGGCTAACAGTCGTCACCCAGTTTGCATTAAGTACGCCTGCCTTTAAAAAGGAGCACTCACCATAAAATTCAATTCCGTCTATCGACCACCATGTTTCAGGTAGCAAGAGATGATCAAACTCCTCTTTTGAGAAATTGCCTTGATACGCTAAATTATGAATAGTAAATAAACTTGCAGGGGCATTTTTTTCTAACTGAAGCAAGGGAATGGCAAGACCGGTTTGCCAATCGTTACAATGGACAAGATCTGGTACCCATTTCAGAGCAAGTTGGTTGTTGCCTAGCATGGCTACTACCCGGGAAAAAACAGTAAAACGATATGCACTATCGCCCCATTCTTCATTAAGAGCATCGGTATAAGGGCCACCATCACGATCAAATAAATCTGGCGCATCGACAAGAAAAACGTCTATAGGATGCTCTTCAGAAAGAAACGTTGAATAGATTTTAATATCGCCAATATAACCAAAGACCTTGCCTTCAAAATGACATGATTCCGAGTTTATTTTATCTTTAATACTTCGGTAAAACGGTAAAATAATTTTAACATCATGGCCTAATTTTTTAAGTGCGATGGGTAAACTGTAGCTAACATCAGCCAATCCTCCTGTTTTGATAAGAGGGTAAACTTCAGA
>TARA_R110001592_G_scaffold142674_12_pt1 | contig 12561 bp, 23 predicted proteins | sample TARA_R110001592 | Tara Oceans TARA_R110001592 (sample SAMEA4398387) | marine metagenome | biome: Polar Biome; feature: [SRF] surface water layer (ENVO:00010504); material: water (ENVO:00002006), including particulate matter (ENVO:01000060) such as... | depth 5 m
ATAGTAGACGAAATTATACCATCGGAGAACGTGCCATTTTGGTACTGGGCATCCGAGCGAATAAGCCATATCATGAGATTTCACGACTTCTAAAGAAGTATCAAGACAAGCATCTATTGGGGCAACGGATACTAAATCTAAGTTCATATCAGATGGTCAAAGATAAGTATCTGCCAAAAATGAATGATGAACAGGTGTGGGAATACATCGAAAGTCCCAAGTCATTAGGTAATTTGTAAACAAATGGGCTATTTGAAAAGCCCATTTGCACCACAACACAATGTCAATTACAATACTATTGGTCAATGAAGACCAATTCATAACACAAGGGGAAAATACAATGGTTAATTTCAAACCAACAGATGATCGTGTACTAATCGAAGTACAAAATGAAGAAGAAAAAACAGCAAGTGGACTAATTGTACCATCTGCAACAGGTGAAAAGAAAAACATCGGGATTGTCCTAGCAAAAGGGGACAATGCTGGTGATGTTGCAATCAACGACAAGGTTGTATTCGGAAAGTTTAAGGGTGAGGAAATTGAATTGAGTGGCAAGAAGTATCTTGTCATGAGAGAATTAGAAATTGCTGGAATTATTGACTAGGTGCAATTTATTTTCCACTTTGTTGTTGACGAGGCAATACTACTAGGCTACTATGTTGAGTGAAAACAACTAAACAACCTAGTGGGGAAACCATGAACAACCTATTCGATATAACAATGAAAGTGATTACAACGTGTGTAGTCACTTTCATTTTGCTTTTTGCATTCAAGATAGTTTTGAACAATGTAAAGGCATCAGATGCCAAGTACCAAACGGTACTGGAATGCATGGCAAGTGGCAAGAGTCATGGTGAATGTCATGGTGAGTCACAATGAACCTCAACCTTGACAGAACACAATCAAGATTTCATTTGGGTAGTCATCCAAATGAGGTCTTGCTTAGTTTAGCAAATGGATCGTCTATGTATTTGCATATTGGCGATCAAGAATTGAAAAGCCTCTATAACCATTTTGTCAATACGACAGATGGTCAAGTGGTTGTGCGTAATCAGTACGCATCTACATTTGTCTTCAATGCCATGCTGAGAACAGATGTAGGGCAAGTACACTCTACTCAGTTGGTTTTGCGTTCAGATGCTATTGACGGCTTTGTACATATGGGGAAAACCATATTTGGCTTTAATGCCTATACCTATGTCACTTTGCTCTTGGCTGGTGGTGATGATGCAAGCATCAACATGTCTTACGATGATTATGAAGTACTACGTACTCACTTCATCCCACAGGATAATAAAACAAGCCCTAAAGCATTCCCAGCGTGGAATACGAAACGACCACAACCATTATCCAAGAGTGGTCATCCAAAACGATTTAAGAACCAGTGGGGTCAATCCTTTGTTTTTAATGGTGGTGTTAGAGATTTTGCTAATGATTTGAGGGTGGCTAGATTTGTCACTCATACGAAAAATGTAATTGGATACATGAACCACAATCGTGAGGATACAGAATGAACTTAATACATGAATTAAAAAAATTAGGGGCATCGGTTCAAATCAATCCTATGCCCAAAGCCCCCACCTATTTTTCAGCCGAATTACATTTGAGGGGAAATAAAATGAAAATTACAAAAAGAACAGGGGTTATCTCACACCTTTTTGTAAATGGTGTTGGATTTGATACCGAGTTCAAGGCATACGACCACATAAGAAATCTAATCAAAGGGGAAAACAATGAAACTCAAACTACAAAAGCGACAAAGTGATGTAAACGATATGCGTTTACAGGACTTGACAAACGATGTGACACTCGGACACATCATTCGATACTATCAATACGGTAATTGGTGGTTCAGAGCAACGGTACAACCCAAAGACGGCTTTGTATATGGTCGTGATTGTTCAAGTATTGAAGATGCCTGTCATTTTTTATTAGAAAAAAATGAAAACGTATCCACATACGAAAAAACAGTTCGTTTGAAACAACAACAAACAACACAACAGGAGATCAAATGAGAACAAAAATCACAATGACATTTGTAGTACAAGTCTACAAATCAGCCCATCGCATATTAAGCATCGTAGAAACCGAACAAGGGATGATACCCCTTGTCGGTAGAGGTTCTGCCAACATGGCAACCCTTTCACAAGAATTGAGTCGTAAGACTCAAGGACTGTGGTCTTCATTCGGAGAAGTCCGAGCGAAAGAGTTGAGAGCGTACGAAACATTAGAAGACTGTTTTGGTCACGCTGATGGGGTAATCAGAAGATATACAAAATCTGATAAGAAGATTTCTGAGTGGGAATACTCAGAAACTTCAGAGGTTCATATTGTTGTCTGTGCCTTTCCAAGAGGAATAAAAACACGATAACATGGACATGAATAATTTTTTGTGAGTAAATTAATTCAAAAAACATTTCTCGATAAAACCGACGTTGTAGGATGATTGCAGAAGAAAAAAGCATAATCGTACAAAATAAATTACACAAACCGTTTTGAACCTGTTAATCTAGTAGTGTCACTTAAGACAACAACAAACAAACAAACAACATCGGAAGTAAAATGAACCCCTTAGAACTCGCTAAAAAATACAACCTCACAGCAGAAGAACTAGAAAATGCTTTGTTTGCTTGGATTGACTATAAAGACGCAAACCCAGACAACAAATATGTGACATTTGCTGATTTTCTTAATCCTAAATATTGGGAATGGTTGCAAGGCGAACAAGCATAAACAAACAATCTAAACTGAAAAGGCTGGGTATCGTACCCAGCCTTTTTGCATTTTAGTAATTGCTTACTTGCTATCGTCAAAAATGTCGATGCATCGTAGGTATTGTGAGTTTTGATCGCCACCAGCACCGTCAGACCAGTACACCATGCACGTTTCAGCCATTAAGAGGGATATACCAGCGTTAGAAATAGATGAACACTCTTGTGAGGTTGCACCAGCCCCACCACTACTATTCTGTCCACCACCTTGACGGTTCATGCGACAGAACATTTCACGACACAACAAATCCCCATTTCCTTTGATCAACTGTTCACCAATTTCATCAAATACACCATTGATGTATTCAGTAGAACATGGGACTTTCAAAAGATCAGTTTCAGTCAAATTGGTGACGGCACTTGCTTGGGCTTTCTCAAACTGTGTTTCAAGTGACGATATGATAGCCTCTACGTCCTGTTGCTGTTGCTTTGACTTATTGATAGCCAAAACAGTACCACCAGTCACCAAAGAGCCACCTATGAATGAAAGCAAGGCTATTGTCAAGGGGGTCATTTTAAAATCCTTAATTTCCACTTGCCATGTCCAAACATGCTCTCATTGATTGCAGTACTTCCATCATGTTCTCTATAACTTCGATTTTACTACCATCTTTTAAGTGAATGATAGCAAAATCGTCATCATGATAAAACAATTCCTCACTACTGACTGCATGCACCATAAGAACTTGCGTTACATTCAATGCAAATGGTATCAGTTCGTGCCTACTGTCGTCGTACCTACCACGTTCGATTTTATGAAATAAGCACATTGCTATCATTTCTTACTCACCACTAATCATTGGCATGACATAATGAGCAACGATTGATGCGATACCAGCCATGTTCAATTGCTTTTGTGCTTTCTTGCTAACTTTCTTCTTTGAAACTTGCGCTTTTACTGGTGCATATGCCAACATTGCCAATCCAGCATAAAGTAAAGGCTTTTCCATTACTTCTGATTGAGCCGTTTCTACGATCCCACCCATGTTGTGTGCAAGACTACCCATCTGTGGACTGATCGAAAGACCACCCATCTGTGGACTGATCGAAAGACCACCCATCTGTGGACTGATTGAAAGACCACCCATTTCATTGTAAGCCAATCCAGCAAATGCGCCAACTCTGCGAACATTCATCGGGTTGTTGTAATCAAGATTTGAGTTTGAAATATAGTTTAAATGTCCAGTACTGCGATGTGGCATGATTTTCTCCAAAGTTTATATTCTTCTTTGATTATATCTCGACCGTCAAGATATATATGGATTGTATATCAGTTAGAGTGATCGCTAAAATCACTTTCATTTATTAAGGTATACGTAAAATTATTTCCCCAAACATTCATTGCCTTGTAACAAATGTTCATGAACTCACTAAATTGATCGGGATTTGCAAATACTTGGCAACCCAGTGACCAGTTGTTTACAACCGTACTTTCACGTCTTGAATTGCTACGATGAATGTTGATACCAAAGTATCCTTCTTCGATTGTTTCAGCATCAAAGTCATGCTCTTGATCTTTGTCATTATCACGATAAACCTTTAACTTTCTTTGTTGGCATAGAGCATCATATTTTCCTCTATGCTTTCTAATTTTGTAAGCACCTCTATACTGACCCTCAACAAGAATTGCACAACCTTTTGAATTGACTGGATTAACAAGACCAGTCAATCCAGCAACGGTGGTAATTTTATAGACATGATGTTGCCACTTATTTTCACCATCTTGATACATGATATGCATTTCATCACAAAACTCATTTACAGTGACATTTTCATCACGAATACCGATGATGTTGACGTTATACTTTCCGTTTTGAAAAAATATGTAACCTTTATCGCTCATTACCTTTTCAATTTGATCCTGTGTATAGGACATGTTGACTCCATAGTTGTATGATCTCTATTTTGGGATCATACTATCACATATCTTTTAACTTTGTTATAGTATATTCAAATGCTCATTTGAGGTGAAAAAATGGCTGAAATTATATCAGACAAGTTTCTATTAAGCGCAACCATATTGGCGATAAATACCAGTGGTACACGTCCTACAAGTCTAATTCCCGACAATTGTCATACCATAATTATCTACAATCCCGATGCTACCAATAGTGTATATGTAGCGATTGGGGCAACGGCTGATGTACTTGTTCCAACTGGTGTTGGTGGTAGCGTACCTTTTGTCATTCCACCATCCACAAGCGCAACCATAAACATGGGGTCGTCTAGTATTCGTCCTCAAAGCACACCAACTGCAAGCGATCAACTAATATATCAATCGAGTGCTGGAAGTATTCAAGTCAACATCACATACATCTCTGCCAATGTATTTTAATTTATGATTGACAAAAAGTTCAAGTTTAATTTAGGTGGTTCAATCAACACTGCAACAGGTGCTGGTGGGGCTACGCTTAACTTAAAAATTGAAGATGAGGGAACTCTAATTCAGCAAAATGTTGATACAATCAACTTTGTTGGTGCTGATGTTGAGGCACAGGCTGGAAGTGGTAATACAGTAGTAATCTACATACCACCACCTACCTTTGCAAGCCATTTCAACACTCAAGACGGTACTACGGATGCAAGAGTAAGGCAAGCAAGTACAACCATTGCAACACGTTTTATAGGTGTACCCACTTCTGAGGGTACACCATTTAATACTGGTGGGACGGCTGGAACGAATGCACTTGCAAGCCCAAGTGGTGGCATCACTCTTGCACCGTCTTCTAGTCAAGACGTGACGGCTATGCAAAACAGTACGTTTACCGTCAATGTAACTGAACCCGATAGTACAACGATGGAAACGTATACGACACCATCAATTACAGGAAACGGTACGTTTACATCTTCAACAGGTGATATAATCGTCACCATAACAAATTATTCTGCCGATACAACAAAGTTTAAAGCAAGAGTTTCTATATTTGTTGCACATGGTGACATATTGTCTACTGCTGGCTATGATGGTGGTTCTTTTAACATCATAGTCAGTCAAGTTACACAGTCAGACGGTACATTTACTTTTAATCTTAATACAAGCATTAATCCGACCGTACAAGCACCATTCTTTTATGACACCAATACATTGCCTAGTTTCCCTCAGAATGTAGGTATATCAGAAACAAGTGGGTTGGTTACCACGAAGTTTCTAAGTGGGCTGGAATACTACACCACAGGCTCTCAATTCACTATTGCGTGTGATGGACTAGATAATCTCAACCGAAATACTGCACTATCAAATAACAACGTCAAAATCACAGATAATTCTACTTATGGCTTCTCTCAATTTTTTCAATCGCCACTGAGTGGTCAGACTGGAAATGCAAACTTTACGGGCTGGACAAGTGCATACAATAACACTGGTGTTTCTTATTCAAACACCAGTGTTTCTGTAAATCGTTCAAACTTTCGTTTTGCTGGAGTCAATGGACGTATAAACATTGCAAACCAATTAATATGGTTAAATTCAGAACGAACAACATCATCTTCTAATTCCTCACTACTTGTTGATACATTTGGTTCTACGAGTAGTGACCTTTCAGAAGATTTTAATGATGAAACGTATCGAACTGACAGTACCTTTGTCAATAGTTCATGGAATAGTGCTACGGATCTAATAAGTGGGGATGCGATGGTCTATTTTGGTGAATTAATTGTACCAACGGTTGCGACTTTGAGCAATGGATCTACGAATACTGATTGGACAACCTTTAATCCCAATTCTGCACTTCAACCAAATTACACAGGCTACGCAACGGTTTCTAATTACTATCGTAGAGTCCCCGAAAGTGGTGGCTTATCCAAAGCAAGTTTTACAATTATCTTTGAAAATGGATCATCTTTTGTAGGTGCAAATGCGTTGGCTGATTTAATTAGTTCTGATCTTGAAATCTTTATAAGACGGATCGGTTCATCAGATCCCCTTGCGAATGTTGGTGCATCAGCACCCCCATTACGTTTACATACTGCCAATCAATACAACTTTGCTACTTTTGATGATGGTAATACTGTGGCTGGTTCATACATTCGTACAGGCTCATCTAGTGGGAATACAATTGAGGGCACGTTTGGATCTTTTGATTGTCAAAATGGACTTCTACTCTACATTCGTTTAAACAATTCCTCTATCAAAATTAGAGGGTTTGACGTTGTATTCAACTAGGCATAAGGATTATCATGTCACATTTTGTAGATCAATATAGGTACAAGTTTGATGCAAAGACTCAAACTCTTTTCTTCTCTGTCTGTGTGACAGAAAATAGAGTAATTGAACATGGTATACCAGTACAAGACTTTTTGAATATGATCCAATCCTACAAAGAGGGTAGTCGATTTTTCAGTTCTTGCTTGAATATGAAAGAGATTTCGAGTGGTGTAATTTTGAGTATTCGAGAGAATGATTTAACACGTAGATCATACAACTTTAGTACAAACGAGTTTTCGCTACTAATCAGTAAGTTTAAAAGGTCGGTAGATGTATCATTGATCGAAGAAAACCTAATCTTCGATCCCATCACTTCAGATGATGATACGGTCGTTACTCAAGGTCATACTTTTGACATGGATGTATTAAAAGATATGTCATTGACTTTGGGGCTTGTATATCAAACAATAAAAAGTATGGAGAAGAAAATAGACGAACTTGAAAAGAAATTAAACAACAACACAATAAGGAATGTGTCTGAAGTATCAGAGGTGAACAGCATCAGTTCAGACATGCCACTATTCATTCCAAATACGGTCAAGACGGACTTTGATGGTCAAGTGAACACATCAGTAGAGGAAAGCACTGACAAGGCAGTACAATCAGCCACAGACCTATTAGGTAAAATGAAGAAGAAAAAGAAAACAAGAGGGAAAAAGAAATGAAAAAGGGAAAGGGAATAGACATTGGAACTATGAATATAGTTTCAGCAACACAAGGCGAAACCACATCATTTAAACGTATTCGGGATGCATTTTTAGATGTACCAATCCAAGCAAAAAAGATGTTGAAGTTACATGACAGTGTTTCATATATTGAAGACGATGATCATTTGTTAATCATTGGCGATCAAGCACTCGAATTAGCAAGTGTATTTGGTAGAACCCCAAGAAGACCATTACAAGACGGTCTAATCAATCCACATGAAATTGGTAGTATTGACGTTCTTGGATACATGCTGAAACAGGTATTGGGATCACCACAAGTTGAAAATGAGGCATGTTACTACAGTATCCCAGCCAATCCGATAGATGAACCACATAGAAATGTTGTATACCACAAGGGAGTGTTTGGAAAGATTATTGAGCAATTGGGATATACGGCATATCCAAGTAATGAGGCAGAGGCAATTGTTTTCTCTAACTGTGCAAAAGAGGGTTTTACTGGATTAGCGTTTTCTTTTGGTTCGGGAATGACCAATGTTGCATTGGTGGTTAATACAATTTGTTGCCTAGAGTTTTCTGTAGCAAGAGGTGGTGACTGGATAGATAAAGGTGTGGCAACAAGTACAGGTATAAATCAAGCAAGAGCCACTCAAATCAAAGAAAGTGGGATTGATTTGAACAATCCCACAAATCGAATTGAGGAGGCAATTAGTTTTTACTATCGTGAACTGATCCAGTACTCTCTTGATTGGGTTACAAAAAGATTTATTGGAAGTCAATCACAGTTTAATTTGGATAAAGAAATCTCAATTGTTGTATCGGGTGGAACATCAATGGCAACTGGGTTTGTAGAATTCTTTCAACAGGTATTCGACAAAAAGCGTAGACGTTTTCCGATAGAGGTTTCAGAAATACGTCATGCAACAGATCCCCTAAATGCAGTCGCACAAGGCATGTTAATTCAAGCATTGCAAGAATACGACCAGTAATAAGTAGAGGATACAATGGGTTTTACCAATCAAGAAAGAATTAATACGAATACCAATGCGTTGCAAGCGAGTGTACTAGATAGCAATCCAGCATCGCAATGGTATGAGAAACGTTTTTCATTTGAGTTTGCCCTACCGAGTACGAAAGTCTATACCCAAGCAAGTTCAATACCGTCAGCCAATAACTTGGCTACGGCTAGAACAAACGCAGTAAACAATCCAACAATCATTGAGGATTTATCACAAAATGCTGATGCCGTTAGATTGACGGCAGTGGCTGGTACAAATGACTTCACGTTTGTTGCTTATCAAACCTATAACGATCCGTCGTCAAATCGCATAGACAACTGGCTACAGCCTCAATTCGTTCCTCAAAGTTCGGGGTTACCATCTTTTGGTTATGCTGTTTCTCTATATGATGGTGATCCAGCCAGTGGTGGTACTCTCATTACCACCACTGATGGACAGACAGGAAGTGGAGTAAACGCATCTGTTGGTTGGATTTGGAACTATACAATTGGAATGCTACTGATTGCACAAGATTTCTTTACTCAAACAGGAATTAATCAATCAACTTTTAATCCTCATGTTGTTGGGTTTCGATACATTGGTCAAACGGCTAGTGGTGGGGCATCAAGTACGACAAATCTTGTTCAGAGTACGGATAAGGTAGCCGATGAAACTGTTGCCACAGGTGACTTGGTAAGAGTGGTGCAAACAGGTGAAACGGGACTTACAATAGGTAGAATAGTTAAGGCAATTGCAACCAACAATAAATCAGAGGAACTCTACATTGCTTTATCGGGAGCAAATCAAGGGGATAATGTAAAGATTGCAATTGTAGGAGAAACCTCAGTCAAGTTTTCAGTTGCACCTACTTCGAATGAAAATGGAAAGAAAGTATATCTATCAAGCACGAGTGGGATTGCCACATTAACACCCCCAACGGCAAATGGAACGATTGTCGTAAAGTTAGGAACTTTAACTGGTGCAAATAATTCTGATACTTTGGTTCAAGTCTTATTCAGACCCCAGTTTGTAATAGAAATTGGTTAAAGTTGAGTGTCAGACCTTGTAGTATATGGTGTGATCTTTTATATTGAAAACAGATACACGTTGTATCAATACAAAGAGGAACAAAGTTATGGAAATTAAAAAGAACCCATTCCAAGTGATGGATAAAACCTTTTGGGAAATCAGTGAACTGAGTGATAAAGAATTGAGTGCTGATAAATACCATGCAATGGAATGCAAGGTTATGGGAATGCAAATTGTAAACTCAGCAAACGTCAAGAATGGTGTCACAGGACAGACTGATCCAATGTTGGCAGTTGTAGCCCAAGTCGTTATTCCAGTCGATCCTAGACTTATTCAGAGTGGTTTATTGACCCCCGATGGAATGACACATACATTCCATAAGGCTTGTCCAATACCACCAAATTTTAGAATTGTAATCAACGAAGAATACCTGTCTAAATCATACATTCCCGAAAAGGAACAAGTAGAAAAACCAGACATGATCTCGTTGGATGACTTTATGAGAGGTGTAGAATGAGTGAACAACTTGAAACAAAAGATCCGTACATACCTAATGTTCAAGTAGACAAGCATGGTACGGCATATCTAACTGTCATTGAAGATGAGAAGATCAAGAAGTTAAGACTGACACCATCTGAACATTCACGAATAATGGAACGTTCTGAAAAGGAATACCAAGCACGTTCAAATACTTTGTGGAATAGGCTTGCTTTGGCATTCACAATCGTCATGAAAGGCTAAAACAGAAAACCCAGCCACTTTATGGGCTGGGTTCTGATGAGGACGACTGTAGGTTATTACATGCCTTTCTGTTTGATTATGCTCGATGGGTATTCTACTGTAATAGTAGATAAAACCCCATCTATTTCTACTTCTACAACAGGGGTGTATAATACACCCCCTGTTGAAGTTAAGCCATCTATTTCCCATCGAACAATAATCGCCTTATATATTTTTCCAGTAGGTGCATGATAGTATCTACTCATTTTATACCTCTAGTTTGTGTTGTGTTGTGTAAATAAAATCCGACCATCCGAAGATAGGCCGGCCATGTTGTTTATTCGTCGCTTTCTGGATCTGGCATCTCGTCCCACATTTGATCACACGACATACATATCCTACCCCTCGTGTTGCACCACAGTGCCTTGATTTTTTGGATAGGTTCTCCATCTGAAGTCCACCCACACCAGTGAAACCAACTTGCAACATCTTTCACGGGGGGTAACTTACCCGTGATTGTCATAATTTGCTCGCAGTGTTCACAAATGTGGGGTATCACACTTCTATATTTCGTATGTGGTGGGTGTATGGCGTTTGACTTGATCCATTGCCTAGTCTGTTTTTCGATAATTCCATCAATCTCTTCATCTGTATATTTCATAATAGTTCCTCGTTGTTGTTATTTTGGTTGTTGTTGTAAAGCAAAGGCAATCATCTTGTTTAAGATTGCTCATTCTTCAAACTCATAATTCAGAACCAGCAATTGGTTAGGACGCATCATTTCCATCCAATCCAATTTTGTCATTTCATCCTTGTGATCCCAATGGTAGTTGAACCTGCTTTCAGTAGTGTAAGGATATGACCCAAATCGTCTAGCCAAAATCACTGTCGTATCAGTCAAGTCTGTTCTAGGATCATCACCCTCCCAGCATTCGTATTCAGTTAGGTCTGCCGTTGTTTTCTGACCCATCATAAGGGTCAGAGCAAAGGCTTTGGCAAAGGTTTCATTTTTGTACCACTTTGCGACACGACACACATCACCGTAAGGCTCATTTGCTACAACATCCATATTTGGAATGTCAATACTGGATTGATACCAGTGCGTTTCCATCCATTCCACCCAAATACCTATGAGTTTTCGTGTTGTTTTGCCTGTAGCCTTAAATGTTTCACATTCACAGTCTACTCGGACTTGCAAGTCCAAGCCCATAATATGTAGGTCACGTCGTGACGTACGATCAATGTGTTCAATGAGTTTGAATGGGATTTTAGGTACTTGCATGATTAACTCCAAGAATTTGTAAGAGAATCTGACCATAAGGATCTCTCGTATCGGACATCCTCCATCGTTCGATCATCCATTAAAGTTTTGAGATTCTTCATTGCTTTATACTCTTCTTCTGTTTCGAGTATCTTATACTTCTCGTGAAGTTCTATAATGCTCTGTAAGTGATCACAATAGAAGTCCCGTATTTCTCTGAGGATCTCTTCTTCAATACCCTCTTTCCATTCTTCTTCTGAGATTTGTTCAAATATTTTTTGTAGTCTAGTCATGTCGTTTCCTGTTGTTTGTGTCGTTTGTTGTTGTAAGGGGGGAGCATTTGATCCCCCCTGTTGATTAGCAATTTTGTGTATCGTTTTTGTCCATCCATGGTACTAAGATGTTGCTTTCAATCTTTAAATCTGCAACTGCATCTTTTTTCGATGTAGCAAATGAGAACATTTCAACTTTTCCATTCAATGATCGTTGTATGTACCATGCTGTGATGCGACCAGTATGCCTAAATATGTAGTAATTACTACCCTCAATTTTGGCAAAGTACAGACCATTGAAATTAAAGTTTTTATGTTGTTTAAAGTCACTAGGTTTCAAGGTATCCCAAGTTATCATAGGTTCATTAGTCATTGTATTTCCTGTTGTTTGTGTCGTTTGTTGTTGTAAGTGGGGGGGGGCATTTGCCCCCCGTTTGGATTATAGAAGACTGTCTTCTGCGACTTCTTCTGCTAGGTATTCTAAGTCTGCAAGAACATCACATTCATCCTCACATTCATCCTCTTGGATGAAGATTGTGTATTCTCTCTCACCAGTTTGCTGAACGCTAGCCTCTGTGTATCCACCCTCGTCTTGGATTTTGTCCAGTAAGGGTGTTTCGTCTATCTCAACTGTTGTATGT
>TARA_R110001592_G_scaffold65909_4_pt1 | contig 12557 bp, 10 predicted proteins | sample TARA_R110001592 | Tara Oceans TARA_R110001592 (sample SAMEA4398387) | marine metagenome | biome: Polar Biome; feature: [SRF] surface water layer (ENVO:00010504); material: water (ENVO:00002006), including particulate matter (ENVO:01000060) such as... | depth 5 m
AGAGACTATTACAAAAGTTAAAAGAATTAACAAACCCTATGCGAGGAAGATCCAAATACTCACCGTTCTTGAACAACGAGCTGCTGTTCAAGGAAAAGCTGAACAATCTCGCCTTGCCAAAAAAGCTAAAGAAACACTAAGGAAACAACGTGGCACTAGCAAAAAGTCAAAAGTCGCTTAAATCTTGGACAAAACAAAAATGGAGAACAAAAAGTGGTAAGCCCAGTGGGAAAACTGGAGAACGCTATCTTCCAGAAGCTGCGATCAAATCTCTATCACCCCAGGAGTACGCAGCAACAACTGCGGCTAAAAGAAAAGGAACAAAAGCAGGAAAGCAATTTGTTAAACAACCTAAAGCAATCGCTAAAAAAACCAGAGGTTATAGAAAGACTACATAACGTGGGGTATTTTGAAAATGATAATTGAGACTTGGTTTATTGTAGCTGTAATGTTAGGAGTCCACTCAGATGGGACGCAAGATGTCTACATATTTGAAAAGCCGAAAGAACACGGTCACTTCCACAGTTCAGTGGAGTGTCGAGACTTTGTACGAGATAACCCTATTCCTATTATAAAAGCATTGGTAAAAGAATATGAAAGTAGACCTGTTGAAAAAGTTCTCTGCGTTCCTGAAGAAAATGTTAAGAAGTTTATTGAACGAAAAGATATAGACGATCTGTTAACCTAATGACAATGAAGCCAAACAAGACCTACGTGCATGGTCCTTACGCTGTCATGGGTACAACCATAACATGTGAAGTGTGTGGGCATCAACACAGAAGTTCACACTGTGTCGTCTGCGAACAAACTGGTGATAATGGTAATTGGATAGATCACATTATAGACGAACAAGATAAGAAAGAAAAAGATGACAAAGAATCTAACTGAAAAACAACAGAAATTTCTAACAGCTTTGTTTGATGAAGCAGGTGGCGATGCAAGACAAGCTAAAAAGATGGCAGGGTACTCTGATGAAACACGGCTGTCTGAAGTTGTTAAACCATTAAAAGATGAGATAATGGAAGCAACAAAAGAATACATGGCTTACGTTGCACCTAAGGCAGCAATGGCTATGGGTAATGCTCTTATTGATCCTACAGAGTTAGGCATTAGAGATAAGATGACAGCAGCTAAAGATCTTTTGGATAGAGCAGGACTAATTAAAACAGAGAAGGTAAACGTAGAGTCTTCAGGAGGTCTATTTGTTCTTCCTGCTAAAGAAGGAACGAATGAATAATACAGACTTAGGGTATTGGACGTTACCTAAGCCTGACGTTGTAGTGAAGGCTTGGAACAGAATACCTAGAGTAGCAAGAACAGTTCCTTTTGGCTATAAAGAAGATCCTGATGATAAAGACTTTCTATTGCCTATTAAAGAAGAACTTGAAGCACTAGAACAAGCAAAGAAACATTTACAACAATACAGTTACAGAGAGGTAGCAAATTGGTTAAGCAAAGAAGCAGGACGCTACATATCTCATATGGGACTAAAGAAGAGAATACAAGTTGAGCGAAGACGTAAAAAATCAGCTACGATTAAGAGGGAGCTTACCAGAAGGCTTGAAAAGGCGATCAAAGAAATCGAGAAGAGTGAAACCGAAAGAACAGGAAGTTATACCACCGAAGGTACAACAGCCTGAGATAGTTATTAAGGTTACTCCTCAAGAGGTTCAAGAAGAAGAGGTACTGTTTAGACCAAACGAAGGACCACAAACAGACTTCTTAGCCTCGTCAGAAAGAGAAGTACTTTACGGTGGCGCAGCAGGAGGTGGCAAATCTTTCGCCATGTTAGCTGACCCACTCAGAGGATTGAACAACCCAAACTTCAGTGGGTTACTTGTACGACACACAACGGAAGAGTTAAGAGAACTAATACAGAAGTCTCAGGAGTTATACCCAAAAGCTATTCCAGGAATAAAGTGGTCAGAACGAAAGTCACAGTGGACTAGCCCCAAGGGTGGCAGACTGTGGATGTCCTACCTAGACCGTGACCTAGACGTAATGAGATACCAAGGTCAGGCATTTAATTGGATAGGCTTTGACGAGTTAACGCAGTGGTCAACACCTTACGCTTGGGACTATATGCGATCACGACTAAGAAGTGCAGACCAATCATTAGGTCTGTATATGAGAGCAACGACAAACCCTGGAGGGGCAGGACATCAATGGGTAAAGAAAGTATTTGTAGATCCATCACCACCCAACTCTCCATTTTGGGCAACAGATACGGAAACAGGTAATGTTATTACTTTTCCAAAAGGACATAGCAGAGAAGGTGAACCCTTATTTAGAAGACGTTTCATACCTGCTAATTTGTTTGATAACCCTTATCTAGCTGAATCAGGTGACTACGAGGCAATGCTACTGTCTCTGCCTGAGCATCAAAGAAAGCAACTGCTAGAGGGTAATTGGGACGTAGCTGAAGGAGCAGCATTCCCTGAGTTTGATAGAACGAAACACGTTGTCGAACCATACAAGATACCTAGCAATTGGCGAAAGTTTAGGGCTTGTGACTACGGATACGGAAGTTATTCGGCTGTAGTATGGTTAGCTGTAACACCTGCTGAACAGATAGTAGTGTACAGAGAGTTGCAAGTATCAAAAGTTTTAGCTGTTGATTTAGCCGATAAGATATTGCAATTAGAAGCAGAAGATGGTACAATACAGTATGGTGTTTTAGATAGTTCGTTATGGCACAAAAGAGGTGATACAGGACCTAGCCTAGCCGAACAGATGATTGTCAGAGGATGCCGATGGCGACCTTCAGATAGAAGTAGAGGAAGCAGAGTTGCCGGAAAAAACGAATTACACAGGCGATTACAGGTTGATGAGTTTACTGAAGAGCCTCGTATGGTTATATTTAATAACTGCACACAGCTTATATCTCAACTGCCTAGTTTACCCTTGGATAAGAAAAACTCCGAAGACGTAGACACTAACGCAATGGATCATATGTATGATGCTCTTAGATACGGAATAATGACACGACCAAGAAGTTCCATGTGGGACTATAACCCTGTGAATCAGCGAACAGGATTTCAAGTCGCTGACCCTAACTTTGGATATTAGACATGGCAGAAGATAATGAAGTAGCATTTGATACAGACGGTGTGTCTGTTATACAGGACAATGATCCTGCACTACGCTCTGAAAGTGATGTAGTAAGTTTTGTACAGAATAGATTTAAACGAGCCGAAGATGTAAGACAGCAAGACGAGCAACGATGGCTAAAGGCTTATAGAAACTACAGAGGATTGTATGGTCCTGATGTGCAGTTTACTGAGACAGAGAAGTCTAGGGTGTTTGTAAAAGTAACTAAAACAAAAACACTTGCTGCCTATGGTCAAATAATTGACGTATTGTTTGGTAATACATCTTTTCCTTTGACAGTAAACCCTACAATGCTTCCTGATGGTGTAGCAGAATCGGTGCATATAAATATAGATCCTAATGCAGAAAAAGGACAAGAAGAATTAAGTCAGGCTTTTGAGGAAAAACCCTCAGAGCCTTTTTTGTTTTCACCGGATGGTAAACTTAAACCAGGAGAAACAATACAAGATCTGCAGAATAGACTAGGTGCAGAGAAGAATAAACTTAGTGGCATGTCTGAAAAGATTATCGAAGGTAGTGGTACAACTAACACAACTGTTACCTTTCATCCTGCTATGGTTGCTGCTAAGAAGATGGAAAAGAAGATACACGATCAGCTTGAAGAGTCAGGAGCTAACAAGCAGTTGCGTAACACAGCATTTGAAATGTCTTTGTTTGGTACAGGTATAATGAAAGGACCTTTTGCTTTAGACAAAGAGTATCCTAATTGGAATGATGATGGTGAATACGATCCTTTAATTAAAACTGTTCCATCAACAAGTCATGTTTCTATTTGGAACTTCTATCCTGACCCTGATGCTTATAGCATGGATGAAGCAGAGTATTGTGTTGAGCGACACAAGCTATCCAAAACACAAATGCGTAACTTAAAGAATCGTCCCTTCTTTAGAGCAGAGTCTATAGAAGAATGTTTAGCTATGGGATCACAATACGACAAAAAGTATTGGGAAGACGACATGAAAGACTACGCTCTTGAAAACTACACAGAGCGTTATGAGGTGCTAGAGTTTTGGGGGTATGTTGATACACAGAAGCTAGAAGAGAATGGATTAGACATTCCTGCTGAACTATCGGACTTAGAGCAGATAAACTGTAACATATGGGTATGTCAAGGTCATGTATTAAGGATGGTACTAAACCCATTTAAGCCTGTAAGGATACCTTACTATGCTGTGCCTTATGAGCATAATCCTTACAGCTTTTTTGGTGTAGGTATTGCAGAGAATATGGATGATACACAAACACTAATGAATGGCTTTATGAGAATGGCAATTGATAATGCTGCTCTTAGTGGCAATCTTATTATGGAAGTTGATGAAACTAACCTCGTGCCAGGTCAAGACTTATCTGTTTATCCAGGTAAGATATTTAGAAGACAAGGGGGTGCGCCAGGACAAGCCATATTTGGTACGAAGTTTCCAAATGTAGCTGGCGAGAACATGCAACTATTTGACAAGGCACGAGTGTTAGCAGACGAAAGTACTGGCTTTCCTAGTTTTGCTCATGGGCAAACAGGGATATCAGGTGTGGGACGTACAGCATCAGGTATTAGTATGTTAATGTCTGCAGCAAATGGATCAATACGGAGTGTTGTAAAGAACGTAGATGACTATTTACTAGCACCTATGGGTAAAGCATTCTTTAGTTTTAATATGCAGTTTGACTACGACTCAAACATTAAGGGAGACTTAGAAGTAAAAGCTCAAGGCACAGAGAGTTTGATGGCTAACGAAGTCAGAAGCCAAAGACTTATGCAGTTCCTACAGGTTGCTTCTAACCCTGCACTAGCACCTTTTGCTAAGATGGATTACATCATACGAGAGATTGCAAAAGCTATGGAGCTTGATCCTAACAAGGTCACAAATAGTTTGCAAGATGCTGTGATACAAGCTGAGATATTTAAGAAGTTCCAAGAACAAATGCCACAGCCACAGCAACAACAAGCCCCACAACCACCTGAAGGAACAGCCCCTGCAGGAGCAAATGTTCAAGACACATCAGGAGGTGGGGGATCACAGATAGGTACAGGTACAGCACCTGCGCCAGGAGAAGAAGGATTTACCGGTAATGTCTAAGATTAAAGAGTTAACGAATAACAAAGAACTATGGGATGCTTTTGTAGAGGAGTTACAGAGATCCGTTATGAATTATCAAAGAACTATGGAGCAGACAGAGAAGCCATCTGATATGTATAGATTGCAAGGGGCTATTTCTGCTCTTAGACGCATGATGCAACTAAGGGACATGATGAATAATGGAAAGACCTGAAGTAGTAGATCCACTTGAAGAAGAAGAGCAACCTATATTTCGACAGACACCTGTTGAAGAGCTTAAGCCTATTGACACGCAAACAGAGGATGCGTTTAGTGTTAGAGGATTAGCAGAAAAAAGATTAGGTAAAGTGGGTACAGGAGCATTAGACTTTGTTCCTATTGCAGGTGACATACTTGCTGCAGGTGATGTAGTTGAGAGCTACAAAAAGGGTGATGTGTTAGGCACAGCGATTAACTCAGCAGCTTTTGCTGTGGGTTTAATACCTGTTGTTGGCGATGTTGCAGCCAAGGGACTAAAGGCAGGACTAAAAGCCACTCGTGCAGAAAAATCAGATGTGCCTGACATATGGAGTTATCCTGAGCAGATGTATGCTTCTAGTGGCACATCACTAAATCAAATACCTGCAGGATACAAAGAGCTAAAGAAAAGAAGAGAACTAAAAAAGGGGCAAAAGGTAGTTGATATAGGTGGAGGCAGATTCGATAAAGTTATAGAAGATGCGTCTGTAGAAGGAATAGATGTAAAAGTTTTTGATCCTTTTAACAGAACACCAGAACATAATGCTGCCGTTGCTGATGCTATTAGAGAAGGACAGGCTGATGTGGCTATGTCCCACAATGTTTTAAACGTAATAAAAGAAGACGCTAATATTAATACTGTGATCCAACAAGCTGAAAACGCAGTAAAGCCAGGGGGTAAAGCACATTTTTCTGTTTACGAAGGAGATGGAAAAGGTGTGGGTGGAGTGACACAAAAAGGTGGTAGCTTTCAAAGAAATCAAAAGACAGTGGACTACGTTCCCTTTGTGGAAAAAGTATTTGGGGCAGGTAACGTAACTAGAAAAGGCAAAATAATAACAGCTACTAAACCTATAGAGCAGGTACAAGAACAGCTAAAAAAGTTTAAAAGCCCTAAAGGAACAATATTTAAACGTGGTGGTAAGTTTGGTGGATTAGACTTTCCTGTTGGAAAAGTTATTGGTGGCAATCAAGTATACTTTCATAAAAACTATATAGGGAGTCAGCCTAGAGAAGTTCAAGATTTATACAATAGTGCTTTAGGGAAACTACCACCTGACCATAACTTCAATACCTTGATGTACATGAAAGGCAAAGGTGATACACCTGATACAATACGGTTTGACGAGTCTGCTGATTTTGATACAGCAAGAGAGCCAACACCAGGAAAAATGATAGCTGTTGATGCAAACGGTAACGTAGCAGAGAGAAACAGTAATCAGATATTTCATCACAAGTGGATGTGGGTAGGAGATGACCATAAAGGTTTTGACGTTAACAAAGAATACGGTTGGTCTAAACAGTGGACATCAAAGGTAGATAACTTTAGTGGCATAGGCAAAAAAGAAAACTGGGATAGGGTAGTAAAAGAAAAAGGACTTGAAGTTGATACTCCCATTGTAGACAACGTGGCGAGGGCAATCCCTCCAAAAGAAAATCAATCAGGATTTATTGCGTTTCATGGCTCTGGTAAAAACTTTGATGAGTTTAAGCTTGACAAAGTAGGAACAGGAGAAGGTCAAGGTGTGTTTGGTTATGGACTTAACTTTACAGAGAGCCAAGCTATTGCAGACTTTTATAAAGGTGCTGTTGGGAAAGAGCTAAGAGAACGTGGAGATAAAAACTTTGAGGACGTTAAAGATATTGATCCTAAAACTTATTTGGTTAGTCTATCTCCGAAAGATGATCAGTTAATAGACTATAGTTTACCCTTATCAAAACAGAGTAAAAAAGTACAAAAAGCATTAGAGCCTTATTATAAAGAGTATGAATTAAAGAAAGATAATTTACCTTTAGGAGAGGGAGATGTACGTTTTGCTCTAACTAAAGGATTAGTTAAAAGAGAAACTACTATAAAAGATAAAAAAACGCAAGATGCTCTTGATAAATTTGTAAAGACCTTAAAAGATGCAGGGGTAGATCCTTCTCCTGAAGAGATAACAGCCCTTGCTAGTAAGATAAATGAAAAGACAGCGAGGCAAATTACTAGAGAGCTTTCAGAAAAAGGTGTAAAAGGTATTAAGTACAAAGCAGGTACTATGACAAATATACCAGAGGCATCAAAAAAAGGCGTAGAAGACGCTAATAATTACGTTATATTTGATACTAAGTTAATAAACATACTAGCAAAGTATGGTATAGTTGGTGGTGTTAGTGTTACAGCCTTAGCAAAAGGGCAACAAGATAGAACAACAGAAGACGTTAGTGCTGCTAGAGGTGGTGCTATAAAAACATACAAAGAAGGGGGAGTCGTACCAATGCAAGAACAAATGGAGATGGCGTTTATGAATGAGGGTGGAGTGCTTGCCGATGACGGTGTAGAACGTGACCCTGTAAGTGGCAATGAAGTTCCTGCAGGTAGCATGGCAGAAGAAGTAAGAGATGATGTACCTGCAATGCTTAGTGAGGGTGAGTACGTTGTACCTGCTGATGTTGTACGCTTTCATGGTATACAGAAGTTTGAAGAGTTAAGAGATGAAGCTAAGATGGGCTTGTCTAGGATGGAAGCTGACGGACGCATTGGTGGACAGCCTGTAGAAGAGCAAGAGGAGTTTCCGTTTCCTGTTGAGGAGCTAGAGGGATTTAACGAAGGTGGATCAGTAGGTGATACATACTCTGATGTAATGGGGTCTGACTTTAAAGCAGGACAGCCTTATGGTGCTTCAGAAGTAGGTAGATTTCCTGGTGTAGGTTTTGAGCTAAGAAATTTTACAAATCCAAAGACAGGCAAAACAGTTGTGATACCTTTCTTTAATGGTATGTCTATGCAGTATATTCCTCCTGACTTTTTGCAAGGTGGCTCTACTACTACACAAGGGGGTACAGCCGATCCTGTTGCTGATGAACGTGATAGACAGGAAGATGAAGCTGAGAGAGCAAGAGCTAGTGGACAATATGGACAGACAGCAGCAGGTTCTCTTCCAAGTCCTTTTCCAGAACAAGCTACTTCTATAGCAACAAAAAGTTTTGACGAATACTCTAGTAAAGATTGGAGAGACTACATAGCTTTTAGAGAAAGCAAGACAGGAAAGTTTGTAAGTGGACTACCTATTCTTGGTAACATATTAACTATGCAAGAAAACGCAGCAAAAAGTTTTGCACGTAAAGCATTAATACAAGGAGAGAATCCGTCTACAGGAGATGCTTTAACAAATGCTGAAGCCTCTGCCTTGATGCAAGTTACTGATCTTGAGAGTGGAAAAACATTATTAGAAAAAGTAGGAGAATTTTTAACAGGCAAAAAGGCTGTTGATATGACACCTCCTATTGATACAGAGCTTAGAAGAACTACCTTTGAGCAGCAAAAGCCTATAGATACAAAACCTGCAGCAGGTACAGACTTTTTTGGTATAGAACAACTAGGTGAACTACAAGGTGTTGAAGCACAGCCACAACAAACTTTTGCAGACTATGGTGCTGAAGAAGAAAGAGGCACACCTATTGCCGCAGAAACAGTAGCTGAAGAAACAAAGGAAATAGTAGACTACGCATGGGTTGTTGTTCCTGGTGTTAACGCAAATAAAAAGTTCAAAGTAGATAAAAAAGATTTACATTTAGTTGGAGCATCATCGAATGACTCAGCAAGAGCCATATTAGCTACAGACAAACATGGCTTTCTTAATCCTGTTCTTAGAAAGACTACAGGTAAAGGTAACTTAATACAAGTTCATAGTGAAGGTCCTGAAGATGCAAAGGTGTTAAGTAAAGAAAATTTAGCTAGATACTCTGGAGCTAATGTTAATGCAAATGCTGCTGAAGTGCAAAACATAATAGATACTAATGCTGATAGAATAGACAACACTAAAAAAAGTTGGCTTGGAACTGTGTTAGATAAATTCTCTATGCAAGCAGGTGCTAGTGAAATGCCTAAAGACAGATCTATTCTTACAGGCACAGGTGAAGATGATCCATATGGTCTTAAAAACTATGAAGGATTAACAACAGCAAAATACTTTAATCCAGGAAACTCAGAGGCAGGACAAGGCTTTGCAGGAACTGTAGGATCTAATCAGAATAGAGGTGAAAGATCTAGTGATACCTCTGATCTTCGTTACGCAAGTTTTGACAGCTTAGAAGCAGGTTTTAGGGCTTTATCTAAAGATATGAGAACCAAGGCTAAACCTGTAGACTTAAAAAATCCAAATGAGGGGGGCTTAGGGGGTGACTTAGAACTCATGTTCCTTAAATACCTAGGAGGGGGAACTAATTCTGAAATATTAACAGCTAAAAACGCTGGCAATTTAAACAGCATATACGAAAACGCAAAGTATAAAGATGGCAAAATAGATAATAAAAATGTAAAAGGTTACATAGATAAAGTAATAAAAGATGTTGGTTCTAAAACTATTGATGTTAATAACGAAGATCAAATGATAAAGTTAATCACTAGTGTTGTCCAAAACGAAAAGACTACTAATGATGCAAAGTTCTTTTTAAGTAATATAAATGCTATAAAAATAGGTAACATATTAGCTCAACAAGATTTTTCTAAGAATACCTCTACAGAGCAGATGAAACTAGCACTGCGAGACACACTCGTAGCTAATAAATTAGTTCCATCAGGGGCTATGGATTTTGCTAAACTTCCTCTTCCCTTTAGTGTGGCAAGCAAAGCAGTAGCAGAACCTACTGATGTAACAGAACCTCTCTTACAAAAATATATACCACCACAAACACCTACAGCAGAAAGTATTCGTTTAGCCGGTGGACTAGATGCTTTTGCTAGAAGTCAGTTACCAACAGGGACAGAGCAACAAACAACAGGGCTACAAGATCTTCCTGTCGGACAGTCTGTAAGAGTAGGAGATACATTTACAGGCACAGGAGGACTAGGTGACTTAAAAGCTCCTCAAGTATCAACACCTATAGTAAAAAGAGACTTTTTAGATCCAAGCATGGCTATGTCTAGGCGAGAAGAACTTAGTGACCCTAAAAGATTTATAGGTCCTACAGGAGCAGGACTAGGACCTAGAATGAGTGAGGATGAAAGTCTAAGTTTAGGACGAGCAACAGACTTCAATAGGTTTGCAGAGAGGGCAGGTAAAACGTCTATGCCTGCGTCAGGTACTGCTAACGATAAACCCATAACAACGCAGATGGATGCAATGCTTAGACAAACAGGAGCTAGTGATAAAACACCTAGCGTAGGAGGGATTGCTTCACCTACTAGCTTTCAAAACATTATAAAGCCTCAACAGCCTTACATAGACTACGGTTTTGGTATAGCAGGTTCACCTGCAAAACCTGCAACACAGTCAAGACAGCTAGGCTTATCCCCTGGTGCTATGGGTGGTAGAGCAGCACCATCTGCACCAACACCTGACTTCTTACAGTTTGAGCAAGACAGAACTATATCTGCTCCCCCTAAGAAAAAAGAAACGGAGTCCTTAGAAGGAAACCCTATAGCTAACACACCTAATGAATTTAAGAAAGCTAGAGATAGAGTGGTATCAGCTCAAAAAAAGAAAGCAAAAGAAAAGGGAGGCACAGGACAGCTAACACTAAAAGAAGAACATGAAGCATTCCACGGAGGAATAACAGAAGAACAAAGTAATTTTTTTGATGCTATATCAGGCGATTTCGTAGCAAACACAGGAGGTTTGGCATCAAAAAAAGTTAGGCAGAAGCCTAAACGTAAGCGTAACACCAAGAAAGGACTTGGTGGTAAATCAATGGCTACCTGATGAAAGTCAGCCCCAACACAAGGAGTAATTATTATGCCAGAGTTAGAAAACGTAGAACAAGTAAAAGTTGCAGGATTTGTTAGTCCTCGCAGAACAAAAAACAAAGAACGTATCGAAAGGGAAGAGCAAGAGCTACAAGAGCTTATTAAAGCCAGAAAGGAAGGCACAGAGCCTACTCAGGAGGTCAAAGAAGCGTCTACTCCTAAAGAGGGAGAGGAAGTTCAAGCAGAGAGTAAGGATCTTTCTAAAGAGGAGTTATCTTTTAAGAAGAGATACGGTGATTTGCGTAGACACATGGCAGACAAAGATAAACAGACTGATGAAAGAATTAAAGCTCTCGAAGTACAGCTATCAAAAGCTGCTAAGAATGAATTAGTTCTTCCTAAATCAGAAGAAGAAATAGCAGAGTGGACTAAGAAGTATCCTGACGTAGCCGGTATAGTCGAAACAATAGCTGATAAGAAAGCAAGAGAAAGATCAAATGATCTTGACAAAAGGCTTGAGTCTATTGAGAGGATGAAGGTAGAGGCAGTTAAAGAGAAAGCTGAAGCTGAACTTATGAAGTTGCACCCTGACTTCTCTGACATAAGAGAGGACGATAAATTCCATGAGTGGGCAGAAGTACAGCCTAAGTGGGTACAGGATGCTCTTTACGAGAACAGCGATGATGCTAAGTCTGTTGCACGAGTTATAGACTTATATAAGATAGACGCAGGTATTACAACTAAAAAAAGTGACAACAATAAGTCTGCCGCTTCTGCTGTAAATACTCGCTCTAAAGCTACTCCAACGTCAGATGAGTCTAATAGTTACATGAGAGAGTCTCAAGTAAACAAAATGTCTGACAAGGAGTACGAAAAAAACCAAGAAGCAATTATGGAAGCAATGCGATCAGGTAAGTTTGTTTATGATTTATCTGGTGCAGCACGATAAAAAAGTGTTGACAAGACATTTCTTCTATATATAACTAAGACATACAAACATAATTGTCACGACTACCTACGACAAGTATAGACCCATTACGTTTGAAATCATGTACTCAAACTCTAATGCAACTCTAAAAAGACGTAGCCTCTGATAGCGTAGTGTTTAGTTTTTAACTAATAGTCTATAAGGAGGACTTAATTATGGCTTTTCAAACAGCTACAGGTTACGGCAATTTACCTAACGGTAATTTCTCGCCAATAATCTACTCCAAACAGGTACAGCTTGCATTCCGTAAGTCAACTGTTGTAGGAGACATAACAAACTCTGATTACTTTGGCGAGATATCTGGACAAGGCGATACTGTTCGGATCATCAAAGAGCCTGAGATTTCAGTGAGTGCATATGCCAGAGGTACTCAGGTTAATGCACAAGATCTTGAAGACGATGACTTTCAGTTAGTCGTTGACAAGGCAAACTATTATGCTTTCAAGATGGATGACATCGAAGAGGCTCACTCTCACATAAACTTCATGCAACTCGCAAC
>TARA_R110001592_G_scaffold111525_16_pt1 | contig 12554 bp, 7 predicted proteins | sample TARA_R110001592 | Tara Oceans TARA_R110001592 (sample SAMEA4398387) | marine metagenome | biome: Polar Biome; feature: [SRF] surface water layer (ENVO:00010504); material: water (ENVO:00002006), including particulate matter (ENVO:01000060) such as... | depth 5 m
TAAGTTTCCATTGCTACCTTAGATGTCAGCTCACTAGCATCGTTGAGGGCGCTCATAGCCCCATCTGTAAACTTAGCTGTAATCTCGCTAGCGTCATCGTAAGCTTCCATCGCCAACTTACCAGTTTGGTCGATACCATCTACCGCCGACCTGTAAACCCCATCAAGAGCATCCGAAACATTGGCTACAATTTCAAACGATTTATCAGCTTCGATAAAACCAGCCACCACCAAACCTACAGTAATTGCCTGAGCAGAGCCAACAGCTAATTTTTTGTAAAACTCACCTTCTGGAGATTTAAGTTTAGCAATGAGAGCATTTTTAAGCCCTGTCTTCTCCGCAACTCTTTTTACGTGAACTCCCATTTTTTGGCTAAAAGAAGCGAACGCCTTAGTTCGCATGATCGCACCGACCCCTTTCCCAATCAGGTAACCACTTGGGTTTAATGTCAGCGTACCGGTAGCAAGCAAAGCTTTCCCCGCTCTCGCCTGACTAGGATACTTAGACTCAAGTGCCTTTAATTGTTCTTTAACTCCCTTGTACTTCTGGTTGAATAAATTAATAACACCAGTATGCTCACCTTTAGTCCCTTTCATACCAGCTGGAACCGATGCTCTTACCATGCCTTGAATGTTAGCCTTCGCTACAGAGAAGTCTGGCGATGAGTTCATATAATTAGGCGTAAAATAAGAGGCTACAATTGCCTCTTGAACGTCAATCTGAAGATGGTGCTTTAATTTTACATACTCATCTCTAACTGCGGGGGATACTGAATCAAAAAAGCTGCTCTCGTGCTCCTTTAGAAACTTAAGGCGCTGCTCCATTGGTAGTGACTTGCTTTTCTCAAATTTAGTTTTGAAATCAGGATCGCTATCCAATATATCGTTGAAACGAGCTTCGTTTTTTTCGTACTCGGCGACGACTGACATTTCATGAGCATAGAACTGGCGATGCTTTCTAATTAAATAGTCTTCGGGAGGTTGCGTGTTTAAACCTTTAGGCGGATTTTTAATATCCTTCTTCCACGCCGCAAGCTCTTCTTGATAGCGCTTCTCTTTTAGCGCCATCATTTCATCCAGTATCATTGTTCGTCTGAACATATTGACAATCTGAGGGGATGTTTTGCTTGCTGGCTTGGCCAATTTAACTTCGGTTTCTTTTTGTGTTGGAGTTGGCATGTCTACGTCCTTGTAATAACTCGTTATAATTGTTATATCACAAGGCAAAAAAAAAGAGGCTGTAGAAGCCTCTTTGAACATATGAAAAACCAACGACACTAGGGATTACAGAGCTTATTAGACTCCCTAATAACCTGCATCACACTCTCGTCACTATATGAGTTAATATCCTGCGCTAAATTCCGCCTAACAAACACATCCCCCTCATGACAATTCGAAAGCATAAAATTGGTTGTACTTGCAGTTAAAGCAGATACATCAGCTGATGTTCTCCAAACTCGCTGGGAAGAATCGTTCTCAATCGTGTAAGATGCTGCTTTAGCGGAAGTGAAATTAAGATAATGACTCAGTGTTGATGAGTTTACGGTGATAAGACTACCTACAGAGGCTATTGTAAAAACAACGGCAAAAAAGGTAAGAATAGTGTTTTTCATTTGTGTGCTCCTTATTAACGGAAGATTATCATAATAAAAAACAGCACATTAATCAATCAATTTGTTTTATTTATTTACTATATTGTTAATAATCCAACTGCAAAAAAATCTACCTTTTCATTATGACTTGAGATATAATTATTGTTCATTAAATGGAATTTTGAAACCAACTCATTAGGAGCTACCATGTCTTTGGAAATTCTCAAAGCTGAAGTTAAATCTATAACAAAACTACTTTTCAAACCAAGAAACTCATTTTCATTCTCACTTTCTGAAGGCGAAATACTCCAAGATGCCGCGTTCTGCAAAGGTTTTGGGGACTACATTGAAATGGTTAACAGCATCATCATTGAAAACGGCGTAGATATCAGTAGTGCGCCTTATAACTCAATAGACAAGGCATCTGACGGCTCCGCATACTTAGAGTACGGCTTCTCACCATTTGTCCGCTTTGGTAAAACCCCTTTCATTTTGATAAAAGATGCTCAAGAAAAAGTCATAGCCGCATTTATTAACATGCATAAAACCTCATCTGACTTTTGTTCGAAATCAATCCGAGCCAAAGTTGACGAAATGGTTATGCAATCAATGAAAGACGATAACCCTATGTCTTACAAAGACGCAACTCAGGCTGTATCTGAAAACATATACACCAAAAACAACCCTGACCACATTCCGAAAATATCAAAACGGAAAGACCTGCTTTACTTTGTGGATTTTGAAAACAATATATTATGGGCAAATGATGCAAAAAATGCGAACAGAGATGTACGCAGAATGACCGCAATGCTTCGAAACTTCGTAAACTACTTCTCAGAGGCAGAGTACAGCAACATAGCCCCCTTGAAAGTACTTAGAGAGACTATTTTCGAAGGTGAAAACGTTTCTCTTACCGACTACCCGAGCTATTCAACCGGTATGTTGAAAACAGTCGGGGCATTTAACTTACATAACACCATCGAATTTTTTGCGAAAAGCAGTAACGACGATGATGCGGGAATTGAATTAACTAATACTGCCAAATTGAAGTCACGATCAGACACCGCATCCTCGGTAGCATTTAAAGAATCAATCGAACAATTCATGAAAGAGCCGGATAGTGAGGACGAAACCTTTTTTAACCGGCTTCACGCTTTTGCTGAAGAAAAAAATATGGAAGTTAAAGAGCTTAAGGTTCAGGGCGAGTTAATCCTGCCATCAAGCGCCATCCAATATATGAAAGACTATATTCCTGATCAGCTTTCTGAGTCCAGTTTAGGCTCTCTTGTTGATGTTGAATTTAAGCTTAGTGATTCTGATGGTAAAATGCGCGTTGAGCTTTGTAAATCACTCCACACAAAACTGCTTTTAGACATGCTCACCTCGGGAATGGTTGCGCAGCATAATGATGAATTTTTAAACTCTGACAAAACCGAAGCTTTAATTATCTCGTGTATGGCAATGGTTGGTGAGCTTTTCCTTGAAACAAGTAAGTTGTTCATCGACACGTTCCATAAAACAAATGCTGTGAAGGGCGATTTTGGTGATCTTTCAGCAAGATTCGAAGCAGGATCTGACGGAACCATTTGGGCTAAACGTCAAGCTGAAAACGAAAGCACCGAAGACGCAGTTGAAGACACTGACGATTCTGCTGAAGAGGCAAATGAGGGGGAGGAAGAAACTACATCCTTCGAAAACTAACTAACGGTTCAGGCAACTTCGGTTGCCTGAACATTCCAATGTGACAAAAATCACATTATTGTGTCGCCTTCGACATCCTCTTGATAAAGCTTCTCTTCCTCTTTTGATATATTTGAAAGAGAATCAACTCCCCATATGCCTTGCAAATAAAGCACCCAAGACGGCTGTAAATTCTTCATACTAACTTTCTTCGCCCATGCCTGATAAGGCTCAGCTTTCGCCATTTCAGTACGCAGTAACTCTTTGTGCAGCACATCGTCGTACATTTGATTATCAAGCACACACGCATCATGGAATACATCAAGAATAATATGTCTCTCTGCCGGCAACTCATGACTGCTTATCGCGCAATCGATGATTAAATTCTTTTCCATGTCATCAAAGTACGCACCTTTAATACTTTCGGCCATGGAGATCGCTTCAAGAATTATTGGGCTAACAAAAGCACATACGTCATCCGTCTTCAACTGATACTTTACAGGCAACAGGTGCAAAAAAGACACCCATGTAACTATTTGAACAGCCCACTCGTAACTATCCTCATCAATACCACCACCCTCTCGGTACCGCTCATTATCTAAAATGGCCATGCAATAGTTTAAAACGCGGGCGACGCGGCGAGACCCCCACCTAACATTCCTGTAATCATGGTGTCCTGAGAGCATATTAAAAACTTCGACCGGTATGATGTTAGCAACACCCTGTGCTTGTTTTTTTGAATGTTCAGCAGCCTTTAATTTTCTTACTCGAACCTCTTCATCATGTTTTTCATTCTGATAACCAACGCGCTTCTCGCCTTTGACCTTGTAGAACTTACCACCCAAACCTTTGAACAAACTCATCTCGCCTCCTTGGCGTTTCCAAAATCATTTATTGAGATAGTATAACCAATCAAGAGGAAATTATCACTATGCAAGCGACATTTGTTTATTATAAAGCAGGATTTGAAAAAGAACTTTTCGTGCATCAATCTGAAGGTACGGAAGCGTGCCCATTGACAAAGCTATCGACTAAATCTTATGAATCTCAACTGGACGCAATGACAGACTTTGATGCTAGGCTGGGGAAAGTCACAAACTCAAAGCGCATCCTATACACTATCTTAATGCACACCTCCGAGGAAATAGAGCACGCCGAAAGAGTATTTTGGGTAATGTCCCCCGCCCCAGGTTGCTTCGATACGATCACAGTTGATAACCCATTTTATCGTAATTCAATAAAACCTAAGCGAAACGTATCAATAAAAGAAACCACATTTGCTATGAATGGCACAATGCACTCCCAACTTTTTGGGATGCTTGAAAAAACAGCTTACGATCAAAAACTTCTCGCTAGATACCAGCTAGATGACATTCAAGTGGATAATATATACGGCTTCCAGCAAGATAATTTCGAACCTATATCTAGCATGAGTAGAGTTCAGGTTGTAAGGCTTGTGCGTGATGTTTTGTCTTATATTAAACTCCCTTGGATTAGCATTTACTTTATGCCTGATGGGGATGCAGCCTTCTTTAAACTAGCTATGTCCGATGGCGACGACCACACACCAGATGATGATTATGAAGACAGCGCAGAACAGAAGGTTTTACCTCTCGATGACAATGTTAGCGCCAACCCGTTATTGCAGCCCATTAACATGGAAATGCCCGAAGCAATCACTATCAACAAACTATCTTTACACCTACCCGAAACATGGGCAATGAATAAAGATACAGTTCTCCATGAACTCTCACATTACATATGTTTTATGTTGGGGCTTAATGTGCCATTTTATAATGATAAAACAAAATACGATAACGATCTTTTTACATTGATATTCTCTAGCCATGGAAAACTATTCTGTACCATATTTGCTCAGCTATTGATTAAGTTTTGCTATTTAAAGAAAGATGCACTTTACACCACTCTCGACAAGCATGGGGTTTGTTATTATAAGATAGAAAGGCTTGATGAGGCGGCGCTGTATAAGTCAATCAAGGCAGAATTCGATGATGCACCTGCACATCTAGTCGAATAACAATTTTACTTTCATTTTTTTATATGCTATATTAATAATGCGTGTAATAGATAACCTCTCAAAGTATGGAACGATACTGAGGTGAAGTGTAATATGCTTACTTTAAATGAGTGGGTATATGTCTTTAAACAACAAAATATGGAATGCATTCAACGTTTCTGAAAGCGTTGAAACTCCTAGAAAAACCACACTCCCTAAATTAGCAGGGGTGGTGCTCCTGTCTGCCTTAATTACAGCGCTATGTTTTTCCATTATTTCTTACTACAAACATCCAGTCGCTGTTATCACTGGTACATCAATGCTACCTAACTACTCACAAGATGAAATCCATGTTACAACGCGTGTTTTTAGCACGCCTGAAAGATTTCGAGTTGTACTCTTTGATGCTGCGGGCTTTAATTCTAATGAAGCTCAAACATTGCGAGATAAAAAAGGAGTTAAAGGCAATTTTGCCAAGCGTGTCATTGGCATTCCAGGTGATGTAATCATTTACTCTGTTAACTCAGGCCTACTCATCTCACACAACGGCGAACCTGTTTTGTATCAAGTGGACATGTCTAAGCGGACGTTCGATGTGGTTGACTCAAAAGATCCAAGCATCTCGGTTGGGGCGTCTTACCTAAATGAAACAATAGGATCTAATTCGCATTCAATTTACTCATTGTCAACGCCCAAGTCCCAAATGAACAATAAACAATTAGCTTTGATTGACGGGGCTATCATCCCCTTCGACCCAAATGCCCTAAGAGCTGATGTGGAAGGTGATGATGTCACAATCACTGTGCCGGAGGGGCATGTTTTATTAATGTCAGACAATCGCGTTGACGGCCTTGACAGTCGTCAGATGGGGTTCGTTAAAATAAATTCACTGATTTCAGTTTTCGAGGAGAAATAAAAATATGGAAAGTACATACAATTTGGATGAGTTCACAGCATTCTTAAGTCAGCACCACAAAGGCGAGAAGCAAGCTAAGTACTTCAAAGTCTTTGATGGTTTCGCGAAATTACTTTGCGCTTTATTTGAGCATAAGCGTAGCTTGAACGAAAAAAATGGCGAAACCTATTTTGACTTTTTAGAACTATGGAAGTGCAGAACTGATGACCCATTCCTGCCCGCATCCATGAACCAGCAAAAAACGTCGATTAATGTAATGCTTGCTGAGTTAATGGATAACTCACCAGAAGCTCTTGAGAGACTACTGAACGTCACATCAAGGCCTGAGCCATACATCGACAGCTTAAACTTCATGCGGCAGTACGTTGCTACCAATGGGGGCTTTGATGAATCGTTAGCTCAGATGCAGAATCTAAGCTATCTTTATCAGTCTTTCGTCTGTGGCGTCTTTAACTTAATATTCTTCTCTGACTGCAAGAAAATTGTTATTGACCCTCTAGGCTCTTTTACCCTAAAAGAAAACAAAAGTGGAACAAAATCAATTTTGTTCCACTTTGGGACTCGGTGAACCCCCATCGACTAAAAATACTGGACTAATCGATAAAAAAAGCCCTCTTACGAGGGCATTGCTTACATATTTCTCTTTAATGCAGGCTCCTGCATTTTAAGTTGGTAATCCTCAGGCATATTCTGCCTAGCGAAATCTCTTATGAACTCCATCTTTTCGACTGAGCCGCCAAGATCCCTTGTTTTAAGCAATTCACCCAAAGGGTTCTCTTTGCTGTTTGTTAGGCTGCTTGATAATTCAGGAAAATCCTCCAGCAAAAGCGAACTCTTGTTCTTTAACCCATTTTTCTCCCGTGTTACTTGAGCCTTCATAGGTCCTACTACAACGTCTGCGTACTTTTCAGCAAATGCTGGCTCCAACTCACCATGGCTTCTTAAATGCTCGAAAACGTCGTACTGAAGACCAGCATTTTCAAGCACATCTTTAATGTCGGTCACCATTTCACTTGAAGCCGATACTTTGAAGCTGTCATTTAGTAAAGTTACTGCATCATCAACCATAGAAACCAATAAATCTATTTCCTGATGATTCATCCATTTGTTTATAGATAGCTTATAAGGAGTGTTTTCAAGCAAGCTTTCAATTATTTTATCTGAAGCATCTTTAAATGCAGGCTCTGATTTGCTCATATCCAGAGCACCAACCTCGCGCTTAACAAATGCTATAGACTCTTTAACTGAATCAGAATGAACTAACTTGGCCATGATGGCTTTAGCATCTTCATCCTTAATATTGCTCAGGCCGTTATCAAGCATTGCTGCGTCAACTATATTGCTGACATGCTTCTCAATCTCCAATCGGTCATCTTGAGAAAACCTCATCCACTCATTTACAGCAACATCGTTAAGCTTAAGGTATGCGCCGTTGGGTAAGTTTTTCAACTTAAGCATAGCCCTGCTTTCTGTTCGAACGAAGCTCTCTCTTCCTCTGGATTCCAAGTCAAAAGAAACTAATTGTCTTTGAGAATAACTGTTGACTCGAACTCTGTCGAAGGTTTGACGAAGAAGCTCTCGTGATTGAACAATCCAAGTGCTTCGTATCATTCCTTTGTGATTTAGCTCCTTTGCCAACTCAGGAACAGTCTCTGACAAATAAGGGTTTGACGTTTTTTCGCTAAGCTTATGGCTGTAGACCACGCCCTCTTGATATGTATCACCAGACAAGTCAATATTGTTGTGTCTTTCGTGGAAAGTATAGCTATCAATATTTCCTCTAAGTTGTTTGTAGCCGTAAGTGTTACTATAAACTCCTTCAACAACCTTCGGGTCAAGCCCATAATCTCGGGCGATCCCATCGATATGGCCAGGTTCCAAGTTCTTCGCAGTTGTCTCTTCGTGATCTAACACTAAGCGATGGATCCAAGCTTGCGCATATTGGTTAACAGCATCTTGATTCTCAGAAAGAAACGCGAGGGCATTCGACTTAAGAATGTCGTAAGGAGTTATATTCTTCTGCCCCTCATCAAGCTTCTTTAGCTCGGTTTTAGTGGGCGCTTTATCAAAGGCACTTAGTATACCAAGCTGCTTTGCAATTTGAAGTGTCTCAGGCTGCTCTTCTGCGTCCAACTCGCCAACGGAGCGGAACAAGTCGGCCTGACTATATTGATCGCACTTAGATAATTTCGCTAGATTTTCCGAAAGAGATGACGAAAAATCATAATTCTTCTGAAAATGTTCCCACAGGTCAATCATCTCAGGGGTATCGCTACCGTTAAAACCTAAACTGTCGAACTTCAACTCTACCCTTTCAGAGTCAGACAGTGTATCCAACATATCTTTTATGCTGGACATTTTAATCATAAATTCAACAGAATGTTTAGTATCACCAGTCGGCACCTGACCAGATGATCTAATTAAGTGATGCAGCAACTGATCCCGATTAAACTTAACCTTCGTGACAACCTGCGTCGCACTATCAGTTAGGTAAACATCATCCCCTCTTACATCTAGGATCTTGTCACCTTTAAAGCTAGGGTAAGTAAAATTGGTATTATCAGGCGATGTATCCTTTAGCTTGTTTATAACTGTGTAGTCCGCCCCAGGTGTCGTTACGAATAATACTTTTGTTCGACCACTAGGAACCGAGGCAACTTCAATGTTCGGATAAACTAAACGTGTATCTCTAGCTATTGGTTTACTATCAAAGAATGTATTCTTGAGCATGTCTTCATAAAGCTCAGGGAAGTTTGCTCTTATCCCGTCAATATCGTAACCAAGCAGGTTGTGTGCTTGGGTTATGTAACCATCATACTGAGATAAAAACTCAATCAGCAATCTCTCTACTTCAGCTGATTTTTTTCCAATCTCCCTTACCATCGGCTTACTCATGTTACACAATCGCTCAATTTTTATCGGTAGAGCAATGTCGTCCTCATCAATAATAGTGGTAACCAGTTTTGCATCGATTTGCTCATTGATCATATATCCATCAGCAACTTTTCGGAAGTTAGATATTGGGTCTCCACTTACCTGCATAGATAAATATTGAGCATCGTCAACCAACATCCCGCTATCCTTTTTCCGCGTATAGGCCATTAAACCCAAGTTGAAGCATTTCGGAGCATTACCGCCATCATTAGCTTCAATATCAAGGATGATGTACGCCTCTTTGCCTGTTCTTTCAAGAGCGTCAAGTACCAACGCTTCGTGCTGCTCAAAAGGAGTTTTTGGGTTTGACACAAACGTAATCGCATCGATCATATCCTGCCGGCTAACTTGTTTTACAATTCCCTCACCAAAATTGTCTTTGTAGTACTGAACAAGCTTTTCTTGCTCCTTGTTTTTCTCTGTTTTAATAATGGCCACTCTGTCTCTCAACATTCTCGATGGCGTGACTATATCTACTCCCATAAAACTATTAGGGGAGGTTTGAACCAAGCGGATTCTATTCTCAAAATTAGATTCCATTACGCTCTTTATTGCCGTGTTCGGCAAACTGATAGTCTTCTTGTTATCGAAATCCAGTGACACGCTGGTGTAATTCCAAGGTTCTTGGCTAACAATCTCTCCTGCATCCTGCCTATTGAGATCATAATCCATACTCAGCGTCATATCTTTATCTAGCTTAATCAAAGGCTGAATTTGAAATTCCTCTCCAGCGAACACAACACCCTTCATAGCAGTGTTCACTTTCATAACAGCATCTATATTGAAAAAATCCACCTCAACAAGATTTACCGATTTCTGCAAATCTCTTTCAGCTATAGCGCCCTTATCCAAAGCGGAGAACAACCGAACCTGATTCTTGTGATCGAAAATAGCTCCTGATTTTAATTTTACTTCGATTTCACCGGTGAATGGATGGCCTTTCACATTAAAGCTACCTTCTGGGAAGCTTTCTTGAACATCTCTTAAAACATTCATTATGGGCGACTTAGACTTGAACCGAAGATTCATTGCCGTTTTATTAGCAAAGGAAACGGTCATGTTCAGTTGTTTCTCTGCACCATAATAAGCTTTTGATAACTGCTTAGTTGAAAATACAGTCTCAATCGCAGGGCTAATGGCCATTGTTACCACGCTTTCCTCGCCGACGACTACATTCAACAGATCATGCTTGCGAATAATATTGGAAATGTCCTTACCAATCTGGTTGATTTGGTCAAACATCCCTTGGGCACACTGCAACCAAACACCCTTAGCCCCAGCTTCCATTGATTGCTCATAAGTTAACTGCGCGAATCTACCTTTAATTTTAGTTATATAATCGACTGAATCGTAATACCCTTCTGGGTTAGCCAGTAACTTTATCAACTCAGCCTCAATTTCTTTTGCCGGCTTACCTTCTATAACCATAGGGATTACATCCAATAGCGCTTTAGCCATAAAGTTTTGGGCGTAAACGCGCTTTTGTATCTCCTGAACATCATTAGATACATTCACACCGGATGCGGTTTTTAAATCATGGATAGCTGACGTCTGCTTTTGCGTCAACCATTGACTTAGCACCCCAGTTCTCATCGTTCTACCTAAATCACTAGCCCGTTCAGTGTCACCTACTTTTAAAGGCTTTATTCTCACATCACTCTGGACGTAATCAAGCATGTTCGATGCTTCACCCATAAGCTCGATGGTTTCTGAAAACAGTCTATATTGGTGCTTGATGGCCTTTTGTACATCTTCAGTTTCAGCAACGGACACCCTACGCTTAGCAATACTGTTAGATACGTTTCTGAGTAGCAGGTGCAACATATAACCGCCAGCAGCAACTGAACCGTTTCTTTCTGAAAGCTCACTCACTGTGTAGGGGTTAACCAAAACACTATTGTCTAAATCTTCTTCGACGGTTTTATCAAGCAGAGGCTGGTGGTGATCTGTGATAATCAATGATGCATTTGGATAAGTTGCAACAAAGGCTGTCTGCTCAGCAATTTGATTGGTACCAAGATCAGCAGTAATAATAACAAACTCATCGTTTTTAGATAAACCTTGCCTATCTGCCCATCTAGCAATCTGCTCAAGTGAAAAACCGTGCACATTAGCAACATACTCAGCTGGCTCAACTTCAATGTTTGATTCAGTGAAACGTTGGAACTCATAACCAATACCCTGAGATAGAGAGCCATCATTATCAGAATCTGAAATTAAAAGCATAGGGACGCCGCTATTAACCGCATCTTCAACCATAACGGTTGCTTTTCTCAACGTCGGTATTTTGCTTAACTCTGAAATTGGAACGTTTTTGTCTTCTCGGGTAACCATGTTGTAAAGAACTCTTTTCGCAAGTCCTAAATCACCATTGAAGACCTCTCTGAAAATGGGTCTAAACAAGTCATCATCGAGACTTTGAAAAACGAATTTGTCACGCTTGGACAAAGATACTTTACGTCTAACTAATCGTTTAAACGCTTTCAATGTTTTCGGGGTAATATCCACATATTTAGGCATAGTGTTCCTTCACTGTTTAACATATCCATATGCTTAATATTTTATCACATAATTAATAACACACTCATTATCATAGTGAAGAAACACGTATGAAATCACCACGAAGAAAACATGTTAAACTGGGGATGAAAATCGGATAGTAAGCAGACTCGCTTATAGCGAGACTGCTTGCTATGTGATTGCACAACGTAGCATCAGCGAAGGCGTGAGTAGTTATATCTTATCTATTATAAGATTATGTCCGAGAAATATACCTTGTTCTTGATCTTCAAGATGAGAATATACCTTGATACTGATCACGTATACCTTGATTACGATCTTGTATGCCTTGATTATGATCTGTGAGATCGAGATCAAGGCTTGATTACGATCTTGTATTAGGATTAAGCCTTGATTTTGATCTTGCCTTCTGTTCCTTTAGCTTCTTAAATTCCCTTAATCCATCTACATCTTCAGGCTTTATAATAGATGACTCCGCTCTTTTCTGATCAGCCAGCTCTTTAGATTTTGCGCTCACTTCGACGGTATTCATATCTATTGAGTCAGCCTCAGGATAATCAAACTCCGGAGCATCTTCCATGTCCAAGTCTACAGCAACATGGTCAGTGGTAGATTTGGGAGTAACCCGCTTGGCAAAATTGTCTGAGTGATCGCTAAAAATATAAGGCAATGAATCTTCCGACCAATTAAACACCTGATCTACAAACAAATGTTCTCTGGGGACGTAATTTTTTTTAACATGAGAAAGTAAGTATGTCGAATTACTACCTCCCCTCTTGCTTTCTGATTGTTGTATAACTATTTGATATCGACTGTTAGCTAAAGTCTCTGAAAGGCCAGACCCGCTTACACTAGTAATGGGTTCGTTTCCCCTTGAAGCTTCTTTAGTCAAATGA
>TARA_R110001592_G_scaffold138218_1_pt1 | contig 12548 bp, 11 predicted proteins | sample TARA_R110001592 | Tara Oceans TARA_R110001592 (sample SAMEA4398387) | marine metagenome | biome: Polar Biome; feature: [SRF] surface water layer (ENVO:00010504); material: water (ENVO:00002006), including particulate matter (ENVO:01000060) such as... | depth 5 m
ATCTCTCCACGCGGTAAACATCGAGGGCTTTGAGCGTGACGGCGAGGAGTGGGTCAGTTTCCAGATCCCACTGGGTGACCACGAGGACCAGCCGACCGAGGGCGAACTGGACCATGACGACGTCATTCTGGAGTTCGAACGGCCGGTTGAGCGAACTGTCCTGATCAAACGAAAAGGCGCGCCATCCCAGAAGCGATATGTGGTCATGATGGACTTCTGCATTGCCGGAACCACCCATACCACGCAGTTTTCACTGACAGACCGAGGCAAGTTTTCCTATCCGGCTCTGCTGGGTCGCCGATTCATGCGAGACGACAACATCCTGATCGATTCCGCAGACTCGTTTATGGCTGAAAAAGAGTGTGAGTACATAACGCTGGAAGAGCTGGCAAAGAGGCATGCCGAGAATGTGGTGGAGGAAACCGATAGCGATTCCTGAACGCGGGGGCTGGGATTGCTCATCCCAGCCCAGTTTTATTGAAGACCCGAGAGCGGGACAGGCGAGTTGCGTATTTGAGGTCGAGCATTTTTATAAGTTTCTCACTCCGTACTTCTACACTATATTTAACATAATATACATTATGCGCAGTTGGATACTGGGGATTGGATGCTGTTTTGCCCGTTTGGTGGACGACCACACAAAGTACTAAACAAATGGCACACAAAGTACTTAACATCCACACAAAGTACTAAACTCGTCGTCCAGTGGGCTAAGCTGATGTTTTGGCGGGCTTTCTAGGATTCTCCTTCATTGCTCCTCTTTCGGCATGGCAATCCCAATATTGCTATGCTGGACTGCGTGGTAGACCGATAGGTAGATAACGAGGTGTAAGCAAAAATGGAGTTTCGGATAACAGCTCTCTTCTTCTCTTTGTTGGCTCCGATGAATGTTGCCGCCGGCTGCTACGTAATTGGCAACCTTGAAGGTCAGTCCACACGTCAGGGCTTCGAATTTAGAATCTCGGAAGACGGTCTCAGCGAGGAAAAGTTCATCGTTGAGTTGAACGGCTCGAAAAGCAAAGTCACTCCCCATGATATGGATTGCGATCAGGTCGGAGGATTTACTCTGCTCTGTGTTGACGCCGCTGAGGATGGTAAATCTATTGTCGAAACCTGGTCTGTGTTTCCTGAAGAACAAAAGCTCGTCCATACCAAATCAATCAACGGTTTTGGGGCATTCAACGGAGGAAACTTGTTCGTAGGAGAAATAATTGGGCGTTGTGACTGAGATTTGGGCTCAAAAAATTTACGAAGGCATCTAAATACTCGTTGACTGAACATAAATCCGTTAAAATAACATTATTACGGATTTTATCTTTACCCTCTCCTCGCATTCTAGCGGCTTACCAGGAGCTTCTCCGATGAGCAAAACCGGCCAGGCACGCGTGCTCACTCCCGAGCAGTTCGCCCACCTCTTGGGTGAGATCAAAGAGCATCGTTACCCGGAAAAGAATACAGCGCTGGTTCAGATCAGCTTCAAGCTCGGACTTCGAGTTCAGGAGATCGCGCTACTCCAGATCAAAGACGTCGCCGAGCTTGGCCCTGGAAGTTCTGGTTCTGGTCAGCGCTCTTTCAAACTTAAGGAAATCCTTGCGTTGCCTGCGGCTTACACTAAGGGTGCCGATGCGTTGAAGCGGTCCAAATCGACATATCAGCGGCGTCGGATCAGTTTTAGTGTTCACGATTTCCAGCAGCTTGTTCAGCGAATTGAAACCATGGCCAAGGCCGGCGTCGAGATCAAACCGGAGGATTTTTATCCTGAGGTCAAAAAACATCGTGGTAAATCGCGGGATCTTCCCATGGATGACATCGCACTGAGAACAGCTATCGAAAATCACCTTGCGATCCGCTTGGCAGCGCAACCCTCAGTGAAAAAGACCGATCCCCTCTTCCTGACTCAAAAAGGAGGCCCGTATTCTCCCAATACTCTCCAGGAACACTTCGCTCTGATGCAGCGTCAATGGGCAGGTATTGAGCGAGCCAGCTCCCAAAGCTGCCCTGCCCCCTCCAGATCACGACTTATGTGCCGAATCTGGCCAACCAAACGTAGATTCATGGCTATTGGGGATGCATTGGTGCCTGAATGCGAAGTTGGGTTTGGTCGCAAAGCGAACATTCAGATCCCAGTCGCCAAAGCCCCATTTTAAGCCGCGATATTTCATGCTTATTGAGGCGAGTCCGCATTTTATAAGGTGGTGTTCGGTTTATCGGGGCAACTTCAATAAGCGAGAAAGAAAGGCGGTAACGTTAATCGGGATAACACGCGAACGCTGTGTTATAAGTGCGCAAGAATTGAATATCAAACAGTGATATGTCCTCTGACATTGCGGTTATTTCAACAGTGCATCCTGGTAATCCAAAGATCCAATCTCCACTGATCTGCCCAAAATTCAAAGTGGCGATTCCGGGATCCTTCCCCGTCACTTCATGCAGAGTCTTCAATGCTGAATAGAGCTTTTCGTGGACCTCGTTATGCACATGAGCCGGACATTTTTGATCAATTTCTGCTGTTACGCTCACGTCATATTGGGCAGCTTGCTCTTCGCCTTCTGGGCTAACGTAGACCCAAACATCTGAAACCTCATCACATCTCTGCTCGAGAAAGTCCCAAAGACCTTGTTCTTCAAAAAACTTCTTGAAAAGACGGTTAAAAGCATCCGGAAACGGCTTTCGGTTATAACGGCCAACACGCCAATCAATTAAGATTCGCTGCTCACGGTCATCCAGTTCGCCTAAAAAGTTCAGAGGCGCGGATAAAGTGGCTTTTTCAACAGCGGAGATCATTCCCGCATCCAATTCAAGATATTCTCCACCGAAACGAACGATCAATTTTCCGTAATTGGACGGCTTGTCAAACTTACGTTCTCTCCCTTTTCGCTCTTGGTTTTCGTTAAGAACCTTAGCCGGTACTAGCTCGACAATGTTTTCATTCGGGTTGGCTATATCACAGTCCTGTGAGAGCACTATAAGCTTCGTGCTCACCTGTTTTGTGCGATATCGGGCAATGGCGCGAGAATCTTTAATTTCAGCCAGGACCTCAGGATGCAGTTGCTCCGCATCAATAATCATCCCTTGGCGCAACTCCTGCACGGGTAGCGCTGCTATCGGCTGATGTGTTGGTTGATTTGTTGGCAAAGTCGATCCTGCTACTTACCCTTGTCGAGAAATCGCGTGTACTCGGCTACGAGCCTCTTTCTTCGAAGGGGCCGGGGCGAATTCTACTGACTGCAGCTTATGATTCACTTCTTGGGCCATCTGCGCAATTCCGTCTGGATCCGATAGGCTGCGCTTTAAGTGGTCCAACAACGTGGCGCCGTCGACTACAACGTTTTTAAGGCCCTTTTTGATGCCGCCAGGGACTCGTGCCTCGACGGCGAGACTAACTTTGTAAAGCTGTTTGTAGCGGTCAAGCTCGCGTGGGGATGTATCTTTCAAATGCTTGTACAAGGCTGCACGGGAAACACCAACAAGTTTTGCAACCTGGTGAGCATTAACCCCCAAAATGGATTGTGCGTGCTTTACCATGTCTTCTACAGAGACAGCTCGAGCACCGATATCTTCCGACCCCGAAAATCCGTCATAAGCCGACATATTCGTTGGTCGCTCATAGGCGTCACCGAGCGGTAGCGTGAGATCCTTTAAATCGGAAATGCTGAAGAAATCCTCATCGAATAATCTGCTACCGGCACCTCCATTTTCGAAACTAACCACACTCGTAGAGGGGATTAACGCTTCTGACAATGCTCTGTATTCATCATACTGTGCAACGTATCCGTCCATTAGTCGGCTTCCGTATATAGCCAGTCTTCATCACATACTGACCTATTGATGATTTCGTTAAAAGTCTCTTTGGTTACCTGATGAGAGCTCGTAAACACCTCTTCAACATTCAGCGCATTGATTTTCGTTTTAACGATTTTGCTTGCTTGGGTAGTCAACAAGCCAAAATAAGATCCAGACGGTCTATCCTTCAACCATTCATCGCGAAGCTGAAGTTTCATGCTGAACCTTTGATCTGGCTCGCTAACAGGGCCGGTCAGCCATTTCGCCGGCTTTCCGTTACTATTAAAAGGAAGTTGTTCCAAATGCACAGCAATCTTCTCATTAGGCGCAATAACCCGAGTGACTTGCAGCTGGCCGGTTTGAAACAAATCGCTTTGCTGATGGTCGCTGACAAAATCCAAAGGGAGTACTGATGCTTTGTTGCTGAAGTATTCTTTCAGCTCTCGACCGTATACTGGAATAATTGCATCGCAGTAAGTGAGAGTAATTTCATTGGTATCAAGATAACCAAGAATTTCGATCGATTTGAGGCCTTCAAGAATTTCAGAAAATCGCCTAATGAAATTCTCATACTTGCCGTATTCTGTGACGCGATATTCGAGGTTATCCCGGTCGACAATCAAGCTCTCATTACTATCAGGACCAAAAAAACCCCAACGGACTTCTTCTTTGGCACCTTTAAAACCGGGTTGGCCGGGATTGTTCATAGCTTGATGCAGCTGATTGAGGTCAAAACCGTGAGATACACTCTCTCGACGCTCGGTTAATCCCGCTCGAATCATGGCATGGTGAAGCTTCCGCTCATCCGCTTCATCAAGCTCCGGAATTTCGACTAATCGAACGTTAGCCGTGACATAAACCAAGGGCGCTTTCTGAAAACTGCCAGACATTGTGCGTCTCTCAATTCTGATATAGACATTTTTGTAGACACATTATACGTCCGCAAGCCCAAATAAAACTACTTTCCTGACCGATTAACCCTCATGGAACGCGACTATTTCACGCAAGAGCTCTTCTTTTAATGTTTAAGAAATTGAAAAATATGAGGTTTTCTTACTTTTCACGCTGACTCTGAGCAAGGTGACAGGTTTTTAACCATCACTAAAAATCGCATAGAGGACATCGGCCCAACAGGCTGGAACTCGCTGGTATATCAACGGTAAGGGCCGAAAGGATCGAAATGCACTTATTCCTGGCAACGTGAGAGAGAACATGGAGCTGCAAACTACCCATTCAGAGGCGAACGATGAGTCAGACTTGGCCGAGAGATTCGGGCTCACATCGCTTCCGACCTCTCTGCACAAGAATCACGGACCGGGAGGTGATGTCCGAACAGTTCAGAAAATCCTCGGCCACAACGATATTGGAACGACTGAATTTTACAGTCACATTATTCGCGATGGACGGGCTGGAACCCAAGCGCTCCACTGGGGCAGAAAAGGCAAAGGATCTGAGGTATTACGAATGTTCGCTTTTGTTTAAAAGAGCTTGAGCTTAACTGAACGTCCAGAAAGGTCCGCTTTGAAAACCGAGTGGACGCAAAAGTGGGGTGATTTTTTTGCGTGCTACTACATGAACAGAAGTCACGCCATGGTTTCTTTCAGCTAACTTTTAGGATTTTAGATTAGTATGTTTACTAAACCTAAAAACGCTCATTCACTCACTCATACGATCATTTGGGATATTTTATATTGTTATAGTGCTTCTATTCAGACTCGACTCTACGATTAGGACATTCGAGGGGTCATTGGCGAATTTTTCTCGCTTCTGATCACTCCACTTATCAGCGCCCCTTTGCCAACTCCAGGAAAGCGGCACAATATGATCTGCGTCCAGTTGCCGGGCATCTTGGATGACTTCGTTCGTGAACGGGCTAATCCAGCGCCCGAAGACGACGATGCATTCAGATTCATCTTTGTATCGAACCGGAGTTGTGGATCGCTCTGCCAGCACCTCGTGCCGTGTATTTTGACAATCCCCATCATCATCTGCCCATCCGCTTCCATAGTGGCCACGACTGTAAACCTGAGCATTGATTTGCTCCTGACTTGCTCTGGTTCCCTTGGGCAGTCGACCTCCCGACTGCATACACGACTGGAGATCCGTAAACCCGACGTAGTTTTTCACAGCGTCGTACCACGGGCTTTCCGGACCATGACAGATGCCTGAGCCGGACCTCTTGATTACATCGGCTGCCCCGATCAAGGGCAAAGCCGATAAAACTAAGATCAGTAACCATAGCGGCCGGCGCCCAATCACGAATTTCCTCCTTTTTTCCTTGAATCTGAGCTCCTTTCTTGGGCTTGAGAGTCCTTCCCTGGTGTTTCAGGTTCCCGGATCTCGGCCTTTAATTCGTCATTCCGTCGTTGGCTCGCTTCCAACTGGGTTTCAAGTTGCGTGACTTTTGTTTCAGCACTCTTCTGGGCGGAGCGAGCCTCATCACGCTCTTTCTTTCGCTCTTCCGATTGCGCCGTGATCGCCTTCTTTTCGGCCTCAAGCTCTCGCAACAATCCCTGCGCCTCTGACAACTTCTGGCTTAAGGTGGAGACTTCAGCGTCCCGGGTTTCCACAAGCGTTGCCCAGCCATCCCGCTGCTTCCGAAGGTCTGATTTGTCGCTCTCTAAGCTCTCATTGGATTTTTTGAGCCCTGCAACTTCGTCCTTCAGGTCGCTATTCTTCTCTTGTTCTTTGTTCAGTTTTTGTTCCGCGATGGCCAGGTCTTTCTCAAACTTTACCAGTTTGTTGCTGAGTTCCTTGCGGTCATCGTTGGTTGATTGAAGCTCCTTTCTGGTGGCTTCTAGTGATTCCTGAAGGCTCCGCAACTGCTCTTCCATCTCATCAAAGGCGGTTGTGGCATCGATCAGTTCCGCCTCTGCGCTTTGTTGTTGCTCTTTGGCCGATTTCATTACGTCAGCCACTCGCCGCTCAGCCGTCTTAACCGCACGGTTGTTCAGATTGAGCGCCAGCGTTCTGACTTGCTCCAGGAAGGTGCTGGTCATCTCTGACAAGGCTTCCTCAACCTCAACAGGCAGATCCTGCACCGGCTCGCTCTCAACAACTTCCTGACTCTGACGGTAATCCTCCCAGACCCTCACCAGTCTCGTCGGGTTGCCACCCCCAATTTCTTTTCTCAATGCAAAGCCTGTAACGCGCCGACCGGCACTCAAAAGCCGCTTGGCCGCCTCGATGATCTGTTCGTCTTCAAATTCAGCAGGGCGCATAGACACCTCGGGACTGTGGAATACAGGGGGGAAGTATAGCGTCAAACTCAGAAGAAATAAAGCAATAAACAAACAAACAAATAAACTAATTAATAAATAAAATGGGCAGATCGTGATTGGTGGTTAACTCACGCTACCCAAGTGCCCAGGCATGGGAGAGGGGCGCAGAGACTGTCTTTGAAAGCCCTGGCAACGCGATCTGGCTGGCAATGACACGCAGATCGTTGGTAGACAAAGATCGGGGCTTTAGCGCTCAAAAGGCGGCTACAAATTCACATAAGGAGGGGGCTGAAGCGGCTTTCAAAGGAACTGATAGCTGTAGGCCGCATGTCGGTAGAGAGATTTCTTAGTTTGCAGTGTTGTGGAAGCCACACGAGGGGAGGGTAGCTGGCGATTTCATTCAGGTTGCCGATTGGGGTTAACCTCCTTTCCAGGAGCAACTGACAAAGGCCATGTTTGTATTATTTCTAATTTATGAAGTTATGTTTGTTTCATGAGAAAAAAATCACCAAAAAACATGGCCCTAGAAAGAAAAAGGCAACCAGAATGAAGACTCGGCATCTTGGAGACGGTCTGAGGCAACCCAAAGACGGGGAGTTTTCCGTTGCCTGACGCTTGGAGGCAACTCAATGACGGGGATCCACAACCAAATGATGTCAGGCCTGGAATCTCGCCGGCAGTGCGCCCCTGGAAGTCTCAGACTGCAAAAGGCAACTCAATGACGGCTTGGAGTGTAGGGCGCCTTCAGAGGCAACTTCAAAGAGCCTCATCCGGGGTGGCCAAATGACGGCGCCGGCGACTTTCGGAGGAGTATTCGGCAACCTGATGACGGTCTGGATTCATTAAAGCAACCTGATGACGGTGAAAATCCCCACCACCGGTCGATTTAAAGGCAACCAGATGATGGTCGAACGTACTGCTCCAGTGAATAAGTGCTCTAAAGGCAACCTGATGACGGTATCTGGAAGACTTCAGCCGTGAGCGGCAACTCAATGACGGTCAAATCACACGCTGGGGCAACCCAAAGACGGTGATTTCAGGCTTCACAATAAAAATTTCCTGAGTCATTCAACGCGGATAAGCACTTTGATGCCTTAAAAGGCAACCTGATGACGGTCAAAAGTGGAAAATAGGTGTGATGGACACCTGGGCACAGCTCAGGTCGCGCAAAAATCAGCCAGCTTTTGCTTCATCGGCTATCCAGAGCCTCATTTGGTTGCCTTCTAACCGTCATCAGGTTGCCTTTGACCCTCCTTTGGTTGCTTCTGGCCTTGAGCCCTTGAAGCTAAATCAGTTGGGTGATATTTGTTCAAACCATCATTTTATCTATATGGGGTTCATCGTGGGTCAAGCAGCTGAAGCCAGTCACCAGCTGGATTTAATTCCGCTGAACGAGAACACCCCAAAACTTCGGGTTGCGAAGGCTAACGCCCTCGTTGAGGCGCAATTCGAGCTGACCAGCCAAGAGCACAAACTTCTTTTGGTTGCCATGGCCCAGATCCGCAAGGATCAGACCCAGTTCCATGAACAGGTTTTTCAGGTTCAGGACCTGGTTGAGCATCTGGAACTGAATCCGAAAAATGCTTACCGGGATCTTCGCCGGATTTCCAAAGGAATTATGAGTAAGCAAGTCACCATTCGGAACGACGATACCGGCGAGTGGCGCATGTACCAGTGGGTTTCCAAAGCCTACTGCGAGCGAGGGACATTCGGCATCAAGTTCAGCGAGGAGCTCAAACCCTTCCTTATTGGCCTGGTGGGTCGCTTCACTCTTTATGAACTTGGTCGAATTCTTAAGATGAAATCGAATTACGCGATTCGACTCTACGAGCTCTTCCAGCAATATCGCAAGTTCGGCAACCGCGTGGTTGGCCTCGATCCCAAATTGGCGGCACGTAACGGCTGGGACAATTTTTCCAAGCTGATGGGTTATAACCACGAGACATACGAGCGGTTCGCCAATCTCAATCAGAAGGTACTTCAACCGGCGATCGCCCAAATCGAGCAGTTCACTGAGTTCAAAAAGGTCTACGTAAAGAAAATCAAGCACGGCCGTAAAACGGTTGCCCTAGAGTTCGAGTGGAAGACCATCGACACTCTGGAAGATCTGCCTAATCACCCTCTTTATTCGGATCTGAGAGCACTTGGCGTTACCGACGCAACCTGCAGAGAAATCTTCTCTAAGTTCGATGAGGACCGGATTGTGAGGAACCTGGCCCTGGCCAAAGCTCACCATCGGTCTCAAACCTTGAGCAATCCTGCAGGGTGGTTCGTCACTGCAGTAAAAGAAAATTACGCGGATCCGGAATTGCCTCTGGACGCCATTGCTCAGGACCAGGATCCAAAGACCGAGTCTACAAAATCGAAGCCTGAGCATCCGCTGTTTCACGATTGCGCAACTCCAGCAGAATTCCGTAATTTGGTTGCCGCAGAAAAGGAGAGGGGAGAGAAGTTTTCCAGCTACTCTGAATTTTTGAACTACTCGGTTAATCAACAAGTCGAGAGATACCAGGGCTCCAGTACCGAGTGAACATCGGGCAATAAGGCCAGAGGGATGATTAGGGCCGACTTAATCAGCGCAGTTCCAGGGCCGTGCCGCGAAGACTAAGGATTGATAGAAATGACTGGCGAGTTCAACTGGAAAAAATTCCAGTTCATTACCGAAGTGCAAACGGCGCTGATTAACAATGCAATTAACCTCAGTCTGGAAAGTAGTGCGAAAGAGCGCCGACACATATTCTCTGCGACGGGCACGCTCATTAATATGGATGACGCCTTTTACGCTGCCGAGCGAATCCCACATAACATGACTGCTCATGAGACGGCGAGCGAATTCGTTGGATTCATTTGCGAGAACTTACGCGAGCAAGGGGACACCGTACCCAGCTGGTTCGCTCGTGACTGACCGAAGTGGTTCATGACATTGGTGTGAACCGACCCATCTTGAAATCCAAATGTTTCTCATCAATGTTCCCGATTTCAAATTAAGTTTGACACGCTGGAGAGTGGGAATGACTCTAGCGCTTCGCGTAACCCTCCCCAGAAAGGGTAATATCTTCTGAACCTGTGTCTTAAGGAGTAGTAAGCTTGGATGCGATCGCAACCTCTTCCGCTGTAAGCAGTTTTCTCGAACGCTGGAAAGGCAACTCGGGGAGTGAACGTTCAAACTTCCAATCGTTCATGCGCGATCTTTGCACGCTCCTGGATCTTCCACTCCCAGACCCGGGGGAGGGCGACACCAGCCAGAACTCCTACGTTTTTGAGCGGTTTATCGCCTCGCCACGAGTCGATGGCAACACTGAAAGCAGATACATCGATTTATACCGTCGAGACTGCTTCGTGTTGGAAGGGAAGCAGACCGGCAAACAGCTAGCCTCTCGCAGCCACCAGAATGCCATCAACGCTGCGGTAGCCCAGGCGGAACGGTACATCAGAGGGCTGCCCTTCGAGGAAGTGGAGCACGGCCGCCCTCCATTCATCGTCATTGTCGACGTCGGAAATGCCATCTACACCTATTCGGAGTTCACCCGGACAGGCGGAAACTACGTGCCGTTTCCAGACCCCAGACATTTTGAGATCCGTCTGGACGACCTGCACAGGCCAGAGATCCAGCATCGTCTTCGCCAGCTCTGGCTCGATCCCGACAAGCTCGACCCAAGCAAACATGCAGCCAAGGTCACTCGGGAAGTCAGTACGAAGCTGGCAGAGTTGGCAAGATCCCTGGAGCGCAGCGGCTATGACGTTGAAAGGGTGGCGAGTTTCCTCAAACGATGTCTGTTCACGATGTTCGCAGAGGATGTAGAGCTACTGCCGAGAGAATCGTTTCAGAACTTGCTCGTAGACATTAAAGACCGGAATCCGGAGGCATTCCCCCATGCGGTTAAAGCCCTGTGGGATACCATGAATGCCGGCGGCTACAGCGAACGTTTAATGCAGACCGTAAAACGCTTCAACGGTGGTCTGTTCAAAAACATCGATCCAATTCCGCTGAACGCCAGCCAGATCCAGCTACTCATTGACGCATCGAGAGCGGACTGGCGCTTTGTGGAACCAGCCATTTTTGGGACGCTGCTGGAACGAGCCCTGGATCCCCGAGAGCGCCACAAGCTGGGCGCCCATTACACGCCCAGAGCCTACGTTGAGCGTCTGGTAATGCCAACCTTGATTGAACCACTTCGCGAGCAGTGGGGTGACATTCGAGGAGCTGCGGAAACACTTTTGCGTCAGGGGAAAGACGCTAAGGCGCTTCAGCAGGTCCAGGCTTTCCATTATCAACTTTGCCAAACCCATGTCTTAGATCCTGCCTGCGGCAGCGCCAACTTTCTCTACGTTGCCCTGGAGCACATGAAGAGACTCGAAGGCGAGGTCCTGGGCTTTATTTCCGAGCTGACACAAGGGCAGGGTGTCTTGGAAAGCGAGGGGTTGACCGTCGATCCCCACCAGTTCCTCGGACTGGAGCTAAATCCTCGGGCCGCACAGATTGCTGAGCTCGTGCTGTGGATTGGCTACTTGCAATGGCACTACCGGCTGAATGACCGCCTGGATCTGCCCGAACCAATTCTGAAGGACTTTAAAAACATTGAGTGTCGGGATGCTCTGATCGAGTACGACAGCCGGGAGCCGGAGCTGGATGATAACGGGCAACCAGTAACCATCTGGGACGGCATCAGTATGAAGGTCAGCCAAACTACGGGTGAGCTAATCCCCGATGAAACAGGCCGCGCCATCGTGTACCGGTACCACAATCCACGCAGAGCTGAGTGGCCAAAAGCTGACTACATCATCGGTAACCCTCCATTCATTGGCGCTTCAACAATGCGGCGTTCCTTAGGTGATGGATACGTTGACGCTGTGCGCCAGGTCTTCAAAGGCGTAGTTCCGGATTCTGCCGACTTCGTGATGTACTGGTGGCATACAGCGGCCGAGAATGTAAGGAGTGGTAACGCTCAACGATTTGGATTCATTACCACCAACAGCTTGAAGCAAACCTTTAACCGGCGCGTATTAGAGCCGCACTTAAATGATGCAAAGAAGCCATTATCATTGACGTTTGCGGTACCGGATCATCCATGGGTAGATGGAAATGATGGTGCTGCCGTTCGGATTGCAATGACGGTTGGTGTTGAAGGTGAGCAAGCAGGGCAGTTGCGCCTCGTGACCAGAGAAGCCTCGAACGAAGCCCGTGAGGCCCGCGAGGTACAATTTAGCCAGCGCAGCGGCAAGATATTCGCTGATCTTACTGTTGGTGCTGATGTGACAGGGGCAACCCCCCTCATTAGCAACTCTGATATTGCGTCTCGCGGTGCTCAACTAATTGGCTCGGGCTTTATCGTTACTCCGGACGAAGCCGCAGAGTTAGGTTTGGGTACAACACCAGGCCTCAGAAAAATAATTCGCGACTACCGCAATGGACGCGACCTTACCCAAAAACCCCGTGGGGTAAAGGCGATTGATCTTTTTGGTTATTCCGTTGAAGAAGTACGCGACCACTACCCAGCGGTCTACCAGTGGGTGCGGGATCGTGTGAAACCAGAACGCGATCAA
>TARA_R110001592_G_scaffold320742_1_pt1 | contig 12542 bp, 15 predicted proteins | sample TARA_R110001592 | Tara Oceans TARA_R110001592 (sample SAMEA4398387) | marine metagenome | biome: Polar Biome; feature: [SRF] surface water layer (ENVO:00010504); material: water (ENVO:00002006), including particulate matter (ENVO:01000060) such as... | depth 5 m
ACGCACTTTGAGAAATACCCTGTCATCACTCCTTGGGTTGGTTCCTACTGTTGATATATAATATCAACGCTTGTTTGATATAGTTATGGGTTGTTATAGTAAGGACTGTAATGGTTAATTGTGTTCTGAATCGGTATAGATCTAACGCCCGCAGTCCTGACTGATTTAGTAGTAAATGGCAAACCTGTTTATAGCGAAGATGTTGCTGAGAAAAAGATTGGAATCTTTGTGTTCAAGATTGGAATCCTGTAAAAAATGACACAAAACTACTGCTACCCAGTTCGTCGTAACAAATATATGTATTAGGAAACATGCAGACAGCCTGTCCCCGATCGTCGAGGATCGCGTTCTGAATGCACGGAGATATAGGTTTGAAGCGATGTTGAGATACACACAGGTGTCCTAAAAGGGGCACTGCAAGCCTGTTTTATATTATATTTATACTTCCTACCCTTGCTAAATATACTCTTTATGACGGACCTGATGGACTGATAGCGAACAAGTTATCGGAACTGGGCAGATAGGGCACAACTTGAAATATATTTATCATCGGCGGAGGTCGACTGTATATAAAGTATGCGCTGTTAGTTTTGCGAAAAAGAAACGTTACTCTTCTTCTTCATTGTATACTGGTGGAATATAACCGTTGATAGGAACTTTAATGGCTATTTGTGATAAGCAAGCCTTACATAAGTAGAGTATACAACGATGCTGAGCAATTTCCCAAGTAGAAATAATGGAAAGCGGATGATTGCAATTTAAACAAAGCATGTAAAACACTCAACGAGGACGAATAATGGCATGGGTTTTATTCTTAAATGAACCATCAGATTCATAGGCTAAAGTTAATTCACCATTTACTAAAGAGGCGATGTCTTCTGCTACGACCAGTTCGTCAGGACGTTCACAATCGTCTACAATAATATATTTACCTTGAAACAGAGTGGGGTGATTTTCAATAAATGTCAAGATTCCGGCTCTTCCGATCCAGCCATCAATGTCAGATTCAGAAACATAGTCAAAAGTTCCAGTGCAAGGGCCATCTATAATAACTAAATCAAAATGATTATCCTTAAGTCCTGCAGATAGAGCATCATGATTATACCACAGAGTATCGGGGTATTTATCTTGCTTCGGTGTGGGACTAAGTGGCGCATGAATATAGGTGCTGCGATGTGGACCCATGTTGAAACGACTGGCTAAGTTTAGCCATTTAGCATTATCTTCCACAGATATAACAGACCAATGTTTGAGCAATTCGTGTGTTCCTGAACCGCTGCCGAACTCTAAAATAGTTTTACCTTCTGGCAAGACATCAGATATATCTTGAAATAATTCTTGACTAATGGCCCAGTCCCCGAAACCCATACATAGTGTATACTCTATACCTACTTATATCTAACTAAAGTATTCATCTACCGGTTCAATTCGGTTTTCTAAATTATGGTAATCAATGTATTCTTCGATGTAGGTGTAGTTGATAGTGCCGAGACTGTGGGCAGGAAGGAGTTCCATATCTTTTTCAAAATCTTCCCTGCTTTTGAAGTCAGTATAACTATAACTATTAGAGGGTTCAGAACCATAATCTATGACTTCAACTTTAAATGACATAAAGGATTCATTGATGTCGCCCTTGTATTGAAAATCATTGAGATCTTGTGGAAATGATTCTCCGATTTCGACCCAGAACCATTCTTCAGGTGGATAGGTATCGGGATTATTTTCCATGAGGGCCATCATATCTGTAATTTGACCTTCAGGTTCGTAAGATTGATACCATTTAGTTCTTTTAGTGGACATAATTTGCCAAACAGGGTGAGGACGCTTATGGGCAGAATACGAGTGTGTATCAACAGTATATACACCCCAATCAGTCGTTTGAAATACTTGTTCAGGTAGGGCATCTATGGTTTTACGGAAGAGTCTTTCAATTTTATCAGCGACTGCAGTGGTGTAGCCAAAATAGACATCTGAGTAGTGACCCATGGTATTATGTGGTCTAAACTGCTATATGTAGTTAAGTATAAATAACTGTTCGGTGAACACTTACTACTATGACTACTGTGCGTAATCCCATGTCCGATCATCAAGAAAGTGATCACTTTTCCTATGATAAAGAGTGGGATGAGATTGAAAATATGTTAGACCGTTCCGAGCGTAAACTCAATGCTTGGGTAAGTGTTTATTATGAAGCACAAACTCGTAATAATAAAAAGGTTATGAGGGATGCTGCCCGTAACAAGAAAGCATTAGAGGGAGTAATCAAAGGTCTGCGCTGGGTATTGGGCGATAAAAATGTTAAGGACCCACTTAATTGATAATCAGTAAAGTCCTTTGAGAAGACTTGCACCTGATGAGATAGCAGTGGAAGCAACATAGGCATCAGGATGACGCATCATAAATGTATATTGAATAATAGTTCCTACTACAAAGACCCCTGCCAATCCTGCTAAGATATATCCTGCCGGACGATTCCATCCAAACAAGGGTTGAGACTCTTCCACAACCACTACCTTTTCTTTATCTGTATTTGTATCTGTATCTACTTTGGTTTCGACAGGTTGTTCTTCTCCACCGGGTCCCAGTTCAGGAGTGGTAGTATCACTACCTTCATGTTCTGAAGACATGGTATCCACTTTTCTTAGTGTTAGTTCAGGGAGTCCTGAAGTATATTTAGGTTTCGCAGTGAGTGTTCCAGAGGGATTGGTAGTAACAACGTAACCATCTTCCCAAGCATCTAAAGTTTTGGTAGCACCATCATCGCTTTGCCAGAGGGAAGATCGTTGTCTGTCATTGAGATAAGTCCAGTTAAGTTCATTTGATGGGCCACCATAGAATGCAGATACATTTTGTAAGTCATCTCCAACCCATTGGGTCAGAAAGGGAGAGTTGAATAATTTATTTCCAAATACCATATTATCACTTCTTTAAAGTTATTAGTAGGGCGACGAAACCTAATCCTCCGAGTCCATAAAGTAAGTAAGGAGTTTTCCCAGAATCATCATCATCGTTATTATCACCTTCGCCACCTGTTCCTCCACCACTGGTAGTAGTTGTAGTTTCACCAGTGTTACAATCTTTGGTTTCTTCTTCTTCTAAATGTGAACAAACGCTACCGCCTCCTGTGGCAGCGGTTTCAACTGTTCGGTTTCGTGTGCGTGTGCCACATTCATTATCAGCATCAGACCAAGGACCCCATACCGACCAAGCACTAACAACACAATCAGTAGAATCATCTCCACCACCAGCACTGCCTCCAGTGCTGTCGTCTTCTACATAAACATCTAATAGAGTAATGTAAACTTCATCATCAATAGATTTATCTGTATTAGTATATAGATCTGTGCCCTGAACTTTGATATCAAAACGAGAAATACCTGACCAATCAGAATCTATGTCTACTTCTAAATAATCTCCACCTTTGAGGATAATTATGGTAGAGTCAGCATCTTTAGATACGACTCCATAGGAAGTATCACTAAATTGGTCTTGAAATCTATCTTGGAAACCATATTCACCAGCAGTCTCAAACTTAAACTCTAATTTAACTTGGTAGCCATCCCTAACTTTAATTTTAGTAGCCCCTGAGTTCTTATCTCCACCGTCATAATTAGTTAAACCTAATGTGTTGTCATTGACCCACCACCATCTTCCATCATCCATGGCATCACCTTCTGTTCCACGAATAGTAAACTCCGAGAAAGGTCCTGATGAGCACACTTCAGTAGATCCGATATTAGGACACAAGGCATTGATAGATTTAAGAGTCCAACCAGCGGTTTGCTTCCAACCATCTAAGGAAGTTGACACCGCACCAAACCCGACATGAGTCTGAAAAAGGCTATCAGGGACATGGGCCATACCATATATTACCTCAAACGACTATTTAATGGTTATCATCGCAGCATTTATATAGGAGAAGTGATAAACTATTACTATGCCTATTGATAACGAGATACTATCTCCCGTTCCGATTTGGCTTTGGGTAGATCCCAAAACCAAGAAGAAACATTTAACTGGAGGCTATGGGCAACCCGATATGACTAAATGTTTGTGCTCTAAGAAAATAACTACCAGTATCGTAGTGGATGTTAGAGATGTTGTTCCCTACAAGGAAGGGCAAGACTATAACCAGTATTGTCTTAAATGTTTAAATATGTTGAGATATGAAGCCTTGGAATATAAAATATATTTTGCTGCTGTTGATACTCCTATCAAGGGCAAGTCTTTCGGTGGGGAAATTATTGCTGGACAATTAACTCGCCGTTCACCACCTACGGAACTTAACAATGCCCCTGCTAAACCTAAAACTGCTAAAATCACAGATGTGGCTGGTTCACCACCTCCTAAGAAATATAAACATAGGTTGCAGTCCAGTATGAAACCTAAGAAAGTTAAAACTACCAGTCAAATGCCAAAAAAGAGAAAGCCTCGGTCTGATAAAGGTGTAAAACGAGGACCTCGCACTGCAAAGGTAGATAAAGGTAGCAACACTATTGAAGAACATGGAGAGAAAACTGCTAAAGAAATTGTTGGTGGGCGGCGTGATAAACGTAGCAGCACATTTGTGGAAGACTCATCCTGAATTAACTTTACAAGAAGTTATTGATCTGGCTGATAATCAAGCCGGTTTATTGAATGGTGAATATGATGTATAAGTGGGGTCTTTCTAAATGGGACTTGGAAAAAGCCGTTAAGTTGGCTAAGGAATCAGTTGCCTACTACGATAAGCGATTTGGAAAGGGTGGTAGTGGAAATTATCGCCACAATCAGTTAGAAGGTTGCTTGGTAGGAACTAAATGTGAATATGCTACTTTCGGTTGGTTGCGATGGAAGATGAAGGGTAGTGGCAGTAAAATTACTGCTGACTTTGAGAACCTTACCAGCCATACCGATGTTATGTGTGATGCTCAGAAAATAGAAATAAAAGGGTTACGCAACCATCAATGGGATCCTTTTAAGCGATGTATTCCTCCTGTGCAGTTAGATAAATATGTGCAGAAGAATGCTATTGTTATCTGGGCTACTTGTGAGGCAGATGAAGTTAATGCCGAAGTAAAACTATGGGGTTGGAACTGGGCTTCTGATGTCAAAGATAAAGGAATCTTCCGTAAAACTATTTGTGATAATATCTGGTTGAAGGATGATAAAGACATGAGGTCTATGGATTCCTTGATTGAGGTCCTCAGCGAAAATATAAATAGCGAAAGCCAGTAAATATAATGTATGAGCATCGTTGCTGCAGCACTTGTGGGCGGATTTACTTACTGGTTAGTAAATCATATGACCAATAAGGATATTGAGAACGATCTAAAAAAGATGTATCGTGATAAGTATGATGCCGAATGGGACGATGATATTGAAACACAAAGCATAGTGCAGTGGGCATTAGGCTATGGTGAAACCCCTACTTTGTATTATAATGAAGCCGAATCACAAGTTGTCAGTGGCGAAAAGCGTGGTAAAGTTGTTTCCATGATTGGCAGTGATCCACGATTGAGGAAACTAACTAAAGATAAAGATATTACTCCTGAAGAAGCGATGTTGAGACGAGAGATATCTGCAGAAACTTTCAATGTGGAGTTCGATGACTGGGCTGAACAAGAAATGAAAACCCATGGGTATGATGTATCTTTCCGTGAGTGGGCCGAAGAAGAAGGCCAAAGCCATGGTGATGAAGAACTATTGGATTGGGCACAACATGAAGAAGAATCCCATGATGCTCGTTATGATGCAGAATCATATAAGCCACCTGCCAGTGCAGTGGCTAATGCTAAGCGTGGTTTAACTTTAAGAAAAGAGTTTGGCCGGGGTGGATTATCACCTTCAGAAGCAAAATCGCAAGGAATTGATTCTGGAGTTACTCGTGCTCGTAAAATAGCGTCTGGTAAAGTTAGTCGTCATGATGTTCGCAGAATGTCGGCCTTTAACCGACATCGTAAAAATAATAATCCTTCTAAAAAGATGCCCGATGGTGGACCAACTGCTGGAACAATCGCATGGTTGCTGTGGGGTGGAACTACAGGGGTCGATTGGGCTAAAAATAAATCTGCGGCTATGAATGCCGAAACTATAGTTATGAAACAATGTTTGTTTTGTGATCAAGGCGATTCCGAAGAAGAGTTAGTAGAGATAATGTTGGAAGGGTATCCAGAAATGATTTGCGAAAGTTGTATGGACCCTAATAACTGGTCTGCTGAATCTTTTGGACCTGTAGATGAAGATGGTATTTTGGCCAAAGCCCTAAAAGCAGCACGAGCCAAGAAATCCCAGCCACTTAAACTTACTAAATTACCTCATCGTGACCAAAAATCATTAAAAGATTATGAGGAGTTTAATTCTGTTATTGCGTATGATAAACCTAAAGGAGTTATTGCACAAGTTATGGCTAAAGAAAAAGCCCTGCAACAAGCAGTCTTGGCAGAAGCCATTTTAGAATTGGAACAATATATTAGATTAGGCATGATTTCCGAAGAAGATGCCTTTAAGAAGATTGTGCAGATGTCACGTTAGGTGGCTTAGATGTGGATAAATACATTTGATGTTCAAGACTCGGAGACCCGTAAGGTGGGTGAGGCATTATTGTTTGATAATGCATTATTGATAGTAGAGTGGACTCAGTTATCAAACGACGGCACTCCCAATATTACTATGAAGTCTGGCGGACAAGATGGTATGACCAACTGGTTGGCTAAAAACAACTTACAATTATTTTGGAAAGCAATTTCCAAAACAGAAGTTCCCACTGCAGATCAAAAGATGAAGTTGAGGATGGCTATGGATGTTAAATTATCTTCCATGGATTTAGATGACGGTAGGTCGTTAAAAGTAGATTTAGTAATGCCATGGGCCATCAATGAGAAAGGACATAAAACTATGACTACGAAAGTAGGGTCTTTACTACCTAAAGAAACTAATAGAACTTATGTGGTAGTAGTGGATGGAAGTATCGCAGCCTTTATGCCTATGGAGGCTTTTAAAGATCCTCACTATGGTATCACTGATTACGAAGGCGGAGGTCATAATTTCTGGATACCTTTTATGATGTCGGGTGGTAGGACAGGAACGGGATACATAATGACGGCAGAAGTTCCTCAACTGCAAGCAAATATACTTCTCAAAGCCTTAAAGAACCAAACCAAAGACAAAAAGATGGAGGAAATCTTGGCTTATGTCTTAAATAATGCACTTATGTCTCCACTGCCGGAGTTTCAATCCCGATTGGAGTGGATGGCTCAGAAATCACAAGAAATACTGGACGAACAGGGAGTAGATGCTGAAGTGGCTAATGCAGGAATGCATCAACAATTGGCTCGGGCCATAAAAAGCAAACAGCCTGAAGTTTTTGATAATAGTTTTACTCTGGATGGCAGTTACGTCGTAAAAGGAAAGGAATACGAGTGGCCAAAACCATAAGTAGGTAGTTGCTATAATTATATTTATGGAACCAGCATGGCTCAGAGATCAGGCCATCGTAGGTAACATCGCCGCTATTGCTAAAAACAGAGAAGTGAAGTGGACATGGAATCTCCCCGATGGAAAACAAATAGGAATCCGTCAGACTCGCATCGCTTGGTCTCGGGACTTTGAACGTTGGATAACTATGTTGGGTGTAGACCAACGACATTTAGACATATTTATCTCCACTAACCAACTTAATTGGAAGGCTCTTCCTGAACTACCTCCTTCTTACCGAGTTAAAGGCCGGGGCGTGAATACGAAAGGAAGAAAATTATATTCAAGTAGGTGGAAATACTTTCTGACACCCGAAGGATTGAAGCCATATGGTTTGAAGTTTGAGGAAGTGTGGTTAGGTAAAAACATGGTCTGGGATTTCGATCATGAAGATTTAAGTGTTTCTTTCCAAGATGCTTACCAAGTATATAATTATCTTACTGATGCTGGAATGCATCCCACCATAGTCTTTTCTGGCAGAAAAGGTTTTCACGTTTGGCTAACTGGAGATGAATCTGCTCAGATGGCTGGTGTTCACTTGCATGATTTAAAAGATAATGAGGACCCATTACGAGATATCGGCAAGATATATGCTCGAGTAGTGGCAGATACAACTTTCGCTGCTACTGGAAATGCACATCCCAGTTTAGATTTAAGTCCAAATTATCGTCAGGGACTGATCCGTCTGCCATACAGTGTTAATCAGCAAGTGGTCTGGCCCTTGTCCGCAGAAGAAATAAATATATTGCACAGCAGTGAGTTCTCTACTGGTGTCGAAGTTGGAAGTTTATTACATCCTTGGCAGAAACAAAATCTTTTCTATCGTGCAGGAAATAAATGTTTCCGCAGAATGTTAGATAACTTTGATTAGTATAAATAAGTGGTAGCCCTATGGTAGTCTATGCCAGAAGGTCCAGAGGTTAAACGCACCACTGAAAGACTTAATCGCTTTTTACAAGGAAGCAAATTACAAGAAATTGTGGTGGAAGATGAAGGTTGGTTTAAGAATCAAGTAAGAGATGAAGTCTCTGAACTACTAACTAAATTATCTGCAGGACCTTTAGAGATACAACAAGTTAATTGTAAAGGCAAGTTTATTTATTTTCAGATAGGGAAGTTTGATATCCACCATACTTTGGGTATGTCTGGCACATGGAGATTTCCCGGCAAGGGTGACCACAAACATCGCCGTTTAGTTCTCAAAACAGATAAGGGCGAAATATGTTATGTAGATTATCGTAAGTTTGGAACCTTTAAGATATTTCATGATAAACCCGAGACCCTGCAGAAGAAGTTGGGAACATTAGGGCCTGATTTACTGAACGAAGAAGTCTCAGAGGATTTATTTTTATCACGGATGCGAGGAGAACATACTCGCAAGGGATATAATCACAAGGAAGTAACTCAAGTTATGATGGATCAGAAAGCCGTGGCAGGAATTGGTAATTATATTAAGGCAGAAGCCTTGTATATGGCCGAGATTAATCCTAAAGCCCGGGTAGGAGATTTATCTGATGCTGAGATACGAGAATTGGGTAGGGCCAGTATTTGGGTCATTAAAGCCAGTTACAAAGCCCGAGGTGCCACTATTAGAAATTATAAGTTGCCCAATGGTGATGTCGGTGATTACAAGTTTGAGTTCCAAGTGTATTCTCAGAAGACAGATCCGTCTGGAAATAAAGTTATTAGAGAGCAGACAGCAGATAAACGCACAACTCACTGGGTTTCTGAAATACAAACCCGGGGTGTAACAACACAAAACCATTTATAGTCGGCAGAATAAAGTAGACATATGAGTGTCATCAACTATGTTTCTGGTGATAGGTATGTATTACTTATTGTTAACCAGAACGCCTGTGCTATCTGGGGCACTCAGGATGCATTAGTTCAGGGATATCGCATTTCAGGAGAAAAAGAAAAGAAGACTTCGGCTTTAGAGGATGTCTTTGTGTTTCCCAGTATTGATAAATGTCTGAAGATGATTCAAGAATATGTAGCGTTACAAGCCGAGGTGAGGGCAGAACAAGTAAAAGAAGGTGGAGATTATGCAGGCAGATATGTAGCCGTATCAGCAGGACCTATAAATGATATCAAAGAGTCTGAAAGCGTATTACTACCTTTAGATTCAGATAATGATGAGGAATTATATATGTGGTTTGAAAGGGACTCAAAAGTAGATTCAGGCGATACAATGCAAGATAATTGTGATGGAAACCTAATTACTCGGAAAATAACGTATCCTGTAAAACAAGTAACTCCACAAATAAAAGATTATGTTATGGAAAGATCAGAAGCGGGTTTATCCACACAAGGACATATAACTTTATGGTCGCCCGATAAAGATTTAGATAGTCGTAGGCAGGATATTAGATTATACGAGTGGTTAATTATACCAGTGGAGGGACACGAATGAGTGGCGTAATCAATTGGCTAAAGGGAAATACGATTTATATTGTTACTTTAACTCTTTATGGTGATCCTGATGGACATTTGGACAGTATCTCGGAGAATAATGTAGATGAACACAAGAAATCACCCTTTCAACAATGGATATTTAATTCTGGGCAAGAAGCCATAGATGCAGCCCAAGGCATCGCTGCAGCCGTAGATGAAAGCACGGGTGAAGATTTAGGAGTAAAACTAAAAGAAAATATTATGGGAAGTAGTCAAGATATTCTCTTATGTGTAGAGTTATATGATAAATCTGATGATACTGTGCAATTTAGAATATATGTAACTGCTTATCAGAAGCAAGGTAAGGAGTGGTTGTAATGGGTTATCGTAGTTATGGGTTCTTTGCATTTCCTAAGAAATATCTTCCTGAATTAGAAAAACGTATTCTGGAGGCCAATATTAGTTGGATGGAATCTGTGGATTCAAAGACAGGGAAAAAGTCAGTTAAGTTAGATAATTTTGATGAGATAACTTATTTTGAAGATAAAAATGGTTTTGGGGAAATGATGAGAGTAGTTTTTTCAGATTGGAAGTGGTATAGTGGATATGATGTTCCCCAGATTATAGAATCATTTTTGTATGATATGGATTCTGAAGATACCTTTGATTCTCCTGAGCAAGCCCGGGAAGAAACCTTTAAAGATCTACAGATTAACTATCCCATTAGATTTATTAATTATGCTTCCAAACAAGTAGCAGGCATGACAGTTAAGTCATATGCAGAGCCTTTTGCTTTCGTAAGAGTGGGTGAAGAACACCCTGATACCGAAATAGCGACTAATATGTATGATATTTATGCTCAGACCTATATTTCTAATCACCCAGTTAGTGAATCCCCACCTATTACCACAATTATGCTGGATGTGACCAGCACCGAGGAAGCAGAAGTAAAAATGATACTCGACGACTTCGATACCACTTTCCGTAAACAGATAGTAGCCCTGTGTTCTGAAGACTATTATGAAATTATAGACCTAAAGACGCGTAAGTTTCGGCCCTATTCTAAACCACCTGATCCTGTGCGAGCAGAAGTATACAATAAAAATGTTTTTTATGGTTGGAACAATGATAGGTTTGGTAATGCGAACATCGGATTAAACAAGAGAAAGTTAGACACATTAGTGGCAAAAATGGCCAAGTGGGTAGAGGGGGTGCAAGCCAGAAAAACTACCGTAGGTGATATACAATTATCAGCATTTACTATTTTGGAGGAAGGGGATCCTATTGAGCACGATGGTTTGGTGGAAGCAGGTGTAGAACTCATACCTCATTGGGATTTGGATATCTTTCTAAATAACGATTACTACAGTGAGATATAAGATATAAATAAGTGGGACAGGAAGTTATCTTATGGGCCTTAAACAATACGATGACCGGATGACTATTTGTCGGACTTGCCCTGAATTAAAACGCAAGTTACTGGGAAGTTTCTGCAATATATGTGGTTGTAACATGAAGTTAAAGACGCAAGTTAAATCTGCTAAGTGCCCACTGGGTAAATGGTAAATATAAATAACAGGTCACACAAAATAATAGTATGGCCAAAACCACATTGGGGTATATCATGGTAGGTCCTAAGATTCCTTTAGGGATTAACTGGGCTTACTATAATGAATACTTTCAATGGATGGTAAATCACGAAACCGAGTTAAAGAATCTCGATAATCAGGGCTACTGGCATGGTCTGAAAAATGAAAGCGAGCGTAACCTACCTCGTCATGCAAATCGTTCTCCCAATTCTGCATACATCCCAGCCCGTGTGGAAAAAATAAGGGAAGATATAATTAACACCCAATTAACTTATTTGTTGGGTAGTGGTAATTTTAGACCCAATGAGAGTTACATAAAAAACCGAACTTGTTATGAGTGTGGGGTAAATATAAGCACGGTTGGGAAATACCTTTCTACCTTAGTTCGGGAAGTTAATGAACTCCTAAAAAAAGGTGGTAACACTTCTTTTACAATTACAGATGAAGAACACAGTGCACTGATGACTACAGTTATGAAACAGCAAGCCAAGAACTTTACTGCTTTAGAAATCGAAAAAGCACAAATATATTTACCTCAACGTGGCAGAAGACGACTAATGGATGATCTTTATGGCTTCTGCCCTCAATGTTATCAAGATATTGTGAAACCACAATTAGGTTGGAATAAGAACATAGTATAAGTAAGTGGTAGCCTGCAAAGATACCATGGATGATTTCGTAATCGAGATTCACCCCGTCCCAGAAGGCAAAGCCTTGACTGGTTTTGAAATATATGAACCGGGGGTTGAGTCCCGAGTTGTTCAAATCAGAAAAAGGTGGGAACCAACATATGCTTATTGCCCCGAGTGCACCAATGATACTGAATATGATAGCCGTTGGAAGGAACACCGACAGCGCAGAATGGGTGCCGATGATTATAGACAGCGATTCAAACAAAAAGAATGTGCTGATAGTCCGACAGGTTGGACTAATCAATGTTTAAATTGTGGCTTTGAGATGAAAGACACCAGTGTAGAAGAAGTTGAGAAAGAGGAAGACCGTGGCGAAGATGCAGAAATAGAATGGATGAACACAGGATATATGTATGAAGGTGGCTGGTGGCTGACCATTGACAAGATTAAAGAAATGTTAAAGATCGGTAAC
>TARA_R110001592_G_scaffold283736_3_pt1 | contig 12527 bp, 9 predicted proteins | sample TARA_R110001592 | Tara Oceans TARA_R110001592 (sample SAMEA4398387) | marine metagenome | biome: Polar Biome; feature: [SRF] surface water layer (ENVO:00010504); material: water (ENVO:00002006), including particulate matter (ENVO:01000060) such as... | depth 5 m
TGCTTCACATGCGCCGACGCGCATCCCGATGCTTCCAATGCCATATCCAGCGTCCCGGTGACATCCTCTGCGCGCATGGTGCTGCAAAGCTTCCAGGCGATGATGTAGCGCGAGTAATCGTCCAGCACCGTCGATAGATACATCCAGCCCCAGCCAATGATCTTGAAGTAGGTAAAGTCTGTCTGCCACATCTCGTTGGGGCGCACGGTCGGTGTGTGGAAACGGTCAGCAGCTTTGATCACGACATAGGCGGGGCTGGTGATCAGGTCATGGGCCTTGAGTAGTCTGTAAACCGTGGCTTCCGACACGAAGTAGCGCTGCTGGTCGGTGAACGTTACCGCCAGTTCGCGCGGTGATAGCTCGCTGCGTTCCAATGACAGATCGATGATCTGGTCCTGCACTTTGGCAGGTATCCGGTTCCACACCCGGCTTGGAGCCGATGGCCGGTCAGCCAGCGCTTCCGGCCCGCCTTCCAGATACCGATCATACCAGCGGTAAAAGGTTCTGCGCGGGATACCCAACTTATCCAGCGTCTTGCGCGCTGACAGATGCGATTGCTCGACGATCCTGATGATCTCGAGCTTCTCTGATGCAGGATATCTCATGCGTCGTCGTCCCCATCCGCGATCATGCTTTTTTTGAGTAAACGGTTTTCCAATGTCAGATCAGCAACGCATTCCTTCAACGCGCCAGCTTCACGGCGCAGGTCTTTGACCTCATCCGATGTGGCAGCACGCGCCGTGTCGCCAGCAAGTCGGCGCTTGCCCGCTTCCATGAACTCCTTCGACCAGGTGTAATACAGGCTTTGGGCGATGCCTCCACGGCGGCATAGCTCGGCAATGCTGTCATCGCCGCGTAGGCCGTCGATCACGATGCGTATCTTGTCTTCGGCAGAGAAATGCTGGCGGGTCGCACGGCGTATGTCCTTGACCACCCGCTCTGCGGGCTTTTTTGCGCTCGAGTGTTTTGGTTTCATGCTTCGTTCCTTCGTCACTACGATGAAACCAAAACACTTACTTATTTTATGCAGCCAGTCGGTCTATTGAATGCTCACGGGGAACAGCAACAAAAAAGGCCCCGCAATCGCGCAGGGCCTTCCTTGTCTATTCCGTCGCCGACTTATTCCGGCATCAGCAGATTGTCGACTACATGTAGCGTTCCATTACTGGACTTCACATCCGCTTGGGTCACATTCGCCTTGTTGCCGGCACCATCTTGGAGAACGATCGTATCACCGTCCATGGTCGCCTTGATCACGCCACCTTGCACGGTGGTGATGCTCGCGCTGCCACCGCCACCGGCAATGGCCTTTCCGATATCTGCGGAGGTCATGCTGCCTTTGACCAGACCAAATTTCGCGATGGTCTCCAGCTCTTCCTTGTTATCCACCGACAGCAGCTCGCTCAGCCGCTTCGCATCCATTTTGTTGAACGCATCATTGGTTGCGGCAAATGCGGTGAACGGACCATTATCTTGCAATTCAGCGCCAACACCGGACAAACCGACCAAAATGCTCGCGGTGCTGAGATCGGGATCGTCTTGCAGAACGGCGATCATATTGGTCGGCTTCGTGTCTTCGGCGATTCGCGCGTCGAGGATTTCCTGTTCCTCTTTGCTCAGTTCCGACGAGCATGCCGGTACCATCGCCAACAGGGTCGATGCCAGAATAATTTTGGGGGTGTTAAACATGAATTTCCTTTCTTCGGATCAATCCGTTCGCCGCATCTTGCGGTCAAACGATGACGAAATTCGTTGGCACGAGGTACTCCGGCCCGCAGGGAAAAGTAAACCCACAAAAATCTAAAAAAAGGGCTCCGCCTGTCGGTGAATTCCTTTCCTATCCATCCTAGTGGATGACACCAGACACAAGTATCCGTGATGGTCAAGCCATAGATTCCTTCCATAGCCGGTTGGCTTTGAGTAGTGCGTTTGCCATGACGATGAGCTTTCGCATGACGGCAGTGATGGCGACCTTTGCCAGCTTTCCGATGCTGATGAGATGAAAGTATTTTGCCTTGATGTCGAGATTTAAGCGAGCAGCGACAAGGGTGGGCATGTAGAGCGACCGGCGGACATTGGCTCTGCCTGCATGGATGGGTGCCTTGCCGGCCCATTGGCCTGATTGCCGGGTAATTGGAGCGAGCCCGGCAAGGGCAGCTGCCTGTTTATTTTCCAGTGAGCCCAGCTCAGGCATGGTAGCGATCAACTGTGCGGCCGTGATTGGTCCCAGGCCTTTGATGCTGGCGATAATTTCGCGCTTGCGCGCAAGCGCGAGATCTGCAGCGATAAGCGCCTGCGCCTGTATATCGATGGCATTGATGTGCCGTGCGATTTGCTCGAGACGTGCCTTTACCTGGCGTTTGAGCAGCGGCAGCAGCAGGTTCTTCTCGCGGTTCTTGAGGGCGGTACGATCCCTGACCAAGCCATCGCGGCCGTTCATGAGCTCGGCCAACCCAGCCAGTTCCGGGCTTTTGATAGCCGGACATCAGGCTGGAACGTGGCCGCCATGCGGGCAAGGACCCCGGCATCGATCCGGTCGGTTTTGGCAAGTGTTCCTGTAGCCTGGGCAAAACGCCTGGCCCGCAAGGGGTTGATCTGGACCAGTAGCTGGAAAGTGGGCCTGAAGCGCTGGCTGATCGGCCATCTGTCCCGAGCCGGGTGTGGAACTGGATCCCAGCAAACATCCATGAACAGATCATCGAACTGGCGCTGGAGCAGTCCGAGCTGAGCCCGCGGGAGCTGGCCGTGCGCTTCACCGATGAGAAGCGCTACTTCGTATCGGAGGCGACGGTATACCGCTTACTGAAAGCCCATGATCTAATTACCAGCCCGGCCTATGTCGTGATCAAGGCTGCCAATCACTTCCATACCCAGACTACGCGGGCGAACGAGATGCGGCAGACCGATTTTTACCTAATTCGAAATCATTGGCTGGGGCTGTCTCGGCTTTGGCATGATGCCCCGCATCATGCACCGCCTGCGCTATCTGTCGACGGTGCTCGACGATTATGTTGCGCGATGACGACACGGATGGATTGTCGAGCCGATACATGACGGTAATTTAATGGAAAGTTAATTAATTCTTCATAGAGCAATTTTCCATTGGATGATGCAAATAGAACGGTGGCCAGCGTTTCATTGTTTGGCCACAGAGAAATGGCGCTCGGCAAATTCGAAAGCGATATTTGCGCTTAAAAGTCGCATTGGTTTATGAAGAGGGCCGCAGACATGAAGCCGATCAATCCTGAAGATTTCAAGCGTGTAGAATCGTTGCACCAACTGCGTATCCTGGATATACCCCGGCAAGCATCATTCGACCGGATTACCAAACATTGTGCAGATATTTTCGATTGCTCCATCTCTCTCATTTCGCTGGTTGACGAACAGCGCCAGTGGTTCCTGTCCTCGGTCGGTGTGGATGTCCGCGAAACACCGCGTGAAATATCCTTCTGTAACCATGCAATTGAGGCTGGATACAGCTTGCTCGTGCCCGATGCAATGGCAGACGAGCGATTCTGCGATAATCCGCTCGTCCGCCATTCACCGGCGATCCGTTCCTATCTCGGCGCACCCATCAAAAGTCCCGATGGAGTATTGATCGGTACCCTGTGCATTGCGGATCAGCGCGCTGGCCGCTTCAACGAAAACCACATCCTCAAGCTGGAAATCCTCGCGGCGACAGTCGAAGATTTGATAAGCGCGCACTGCCAAACTTCCGTTACGTCCTATCTTAACTCTCATCTTGGTGCGCGAAGCAGTCGGCTCAATCGAGCAATTCGGGTATTCAAGCAGGCGGAGAAAATTGCAAAAATCGGATTATGGGAATTGGACCTCGAGACCGAGAAATTGACCTGGTCGGACGAAGCATTTACGATTTTTAGTTCACCGGAAAATGTACCAGCCTCTATTGAAGAAGCGGTTCTCTACTGCGCTCAGGAAGATCTGCAAGGAGCAACAGAGGCGATCGAAAGTGGAAAAAAGCATAAGGACTCCTTTGAATTTGAAACAGGCTTGAACGCCGCGAACGGTACGTTCAAGCGGATGAAAGTCATGGGCGAATATCTGGAGGCAGACCAACAAAGTCCTGCGCTCCTGGTCGGCATCATTCAGGATATAACGGAATCACATCACACCCGCCTTGCCCTGCAGCGGGCGGCGGATCGCGATGCTCTGACCGATCTTTACAATCGCAATGCCCTGGACCGCTTTCTTCAGAATACGCTGGGAAAGCTCAAGAAGACAGGTTCGAACGCATTTTTGCTGATGCTCGATCTGGATGGCTTCAAGGATATCAACGATACGTTCGGACATTTGATCGGTGATGTTTTTCTGGAGAAGATCAGTTCCCGCATAGTGGACGCGCTTCCCCACGGTGCGATTGTCGCACGATGGGGTGGCGATGAATTCGTGGTCCTCACCGCGCCGGACATTTCCCTGCAGGCTGCCAAGCAGCTCGGTGATGAAATACTTGTCAGCGTCGAGCGTCAGTTCGAAATTTCAGGATGCAAGATGGGGGTGAGCGCAACATGTGGTTTGGTCGAGATCGACGAGCAATCCATCGCGAGAGAGATTATTCGCAAGGCGGATCTGGCGCTTTACCATGGAAAAGAGCGGGAACCGGGCCGGGTGCATGCTTATGTGCCGGAACTGGAGGAAGCCAATCATCATCGGCAAGCGGCGATCGCTAAAGTCCGGGAAGCTTTGGATTGCAACCGCATCTTCGCAGGCTACCAGCCCATCATCGATCTCGAGACTAACCGCTTGGTCGGGCTTGAAGCGCTCATGCGCTTGAGCGTCGCTAACGGCGAGCAGATTACCGCATCGCAAGTTCTCCCGGCCATTCTCGATCCGATTCTCTCCCGCGAGATTGGCGAGCGCATGTTGTCCTGCATTTGCAGGGAACTGGCCGAAATGGAACAGGCCCAGCCAGATCTGCAATTTGTCAGTATCAATGCGACCGAAGCGGACCTGTTGAGCCGCGATTTTGCGGAAAATTTCTTGTCGAAGTTGGAGGAAGTTCAAATCAGCCCCGACAAAATCACGCTCGAGGTCACGGAAACCATGCTGATGGTCAATGATACGGCCACAGTGCAAAAAGTTCTCTCCGAGCTTAGCGCATCGGGAATGCGCATCGCGCTGGACGACTTCGGGACCGGCTTTTCGTCTCTGTCGCACCTCAGGGATTTTCCCATAGACACGGTCAAGATCGACAAGAGTTTCATCAAGTCCATCAATGCCGAGCACCAGTCCAGACTGATTGTTCAGGCGCTGATCAACATGGCCAGCAATCTTGGCATCGAGGTCATAGCGGAAGGCGTCGAGACCGAAGAGCAACGCAATCTCCTGCTCCAACTCGGCTGCAATCTGGGCCAGGGCTTTCTGATCAGCCCGGCCCAAAGCGCCTGCCATATCAAGTTGATGCAGTTTCCGAATCTACCGAGCGAAGCAATGAGCAAAAGGAAGGTCGCTTAGAGCCGACACAATAAATGGTCGCACTGAAGAACCACATCCGTTCGGAACGGCGACTCTCCGAGGAAGTTCATCTCAATCTTGCGTATCGCTGGTTTTGTCGGTTGATCAAGGCTTTCCGATGTTCATCAAGCTCTGTATAAATTGATCCATGTAAATCGCTAGATCCCGGCTGGGGACTTTGGCAAACTGCATCAGCGCGAGAGTATGTCCGCCGCCTATGAACAATCGGGTTGCTGCTTTCACATTGAGATTTTCGCTCAGTATACCTTCACGTTTGCCACGCAGAAAGACCGGCCGAGTTATCGCGTGTAACTTGTCCAACAACGTAAGATATCGGGGCCATACGCCCGCGCGAACTCCGGTGCTCCAGTCTAACCAAACCTTAATGATATCAGTTTTCGTGGTCGCGTCGTTGGCAAACCGCATTGCCAGCGTGGTAAGCGCTTCTTCCACGGATTTTTTTCCACCTAGCGAATCAGTGACGAGTTTGATCAGGTAGTTTTCAACTTCGCAGAGCACCGCTGACTCAAGATCCTCACGTGATCTAAAATAGGAATGCACGGTCGGTATCGCAACTCCGGCCAGCTTCGCGACGTGAGAATGAGTGGCACGAGCGACACCATTTTCCGCAAAGGCTTTAAGCGCGCAGAGTGTCAACTGTTTGCGCCTCTCGTCCGGCTTCAGGCGCCTTTTTCCCAAATCGTGTTTGTATTTCAATATATTAGGCTCCTGATTGAAGGCCGACATCACCGCTTAAATCTGGGATTGTTATGTGCCGGTCATCATAAAAAATCGCAACAGATTTTGCTTGTTGACATTATACTCATTTGTAGATGATACTATACTCAATAAAAATCATATATCACCAGGAAAGGATGGCCAGCATGACACGAACCGGCACTGAAACTGCGTATGCGATACCACTTGATAAAATCGACGTAAGCTCACCAGCGCTTTTCAAGGACGATTCGGCTGGCACCTATTTTGAACGTCTGCGCAAAGAAGACCCTGTCCACTATTGCGCTGAGAGTGCTTACGGGCCCTATTGGTCGATCACCAAATATAAAGACATCATGCATGTTGATACCCATCATGACATCTTTTCGTCGGCGGCAGGCTTCGGCGGCATCATCATCGATGACAATATTCAAAAAGGTGGTGGTGAAGAGGGGCTTGACCTTCCTAATTTCATTGCGATGGACCGACCGCGCCATGACGAACAGCGAAAAGCCGTCAGCCCCATCGTAGCACCTGGTAACCTTGCTCTTCTGGAAAGCACCATTCGCGAGCGTGTCGGGGCCGTATTGGATAGCCTGCCAATAGATGAAGAATTTGACTGGGTTGATCGGGTCTCGATCGAAATTACCACCCAGATGCTGGCCACTCTCTTTGATTTTCCGTTTGAAGATCGCCGCAAGCTTACCCGCTGGTCGGATGTGACGACAGCTGCACCTGGCGGGGGCGTCGTTGATTCATGGGCGCAGCGCAAAGATGAATTAATGGAATGTGCGCAATGTTTTCAGACGCTTTGGAATGAACGGGTAAATGAGGATCCAGGCAATGACCTGATTTCAATGTTGGCCCATTCCCCGGCAACCCGAAACATGACACCGGAGGAATATCTCGGCAACGTGCTGCTGCTGATCGTGGGTGGCAATGACACAACGCGAAATTCGATGACGGGCGGGGTTCTTGCGCTGCATCAGAACCCGGACCAGATGGCCAAACTGAGGGCCTCTCCAGCGCTAATTGAAAGCATGGTGCCTGAAATTATCCGCTGGCAGACGCCCTTGGCGCACATGCGGCGTACAGCAAAGGAAGATTCGGTTGTTGGCGGTAAAACTATCCGCAAAGGTGACAAAGTCGTCATGTGGTATTTTTCGGGAAATCGCGATGATGAAGTCATTGATCGGCCTGACGCGTTTATCATCGATCGTCCGAACCCTCGCCAGCATTTATCCTTCGGGTTCGGCATCCACCGATGCGTTGGCAATCGGCTTGCCGAAATGCAACTGCGAATTTTGTGGGAGGAAATACTCAAGCGCTTCGACCGCATTGAAGTGATCGGTGAACCCGAACGTGTTCAGTCGAATTTTGTCCGAGGTTACGCCAAAATGATGGTCCGCGTTCACGCGCGATAAGAGTGAAGGAATACCAATGCCATTAGTAAAGTTTATTACCGCTCAAGGTGACGACCATCTTGTCAATGTAAATGCCAATTCATCAGTCATGGAGGCAGCCCGAGACAACGGAGTCCCGGGTATCGATGGCGATTGCGGCGGATGTGCAGCTTGCGGCACCTGCCATGTTCATATCGACGCGGCGTGGATTGAAAAAACCGGTCACGCTTCGGACGGCAGTGAGAGCGATATGCTCGAATTTGTGGAAGGAGCCGATGAATATAGCCGTCTGGCCTGCCAAATATCGATTACGGAAGAGCTTGACGGACTGATCGTTCGCTTGCCTCTCGCGCAGCATTGATTTCCGTTCAATGATCGGGGCCAGCCGGAAAAATAATTTCGACTATATAATCGTTGGGGCAGGTTCAGGCGGATGCGTAGTGGCTAACCGTCTTTCAGCGAACCCGGCGATACAGGTCTGCTTGATTGAAGCTGGCGGAGATGACGATCAGATGCTGGTCAACGTGCCGCTCGGCATGGCTGCCACGTTGCCGACCAAAATCAATAATTACGGCTATCAAACTGTTCCGCAGTCAGGACTAAATGGCCGAAAAGGTTATCAGCCGCGTGGCCGCGTTCTTGGCGGATCAAGCTCGATCAATGCGATGTGCTATATTCGCGGCCAGGCCGAGGATTATGACACTTGGGCGGCGGATAGTGCGCCGGGCTGGTCCTATGATGATGTGCTGCCTTATTTTAAGATGTCGGAATGCAATGAACGCGGTGAAGATCAATATCACGGCGTGTCGGGACCGCTTAACGTAGCAGATCACCGTTCACCCAACCCCGTTACCGATCTCTTCATCGAGGCTGCAGCGGAACAACAACACAAAACAACAAACGATTTTAACGGAGCCGAACAAGAAGGCGTTGGGCGTTATCAGGTAAACCAAAAGGATGGCCAGCGTTGGAGTGTAGCGCGCGGGTATCTGCGTCCAATCATCGATCGACCGAACCTTACGGTGATGACACGAACAAAAGCGCTTCGCATTATATTAGATGGTGAACGAGCGACGGGCCTGGAGGTGCTTCGCAACAAACGGTCCATGACACTTGCCGCCGATGCCGGCGTTGTGTTGACGAGCGGTGCGTTCGGTACGCCGCACCTTCTAATGTTATCGGGCGTTGGGCCGGAGTCCGAACTGCAACGCCATTCTATACCGGTCCGGTTTAACATACCGGGAATTGGCCTGAACCTTCAGGATCATCCTGACCATGTCACGGTATATCGCGCCAAAAGTCCTGATTTATTTGCTGTCAGCCCTGGCGGAGTTGCGCGTATTGGTGCGTCGATTCCCGACTATATCCGTAATGGTCGTGGTCCGCTTACCAGCAACGCGGCGGAAGGCGGAGCTTTTCTATCCACCAAAGGTCGCGGCAATCGACCAGATGTCCAGATGCACTTCGTCCACGGCATTATTGATGATCATTCTCGAAAGATCCATTTGGGCGGTGGGATGAGTTGCCATGTCTGTGTGCTGCGACCCGAAAGCAGGGGTTCCGTGACACTCGGTTCGGCCGACCCTCTCGCCCCTCCAGTCATCGATCCAAATTTTCTCGCAACAGATGGTGATATTAAAACTCTGTTGTCCGGCTTCAAGCTGGTGCGCGATATTATGGAATCAGACGCGCTTAAATCCATTCGCGGCACTGAGCTTTTTACAAAGGGCATGAGCGGAGATTCAGAACTCATTGATGCGATAAGGGCCCGCGCAGACACAGTCTATCACCCGGTTGGGACATGCCGGATGGGGAACGACGAAGCCGCGGTGTGTGACGAAAAATTAAAGGTTCGCGGCATTCAAAATATCTGGATCGCCGATGCCTCCGTTATGCCCAATCTAATATCCGGCAACACCAATGCCCCCGTCGCGATGATCGCCGAGCGCGCTGCAGAGTTTATTCTGGAAAACCAAAAATAAAAAAATCGAAAAAAGGGAGGAAGAACATGAACAAAACATATTTGGCTGGAGGTTGCGCGTACTTCGTATTGCAAATCGCTCTATCAGGAACTGCCTTGGCCCAAACCAAAGAACAAGATCCCAGTGGCTTTGAGGTAATTGTTGTGACTGCGCAAAAGCGGTCACAAGCGCTTCAAGATGTTCCCGTCGCTGTGTCCGCATTGACGGCAAAGGAACTGGAATCTCGTGGGGTAGATGAAACATCAGATTTGCAGGGATTTGTACCAAGTCTTCAGATCACCACACCTTATGGCCGCACCCAACCGAATTTCGCACTGCGCGGCGTTTCAGTGGCTAATGAATTTAACGCTTCAACCGCTTCGCCTGTCGGTGTGTATGTCGACGAGGTTTACCAGAGCTTTCGTGCCAGCCACGGTCAGCAGCTTTACGATCTGGAACGCGTTGAGGTGCTGCGCGGTCCGCAAGGAACACTTTATGGGCGGAACACAACCGGCGGAGCAATAAGCTTTGTTACAAACAAACCCGAACTTGTTGATACAACGGGAACGCTTTCGGTTGGCTACGGAAATTACGACACAAAGACAATCCAAGGTGCGATCGAGACAACTCTCGTTCCTGATGTGCTTGGTATCCGCTTTGCTGGAACCTTTGCCAAAGGCGATGGTTGGCAATTCAATCCCGTTCAGAACCGCGATACGGGCACGACAAATTCGATTGCAGGCCGTCTGTCGGTCCGTTTCAAGCCAACTGATACACTGGATATCAACTTGAAGGGATATATTTCCCGGGATAATCCAGTTGCACCCAACCCTTATGCATTTGGTCAATATGCAGAAGGCCGAGATGTTTTAGGTTATTCACGTTTCGACCCCGCCCAGAACGGAGGGCGCGCGCTAAACCGCGACGAGGTATCTGCCGATACGGGCGGAAACTACTACACTCTGTCGAAGGGTCTGGCGCTAAACGTCGCCTACGAGATTAGTGACAGCCTCTCGGTTACATCGATTACCGGTTATGATACTGGGAATTACAGCATTTCTCCGTTTGACTGTGACGGTTCACCGAATGATGTTTGCGCGATCCGTTTCAATTCAACGAGCAAAAATTTCAATCAGGATCTGCGCTTTGCTTACAAGGACGACCGTTTCAATCTGATCGCTGGACTTTATTATGGTGTAGATAAAATCAAAACGCGGAACGGGATCGATTTCTTTGGCGTTCTAGATCCAGTTTTGCGCAGTTTTGGCATTGGAGACTCGTTTTTCAACGCGCCTGTTTCAGCACCTCAGGCTGCTGCGATTGTCCCGGCATTTTTGGTCAATCCAGCCCTTGACCCAACTCTTGCATCGAGCTGTGCACCGGTTGCAATCGGGAATCCCAACGGGTTCCTTGATGCGAGGTCCCTTATTGCCTTCCAAACCGATATCCAGATTGATAATTCGGCTGGCGGCGGCTTTGGTGGAGCCCTATCAGCCGCGTGCCGGGCAGCTGGCGCACCCCCATTTGGACCAATAACCGGTAAACAGAATTTCACCGTCGAACGTCCTTCCGCTGCCATTTATGCTGATGCCAGTTATGATGTGACCAACGAACTGACGGTCAGTGTCGGCTTGCGTTACACCAAAGACCAAGTGAACTACCTCAACGGGCGAACAGTGCTGGTTGATTTGGGGGGAACAGAGCGAGCAAGTACGATTCCCTATACCTTCCCCTTCAACCCAAACCAACCTCCGCTTGAGCAACGCGAAAAAGAAAACCGAGTCACGGGGCGGATCAATGTCAGTTATGATTTCACCGACGATGTGTTGGGATATGTCAATTTCAGCCGAGGATATCGCAGCGGCAGTTTTAATGGGTTAGCGTATCAGGGAACCGATCAGGTCTATTATGTTGAACCGGAGCAGATAAACGCATATGAAGGCGGTCTGAAAACGCTCCTGTTTGATCGGCGCGTCCAGCTTAATCTAGCCGGTTTTTACTACGACTACAGCAACCATCAGGTCACTCAGGTGATTGGAGCGACGACGTTTGTTCGCAGCGCCGATGGCAAACTCTATGGCGGTGAGGCGGAACTCGCAATCATAGCTACCGATAATCTGCGCTTTGACGCATCGGTCAGCTTGTTGCGCAGTAAATATCAAGGAAATGTTGTCGATCCTACCGATCCTCGAAGCCCGACCCGCAATGTCAATGGAAATCCGTTCCCCAACGCTCCGCGCGAAACGTTTTCTGCAGGGTTCGATTGGGACGTTTTTGACACTGATGCAGGCAAACTAAGTCTGCGCGGCGATGCTGCGTATACGGGTAAATATTTCTTCGATCCGTTTGGAGACTACGGCCAAACGCCGTGTGATCGCCCAGGTGCACCTGGTAGTGTTCGTCCGGCAGGCCCGGCGATCACATGCGGAAACCCTGGCTACTGGCTCGTCAATAGCCGGTTGACATTTCAGAAGGATAATTTTTCAGCCAGCCTGTGGGCCAAGAACCTGACCAACAAGGTATATTATAGCTACGGGTTGAACATAGACATCTTCGGACTCGATTATCTGAACCGGGGAACACCGCGCACATATGGCATCGAAGCAACGGTGAAGTTCTGATGGGTGGCATGAGCAACGCTGCGAAACTTTCGGCAAGCCGAACCGGCACCGCGGCCACCTCCTATTAACATGACCAAATGACAAAGGGGATGTTGGTCAGGATTGTAAACGCAATCATTGGACCTTATCCTTCAAGATCATGATTACTTTGCACCATTCGGGTTTTTGCGGACATAATTTTTCGCCTCTCCGGCGAACGGAGTCCTTTGTTTGCAGCTTATGCCTAACCAAGGAATTTTGAGTATGCCTTGTTTACCATGCCTTATTGGAAGATAATTGGATGACTGCGCAATCTAAGCCAGATGAACAGACGGGTGAGAAAATGCGGGTTCGACTTGTAACCCCTTACCAAT